>Ga0307488_10002116_pt1 | contig 16800 bp, 13 predicted proteins | sample SB02metaG_FD_202248 | JGI IMG/M metagenome (GOLD analysis project Ga0307488, IMG submission 202248) | Sea-ice brine microbial communities from Beaufort Sea near Barrow, Alaska, United States - SB 0.2 | ecosystem: Environmental > Aquatic > Marine > Coastal | place: USA: Alaska | collected... | reverse complement strand
TGAATATGATTCGTCAGGCTCAAGCGCGCGGACATATAGCCCCCGGGGACACCCTGATCGAAGCCACCAGTGGCAATACCGGCATTGCCTTGGCCATGGCCGCAGCCATTATGGGCTATAAAATGACGCTGATCATGCCCGCCAATCAGTCCGAAGAACGCCGTGCCAGCATGCGGGCCTATGGCGCGTCGATCATCTCCGTGACGCCACAGCAGGGTATGGAATACGCCCGCGATCTGGCCCAAACGATGCAAGCCGAAGGTCAGGGTAAGGTGCTGGACCAATTTAGCAACCCGGACAATCCGCAAGCACATTATTTAACCACTGGGCCCGAGATTTGGCAGGACAGCCAGGGACTGGTGACGCACTTTATTGCGTCGATGGGCACCACAGGCACCATTATGGGCTGTTCACGCTACCTTAAAGAACAGAATCCAGCGATCCAAATCGTTGGTTTACAACCGAGCGATGGCGCCCAAATCCCTGGCATCCGGCGTTGGCCGGAGGCCTATCTGCCGGCCATATTTGACGCCCAGCGCGTCGATAGCATTATCGATATTGACCAGCCGAGCGCGGAGGCAACCATGAAGCGCCTGGCGGCGGAGGAAGGCATCTTCGCAGGCGTCAGTTCCGGTGGTTCAGTCGTCGGGGCTTTGCAATTGTCAGAGCGGGTAAATAATGCCGTAATTGTCGCCATAGTGTGCGATCGTGGTGACCGTTATTTGTCGACCGGGGTATACAACAGTTGATCCGTAAACGCAGTCAATCTGCCAAAGGTGGCAAGCAACCCTTACCAGCACCCTTGACGCTGGATATTCTCCGCTACAGCCACGACGGGCGCGGTATTGCCAGTCACGAAGGGCGCGTGGTGATGGTCGCCAATGCCTTGCCGGGCGAACAGGTCGTCGCCACAATCGACCAGGCGGGTAGCAAACTGTGGCAAGGTCGCAGTACCAGCCGATTGACCACTAGCCCAGATCGACGGGAACCGGAGTGCAAGCTTTATGGCGTGTGCGGCGGTTGCCAGCTGCAACACCTGGATCACGCCAGTCAATTGCAGGTCAAGCAGCAGGCCGTTGGTGACCATTTACGTCGCAACGGTTTTAAACCGCAGACCTGGTCGGAACCCTTACGATCCGAACCCTATGGTTATCGACACCGGGCCCGATTTCATGTCGACAAGCAAGGCCAGGTGGGTTTTCACGCCGAGAAGGGCAATAAATTGATTGCCGTCAGTGAGTGTCCGGTCTTGACGCCGGCCTTGCAGCAGGCCTATGAGGCCCTAGTCGCCACTGCACCACTGCTCGGCCTGGTAGAATTTGAACTGGTGGTCGATGACAAGGGTCAGGTCGGGGTGGTCGTGTTAGACGGAAAACCCTTAGCCAGTGCCGATTTTTACCAATGGTCGGCCAATCAAGGCTGGTGGTCCAGCCAAGCGCTTATTTACCAGGCTGGCGCGACGACCGTTACCGCCTTAGCCGGTGAATTTACCCAGGTGAATCGTGCCGTCAATGCACGGATGATTGAGCAAGGTCGACAATGGCTGCAATTGACCGCGACAGATAGGGTGCTCGATCTGTTCTGTGGTAATGGCAACTTCAGTTTGGCCTTGGCCGATGGCGTTGCCGCCAGTTTGGGCCTGGAAGCCAGCCATTCCGCCATTGCGCAGGCCATCCGTGCCGCACAAGGCCGCCCTGGGATCGATTTTGAACAGACCAACCTCTTTAACGCGGATTTGGCCGAGTTGGCTTCGGTGCAACGCTTCGCGCCCACGGTGGTGCTGATTGATCCACCGCGAGCCGGTGCCGAGGCGCTGTGTAGCGCCTTAAAGCGCTTACCCTCAGTGCGAAAAATCTTGTATGTTTCCTGTGATCCTGCGACCTTGGCGCGCGACCTGAATTTGTTAGCCCAAGAGAAGTGGCGGATTCGGCATATTGGTTTAATCGATATGTTCCCGCAAACCCGCCACATCGAAACCATGGTCTACTTAGAAAAGCGAGCCAAACTGTGAAAGTACGTGAAGATCAGCCGGTCTTCAGCGACGGCACCGTCGATCTGAATGCCTGGTTGGAGCGAGTCAAGAGTAAAGCCACGATCGTTGATGAAGAGCAGCTCCTACGCGCCTGTCGCATAGCGCGGACGGCTGAACAGGAAGCGGATCACCGCGCCAATGACTGGGGTGACGACGCGTCCGCCTTTAAAACGGGCCTGGAGATGGCTGAAATTCTGGCCGATTTGGGCCTCGATCAGGACGCCATAGTGGCCGGAATTCTGTATCGTACCGTGCGCGAAGAAGAGTTGGAACTCGATACCGTCAGGGATCAATTTGGCCCCAAGATTGCCACCCTGATCAATGGCGTGGCGCGGATGGCGGCCATTCACCGGCAGCAAAAATCGACTAAATCCAGCGTGCTCGGACAAAACGAAACCCAGGGTGAAGCGGTCCGCAAGATGCTGGTGGCGATGATCGATGATGTGCGCGTCGCGCTGATTAAGTTGGCCGAGCGCACCTGCGCGATCCGAGCGGTTAAGAATGCCCCGGTTGCGCGCCGCTACAAGGTCGCGCGCGAGGTGTTTGATATCTATGCGCCGTTGGCCCACCGCCTGGGCGTCGGGCACTTGAAATGGGAGTTGGAGGACCTGGCCTTCCGGTATCTCGAGCCCCAGGACTATAAAAAAATCGCTCAGTTGCTGGATGAAAAACGGCTCGATCGACAGCAATATATCGAGAAGGTACAGGGCCTGATCACCGAGCAAATCGAAGCGGCCGATATTGACAATGCCCAGATTCAAGGGCGCGCCAAACATATCTATTCGATCTGGCGGAAAATGAAGCGTAAGAACATCAGCTTCAGCCAGGTCTATGACATTAGAGCCTTTCGTATCCTGGTGCCCGCCGTGCGCGATTGTTATTCGGTGTTAGGCATCGTGCACTCGCTCTGGCGCCATATACCGCGCGAATTCGATGACTATATCGCCTCGCCCAAACAAAACGGCTATCGCTCGCTGCACACTGCCGTGATCGGCCCGGAAGGCAAGGTCGTCGAAATACAGATCCGTACCGCTGACATGCACGAGGACGCCGAGTTGGGCGTCTGTGCCCATTGGCTTTATAAGGGTACCGATGCCAAACGCTCGCAGTCACGCGGCTATGAAGAAAAGGTTGCCTGGTTGCGCCAAGTCCTGGAGTGGCACGATGAACTCGGCGGTATTGATGAAATGGTCGAGGAGCTGGGTGTCGATGTCACCGTAGACCGTATCTATGTGCTAACGCCGGAAGGCCATGTGGTCGATCTGGCGGCCAATGCTACGCCACTCGATTTTGCCTACAAGGTCCACACCGATATAGGCCACCGTTGCCGCGGCGCCAAGGTCAATGGCCGGATCGTGCCCTTGAGTACCACGCTTAAGATTGGCGACCAGGTTGAGGTTTTGACCGGCAACGAGGCCACCCCGAGTCGCGATTGGCTGAATACGGATCTGGGCTTTGTTCGGTCATCGCGCGCGCGCGCCAAAATTAAGCATTGGTTCAAGTCACAGGATCGGGACATCAATCTCCACGATGGTAAAGAGATGCTGGTGCGCGAATTACGGCGTTTTAATATCGATAAGATCGACCTGAAGCAGTTGGCCCTAGGCGTCAATTTTAATAGCGAGGACGATCTATTTGCCGCCCTGGGCGCCGGTGATGTGCGCTTGATGCATGTCGTGCATCATGCCGAGTACATGGTCAATCCGCCGAAAGAGAAAGCCATTAATTTGGTGGTGCCGAAAAAGCAGAACCATTCGAGCGATCTTATTATCCATGGTGTGGGTAATCTCTTAACCACAATCGCCAACTGCTGCAAACCGGTACCCGGTGATCCAGTCGAAGGCTTTATTACCGTAGGGCGGGGGGTGTCGATACACCGGAATGACTGTTCGAATCTATTGCAATTGAAATCCAAAGAACCAGAACGAATTCTCGATGTGTCATGGGGTGGCGAGGTGCGCAGCACCTATCCGGTCGAGATACTGGTGGTCGCCTATGACCGCACCGGCCTGCTCAAGGACCTGATGACGGTGCTGGCCAATATAGGGGTCAATATTATCTCGATGAACACCCTATCGAATAAGGTCGACAACTCGGTCGAGATGAGACTCACGGTCGAGGTAGAGGATCTGCAAGGCTTGGGTCGAACCATGGCTTTATTGTCAAAAGTCGCGAACGTTGCCGATGTTCAGCGACTGTATAGCAAAACCCATTAACAGGAATTGGTTAGATGACCCCGCACTATAGTTATGCCGACTTGCAAACCCTAATGGCCCGGTTGCGCGATCCAGTCGATGGCTGCCCGTGGGATATCAAACAGACCTATGCCTCCATTGTGCCTCATACCCTCGAAGAGGTTTATGAGGTCATCGACACGATCGAACGCAATGATATGCCGCATCTGGCTGAAGAACTGGGTGATCTGCTGTTTCAGGTGGTTTTTTACGCTCAGATTGCTTCCGGTGAAGGCCACTTTTCGCTCGATGATGTGATCCATCGGCTGGTAGCCAAGTTGCTCTATCGTCATCCCCATGTTTTCCCCGATGGGACGCTGGGCAGTCGGGCCGATGCGTCTGCGTTGACCGAGAGTGGCGTGAACGACCAATGGGAGCGCTTGAAAGGTCAAAAAAAACCGTCCGATGGACGGATTCTTGATGACGTGCCGCTAGCGCTCCCGGGCCTGTTACGGGCAAAAAAACTGCAGGCTAAGGCCGCACGGGTCGGTTTCGATTGGCCGGTCATTACCGACGTATTGAACAAGGCCGATGAAGAGTTGGCCGAACTGAAGGAAGCAATCGCCTCCGGTGATCCGGATGCCATCGAGGACGAGCTGGGTGATCTGCTTTTTGTGCTCGCCAATGTAGCCCGCCATACTGGCGTTGACCCGGAGCAGGCGGTGCGTCGAACCAATCAAAAATTCACTCGACGCTTCGGCCATGTCGAAGATCGGGTGCGCGACGGTGGCCAATCCTGGCCTGACTTTGACCTGGCCGGTCTCGATGCCTTCTGGCAGGAAGCCAAGGTTTTGGAACGTAAATAGCCCGTCAGTTGGATGGCCGTGCGGGCGCACTGCGCACTGCAGATGGCCTGACTTCAGGCAAGACTGGCCGTAACGGACCGCGCTTTAATGCGCCGCGGCGGGCAGCCAAGCGGGTTGTGGGTCAAGAGGTCTAATTAACGGCTGAACTGGCTTAATGTAGCGCTATTCGTTATGCTTATCGTTGTGTTTATTATGACGTAACCTATTATGAAACATCATTTTTCGCTGACTTTTAGAGTAACAGAGCGCCAGCCTGTCGATGTTAAAAAAGTTGCGCAAGGTATTTCCGGCAGCGACTTTCATGTTGAAACGGCTGATTTGTCTGGCACCGAGTTCAGTGTGCATTTTGCCCGTGAAGGCGATCATGCTGCGGACCTGCTGAATTTTGCTCGGGAACAGGTATTGAATGCGATGCCCGGCGCCGAGCTGATCTCAGTTGATATGTCTGAGGAACCGCCCATGACCGGTGCTGTCGATGATATCACCAAGTTGGTGATCCGCGCCTGCCAGGTATTTGGTGAGCCGGACTTGGCGCATGCTTGGCTGAATAAGCCTCAATCCCGCCTCAATGGACATATACCCAAGGTTCTGATGGTCGACGCACAGGGCCGCACCCTGGTCTCTCGCCTACTGACGGCGCTGGAAATCAAGGACTGAATGACTCCAAACTGAACACCCCAAGGCCAATGACATGATCATGCGATACTCTATTCCAGTGGTTATGTTATTAATCATTGTCGACACCCAGCCGGGTTTATTTTGTGAGCGGGTATGACCCAAGCCAGAGTACTCGTCTTGACTGGCGTGGCGCTGCTGGCATTTGCTGGTAATTCAGTCCTGAATCGGTTGGCTTTGGGTACCGGCGCGATCGATGCCCTGTCTTTTTCGGCGCTTCGGCTGGCCAGCGGGGCCGCAGTTCTATTGCTGATCCTAGTTGTGAGCCGACGTCCGATTCGACCCCTGCGCGGCAGTTGGACCGGCAGTGCTGCACTGCTAGTCTATATGGTCACCTTTTCTTTGGCCTATCGTCAATTAGCAACCGGTACCGGAGCCCTGATCCTCTTCGCCACGGTTCAGATCGTCATGGTCGGAACTGCCCTGATGCAGGGCCAGCAGATGCGGCTATTAGGTTGGCTGGGCTTTAGTTTGGCCGTCGCCGGTTTTCTGCTCTATATACTGCCCGGCCTGCAGTCACCGTCTTGGCAAGCGCTCGGCCTGATGATCCTGGCTGGCGGCGGCTGGGCCGTTTACAGCTTATTGGGTCGCAACTCCACCGATCCCCTACTGGACACGACCGGGAATTTTGTCCGCACGCTACCCTGTTTACCTCTATTGTTAGTTTGGCCGTCTACCGCCATATCTGCCTCGGGCGCGGTTCTAGCGATCATTTCCGGCGCGCTGATGTCCGGTATTGGCTACGCTATCTGGTATCAAGCCTTGCGCCAATTAACCTCTATTCAGGCGGCGATGAGCCAACTGCTGGTGCCGGTGTTAGCCGCGATCGCGGGCGTGCTTTGGCTCCAGGAAGCCGTTGGTGTGCCGTTGGTGTTGGCCGGTGCTATGATCCTGGGCGGTATCGGCCTGCACGCATTCAGTAGCAAAACGGCACAGCCAATCGAGGTTTAAAGACCCAGTCGCGACAGGAGGCCATTTACCGGCTCTAGAGCATGCCGATGCGCGCCGGACGCGTTAGATGATAGGTAGTGTGTCATGAGCCGCAATGCACGTCAGCGCCTGCAGGACCAGCCTAGGGGTGGGTGCTGTGTCCTCATTTATTAGTTCGGTAAGGTTTTTTATTCTAAGTAAGGGCGCGATTTTAGGCGTGATCTGTTAATTAAATATTCTGTAACACTGGAGCGATTTTTCGAATGACTCGTGATGACCATCCTGTTTGGGCAAATTTGTTTCGCAAGCCTGAAGAAAAGAACCTATCTATTGCTAACCTATGGCTCAAGACTCCGCTGTTTGACGGCATCCATCTGAATCAATGTCTAGCGATGGTGCCAGATATGCACATAAGGAACTATAGTCCAGCTGAACCCATATTTAATATGGGCGAAAAGGGTTTAGGTGTAGCCTTGGTTTTAACCGGCCAAGTTGAAGTTCAGTCAGATGGCAAAGTGCTGGCGACGCTTAATCCTGGCGATTTTTTTGGCGAAGTTGCGTTAGTGGTTGAAGAGTTACGAACAGCAGATGTAACCGCAACAAAAAATTCAGAAATCGTGTTTTTTCTGCGCCCCCATTTAAACGAATGGATCGCTAAGCGACCGCGTACAGGCGCGATATTTATGACCAACCTGGCGCGTATTCTTGCTCGACGCCTAGGCCAAGCTAACGAAATATTAGGCCAACGACATGAATAGTTGGTTACGAAGCCCAGCTGTTCAAAGCTCGGTAGTTTTTTTTGCTATTGTTTTAGTTTTTGTGTTCTTTAGTATGGTGCTTGCGCCGGTATTGATATCCGTTGTAGTGTCTTTTGTTCTCTATACCCTGTTAGGACCGGTGAATAATAGCTTGGTGCGTACCGGCTTGGGTCGAAATAAGTCAGCCGGAATCCTACTGCTCGCCGCGATGATTTTAGTCGGCTTACCCCTGCTTTATTTGGTCCCTATTATCAGCGAAGCCCTGGCCGGTTCTGCCAAGACGCTCGGTTCTGCCAGAACAAATATTGAACAGGTTGTTGAACTTATTGCTTTGCAAGGTGCAAAGTTGGGGCTGTCAATAGATAGCGCACAGTTCATAGATGTGGTTAATTCTAGGCTGACAAAATATGATCAAAGCACCTTGATTTCTGCGAGTAATTATTTTTTATCGGTGACCGGATCATTGCTTTTAGTGCCATTTATTACCTTCTTTCTGATTCGCGATTATGGCAGCTTACGCAACAGGGTAATGGCAGTTTTGCCGAATAGGTTCTTTGAGTTGGGTTGGCTGATTTATTTTAAGGTAGCTGATCAGCTGCAGATGTATGTCCGGAGTGTGATTATACAACAGGGTATTTTGGCGATCATTGCCAGCATTGGTTTTTGGTTGGCGGGTTATCCGGCGCCTATTGTTTTAGGCCTAATAGTCGGGGTATTGAGCATCATCCCCTATATTGGTCCCGCCTTGGGGTTAATTCCGCCTTTGGTTATTGCCATTGGCATGGAGCCATTTAACCTGTTGTTTCTGCTGTCGGCGGGGTTGGTCATAGTTGTGGCCTATACCATCGATAATATATTAGTCGTTCCGGTTTTGATCGCCGGTGCGGTGAATCTTCATCCCCTGCTCGTGATAGTGGGCATTATAATTTTCGGCAATGCTTTGGGCATGTGGGGTATGATTTTGGCCATACCGTTTTTGGCCGTTGCCAAAATATTGTATCGCGAGTTATTTGTTGGGCTACATTCCATGCACAGTCGACGGATTACCTAGGGAAGCGATTAAAAAGTTCGCAAGAACCGCAAACGGGCAGGCTAATCTTACCGGGTAGCTGTGAGCATTCGCTTACCCTGTCCAGGGTCGGCGACTTCCAGCTTAACCGGAGGCTTGGCGCCGAATGGTCACTGCCGTGCGCAAGCGCCCTGCGCCAAAGGACGACATCTTTTCAAAGTCATCGCGCGCCAGCGGCAGGTATTGGCAGTCTATGGGTCGTTGCTGGAGCTTCTGGTCGAGATCGGGATCGTGCACATAGAGGCAGAATTCATCGATTGTCGTCACCGTCACCCAGTGCGGCGTTTTTTTGCCGTCGAGCCGATAGGTACTGATCAGTATCAGCACCCCCAGACCTTCCTGTAACCACTGTTGTACCTGATGTTGACTGATGTCCTGGTAATGCACCTGGACCCCATGGTGCTGTGCTTGGACAATAAACTGATCGTGAACGGTGGCCATAATAGCCTTCTTCTTGGCTGAACGGACCCCATCCACGAACAGCGGCTGTTCGGTATTGATATAGACCGAGGCTTCAAAGCCACGCCGTTGGGCCGCTAAGGCCAGGCCAACCGGATGACAACCGCCGTGGCCCGAGGTCATAAAGATGGTCGTGGCTTCACGCCACAGATCGAGTTCAACCGTCTGTTCTAAGGCAAATTCAGGATCTAGGGCGGCCATGGCCATCATCAGTGCGGCCGGGCCACAGGTGAATTCGGTGGTCTGCTGGTACCAGGGCGTCGCTCGATGGATCTGCTCACTCTGGATCAGGCGAATTGTCTTCTGCATGCGCAGGGCATCGCTGTGATCGTCATAGTAATCAGAATATTCACCGAAGACCCGATAACCACAGTTTTCGTACAGGTGAATGGCCGCGCCATTGGGTTTGGCCACCTCCAAACGCATAAACAATCGGTTGGCGCGCGCCGCACGGGCTTCCAGTTCGCTCAGCAGCTGTTTCGCCAAGCCTGTGCCGCGCATCGCCGGTAGCAGCGCCAGTGAATAAAGGCGCGCCAGACGGGTACCCTTGTTGCAGACCACTAGGCCATAGCCCTGTACGACTCCGTCCAGTTCGGCCAGCAACAGTATGTCGTCGCTGGACGCGACCCAGCGGCGGAAACTGCGCAAACTGATTCGGTCCGCGCTAAAGCAGATCTGCTCGATGGCCAATAGAGCTGTTATATCGGCCTTATCCGCCGGTCGGAAGCTAAAGGTCTTGATTGCTGCTGGGTGGTTCATAGGGTCTGCGTCATCCATCGGCAGCTTAGCGGCCGCGCGCTTCCAATCGGCGTTGAAACTCGGCCATGATTTGCATATAGAGCTCATCACCCAAGTAGGCGTCTTCAACCTTGTAATCGATACTGGGGTTGTCGTTCACTTCAAGCACATAGGCCTTGTGATTGACTTCCTTGATGTCGACGCCGTACAGGCCCTTACCGACCACACGGGTCGCTTTGAGGGCCGCATCGAGCACTGACTTGGGCACTTCAAAGGTCGGCAGCGTTTCAAAACCGCCGGAAATGCTTTTTTTGCCGACGTGGTTATAGATTTGCCAGTGATTGCGCGCCATCAGATACCGACAGGCGTAAATGGCGCGGCCGTTGAGTACGCCGATGCGCCAGTCGTATTCGGTATAGAGGTATTCTTGCGCCAGGACCAGGGCGCTGTCGACAAAGAGTTCCTTCAAACGTGTGCTCAGCTCGTCGCGGTTGGCGACCTTGAAAACCCCGCGCGAAAAAGAACCTTCGGGCATTTTCAACACCAGGGGGTAACCGAACTTGTGCTCAAGGAAGTCCATCGTCGCGTCGCTGTACTCATTGACCACTTCGGTAATCAGGCTGGGTACCTTTTGGTAACTGAAAGCATCGTGCAAATAGACCTTATTACAGCAACGCAGAATGGATTGGGAATCATCAATCACCACCAGACCATTGTTTTCAGCCTGGATCGCCAGGCGGTAGGTGTAGTGGTCAATGGCCGTCGCTTCACGGATAAAGAGGGCGTCATAGAAGCTGATGTTCTGCAGTTGGTCGATGGTCAGTGCTTGGGCGTGGATGCCCTGTTTGGCCGCCGCCTTGATAAACCGACTGATCGCCTCCTTGTCACTCGGCGGCGTGGTTTCGTCTGGATTCACCAGTATGGCCATTTCCCAGCGATGTTGTTTTTTGCGCGAATCACGCCAAACGGTATTGGTAAACTCATTCAGACGGACTAAAAAATGCTCTTTTTCCTCTTCGTTCAAGGCCGCATAGGCGACCCGCTCGGTGCGCACCGTGAGGCTCTTGGAATCGGCGCTGAGTTCGATCTTGAGGATAGGGGCCTGGTATTGGTTAAACACCTTATTGGCCAGTTTTTGCAGGGCGGGATGGTCCACCTTGCCAAAAAACATCCAGTGGGCGCGGTTCATGTCTGCATCGGACACCTGGGCCAGATCTTTTTTTGAGGTGATCATCGACTCGCCATCGAGAGCGTCATTGCGTAAGGAATTAATGGTCTTAACGCTTGGTAACACCTTGTGATTGCGTGCCTCAGCCAACAGGGAGCAATAGTAGCCCTTACTCAGATAGGTTTGGGTATCACAGAGGTTGATAATCCGAGTATTGGCTTCATTGATTTTCGGATACTCTTTCAGATAGGTATCGAAATCAATCACGTTTGGGTTGTTGTCACCTAAGTTCAGATCTTGATCAACGACTATGAGCGTTTTGTCCACTTGAGGGCCTTTTTAATCTATGTGGGTGATCGCTGACGTTAGGGTGCGTTTTGATAGCGCAGCGGGGATCTATCAAAGGGTCGTAGCGCCCTCAGACACAAACATCGGTTCATAGGTGTCTGACAGCTAAAAAAACTATTTAGGCATGCTGTATAGGCTTTTTTTTTTGAATCAGCAAGCGATCTTTTTGCGGCGCACGAAATAGTGCTCAGCGCCCCGCTGACGGGGCCTGTGGGGCTAGAGCCAAGCGGAACTGAAAGGTGCTAATAGAGAGCGACAAAAAGGCTTAACTGCGCTTGCTTTTATCCACCGCCGTTAAAAATCCGCGCAGCAAACTGAGCTCTTTCCGGCTTAACCGAGCGCGGCGGAACACCGCTTGCAGGTGCTCCATGACCTGTCCTGGATGCCGGTCATTAATAAAGTTGATGGCCTGGGCGGTACTGGCCAGATGTTCTTGAAACAGGGCCAGTTCCCGATGCAGGGGATAGGCTTCGGTTGGCGTTGCCGGCGGGATTAGACTGGCCTTATGAATCTCATAGCAGACCAGTTGCACGGCCTGGCTGAGGTTGAGCACCGGGTAATCTGGACTGGCATCAATATTGAGTTGAAAGTGACACTGCTGAATTTCGTCATTATGCAGTCCCATGCGTTCGCGCCCAAAGACGATGGCGACCGGGCTTTGAGTCTGTTCGGCCACGGCCTGATGAGCGCTCTGCTCGGCACTGAGGGCAGGCAGTGGAATCGAGCGGTCACGCGCACTGGTGCCGATTACTAGGGCGCAATCGGCCAGTGCTGCCGCCAGGGTGGGTACGATCGTCGCATTGGCCAGGACGTCGGTCGCCTGACCGGCTCGGCTGGTCGCTTCCGCGCTGGGGAAGTCGACCGGATCGACCAGATACAGTTGCTCCAGACCCATGTTTTTCATGGCGCGCGCAGCTGCACCTATGTTGCCAGGGTGCCAGGTTTTTATCAGGACAATGCGAATATTCAGCGACATCTGTTGGGGGACCGGTCAAATTAAAATCCGGCTAGTCTATCACCGAGTCACTTGGTGCGGTTAAAAAAAGGGTCTTCGATGGCGCATCGAACACCCCTGTTTGAGCAGACTTAGGTGGCAGTGTAGATTGGACCGAGGCCAACGCCCCAAATAATCACCGTGATCGCTAATAAAGCGACAAACATCACCATGCCGATGGTGACAATTGCACTGGCAAAAACGAAGCCCTTTTCTTTGGGGATATTCATTAGGATAGGGATACCCTCATAGAGCAGGTAAACCGAATAGGCCAGAGCGACCAATCCAACAATCAAATCGAGCCACAACACCGGGTAGAGGGCAACCACGCCGCACAGGAAGAGCGGCGCGGTAGTATAGGTGGCCAAGGCCACCCCGCGCGGGGTGTGGTCATCACCGCGAAAGGTCTCTGCGAGAAAATCGATAAACTTGCCTAAGACGATAACCCCGACGATCATCGCACCGTAAAAAAGCAGACACAGAAATAGCGCGCTTTCGGTGGTCAGACGATAGACCGTATCGCCCGCGCCGACTGTCCAGCCGACCTGGGTAACCCCTATATAGCCGCACACCGCTGGAATGGCTGCGAGCAATAAGGCATGGGTGAAATAATGACGGGTGAGGGTATTGGGTTCGTCCCGGATGGTTTGCCATTCTTCATCAGGGTGGGAAAATATACCCCAGATATGATTTAGTATCATAAACTAACTACTCCTTCGTTATTGTTGTTGGGGTTGCTTAGTGCCCGTGCGCGGAGGTCGAAAATTACCTCAAAAGGGCGCGCGAACAGAACCCGCCAGTTAGTGCTACAGCTAGGCTGGAGTATAGTCAGGCGGGCAGAACAATAGCAACCATCGGCCTGATAAAGGCTCACTGAGCCGCGCCTTGACGCGGCGGCGTCACAAGCAGATGCGCAGGTCGCAGGCTAAGGCTAACGATCCAGTGCGGTTGGCAGTTTGCCTAAATAACGAATGCGGGCGGCCGTCACCGCATTATCCTTAATTTGCAATATTTCGATTAAAAATCGATCTATTTTAATGCTCAGATTGGCATCGGGAATTTCTTCAATATATTCAAGGATCAGACCGTTCAAGGTTTTTGGACCATCGGTGGGCAGATCCCACTCCAGTACCTTGTTGATATCCCGAATGGACGCGGTGCCGTCGATGACAAAGCTGCCATCGCGCTGCGGATGAATTTCCTTGCTGTTGTTGGTCAGGTCGGTGGTAAATTCACCGACTATCTCTTCCAATAAGTCTTCCAGTGTCACCAACCCTTGAATGTCACCGTATTCGTCAACGACCAAAGCCATGCGCAGTTGCAGACTCTGAAAATTCAATAACTGGGTATGCAGTGGCGTGCCTTCCGGGACAAAGTAGGGATCCTTGGCCGCCTTGGTCAGCATCACCTTGGTCGGCGAGTCAGCATAGAGAAACTCGGCCGCATCGCGAATGTGCAGGATGCCGATGACCTTGTCGATATCACCTTTAAATAATGGAAAGCGGGTGTAGCCGTTTTTGCGGATACTGTCAGCGATCTGCTCAATGGTACCTTCTATATCGATACCATTGACTTCATTGCGTGGCACCATGATGTCGTCAACGGTGACATTCTCTAGCTCCAGTATGCCCAAAAGCATGGACTGACGCTGTAACGGTAAGGTACTGCTGGATTCGTTGACCAGGGTCTTGAGTTCTGCCGAGGATAGTGCCTCGACATTTTCATTCCCCTTACCGATGCGCAGCATCCAGAACAGCATGCGCACAATGCCATTGACAAACCAGACCGCCGGGGCCAGTAACCACGACAATACGCGCAAGGCATAGGATGCTGGAAAGGCAATACGCTCCGGGTGGCGTTGGGCTATGGTTTTGGGTGTCACCTCAGAAAAAATCAATATCGCCAGCGTGAGTGCGATGGTTGAGATGGTGATCCCGAGCTTTTCATTGTCCGGCAATAACTGTTGGGCGATCAGTGTGGCCAGCGTGGCGGCCGCGATGTTCACCAGGTTATTGCCGATCAGAATGACGCTAATCAGCCGCTCCGGCGTCTCCAGTAACCGTTGAGCGAGCTTTGCCGCCCGATTTCCCTCATTCGCCAGATGCTTCAAGCGGTAACGGTTAAGCGACAGCATGCTGGTTTCAGAGCTTGAAAAGAACGCAGAAGCCAGTAACAGCAGAGCGAGAACACCAAACAGCAGGCTCAAGGGTAAATCGTTCAAAAGCGAAAAGCCTCATTAACTAAGATAGCCGTTTTTTAGCGGTATGTCGGGTCACTGTCAAGCATTGCCCGACAAATAGCTTGGAAATGGCCCTGTTTTGCTTAATTAAGCTGCCTAGGCCAACAAAGTGTTCGGTGGCGGTTAAAAACTGTGCAGTAAATATTCCAAGACAAACTTTGAGCCAACAAAGGCCACCAAGAGAAAGCCAAAGCCGACATAGATCAGCTTGCTGGCTCGCTGACCGCGCCAGCCCAGATAGAAATGACCAAAGATGAGGATGGCAAAAAAGCCCCAGGCGATCAGGGTTAATACGGTTTTATGGATCAGGTGTTGGGCTAAGATGTTGTCGACATAGATACCGCCGGTGACAATTGAGGCCGTTAACAGCATAAAGCCGATCATTAACCATTCGAACATCAGTCGTTCCATCGATTGCAGCGGTGGCAAAAGACGCGATATGCGATTATTTAACCGATGTTGTTGTAGATGATTGCTTTGGATGTTGACCAAAATGGCCTGCAAGGTGGCCACAATCATCACGCTGTAGGCCAGCAGTGAGATAAATATATGCACCAGCATACCGCTGGTGTAAGCCTTGGGACTGGCCAGGTGCGGTGCAAACAGGGCTAAAACGAGAAAGGCCGAGCCGGCGGGCATCAAAAAGATAAAAAGATTGTGCAGCGGTTTGGACAAGGAGGACACCAGAACCACGGCAATGGTCATCCAGACACAGATTGAAATGGTGTTCAATAGGCTCATCTGCAGCATGCCGGCGACGATCACTTCAGATATTAATTGCGCTGAATGGGCCGTCAAACCGACTAGGGCCGGGCCATAAAGCTGCCATTTTACTATGGGTCGCTGATACATCAGGGCGCTGAGGGCGGCCAATCCGCTGATCAAATAGGTGGAGATTGCGAGCCATAAAAGCATAGGAAAGCCTGTTAGCGTCCAGAAATTGTGAAAGTCGCGATATTGTGCCATTAACGGCACTGCTTTTCACTTGATAGCGGAGGATAGCCATGAATATAGCCGCACTGCTATACTGCTGCGATTGATTGCAGATGTGAAACCAGCATGTTTAATAGTTTATCAGAACGGTTAAGCCTAACCCTAAAGCAAATTACCGGTCAGTCCAAATTGACCGAAGACAATATCAAGACCTCGCTGCGCGAAGTCCGCATGGCTTTATTAGAAGCCGATGTCGCCCTGCCGGTCGTTAAAGCCTTTATCGATCGAGTCAAGGAACGGGCCGTTGGCCAGGAAGTGGCGGAAGCGCTCAATCCCGGTCAGCAGTTTTTAAAGATCGTTCAGAGTGAACTTGTCCATGTAATGGGCGAGCAAAACGAAGGCTTGAACTTGAAAGCGCAGCCCCCGGCGATCATCCTGATGGCCGGTTTACAGGGTGCCGGTAAAACCACAACCGTCGCCAAGCTGGCGCGTTTTTTAAGTGAACGTGAAAAGAAGAAGGTCATGGTGGTGTCGGCCGATATCTACCGGCCCGCTGCGATCAAGCAGCTTGAGACGCTGGCCGCAGAAGTGGGCGCCGTGTTCCACCCCAGCGATGTCAGCCAACAGCCTGAGCAAATAGTCCGCGACGCGGTCGTTGCCGCGCGTAAGCAGGCGGTCGATGTGCTATTAGTCGATACGGCCGGTCGTCTGGCGATCGATGAGCAGATGATGGCCGAAATTAAAGCCTTGCATAAGGCCATCGCGCCGATTGAAACCCTCTTCGTCGTCGATGCCATGACCGGCCAAGATGCGGCCAATACCGCCAAAGCCTTCAATGATGCAATCCCTATTACCGGTGTGGTCCTGTCTAAGGCCGATGGTGATGCGCGCGGTGGTGCGGCCTTGTCGGTTCGGCATATAACCGGCAAGCCAATTAAATTTATCGGCATGGGTGAGAAAACCGATGCGCTAGAAGCCTTCTATCCGGATCGTATTGCGTCGCGTATCCTTGATATGGGTGACGTTCTGTCACTGATCGAGGAAGTTGAACGTAAGGTCGACAAGGTTAAGGCCGAACGGCTGGCCGGGAAGATCAAAAAGGGTAAGGCCTTTGATCTGCAGGATTTCCGCGAGCAGTTGGATCAGATGAGCAATATGGGCGGTTTGACGGGCATGATGGACAAGTTGCCCGGCATGGGTCAGATGGCCAAGGCCGGCAATCAATTGCAGGGCGCTGAGAAACAGTTTCATCAGATGGGCGTGATCATCGACTCGATGACACCCTTGGAACGTCATTTTCCCGATAAGATAGTCGGTTCGCGTAAACGCCGTATTGCCATGGGTTCCGGCACGCAAATCCAGGATGTGAATCGCCTGCTTAAACAGCATAAACAGATGGCCAAGATGTTTAAGAAGG
>Ga0307488_10002115_pt1 | contig 16806 bp, 28 predicted proteins | sample SB02metaG_FD_202248 | JGI IMG/M metagenome (GOLD analysis project Ga0307488, IMG submission 202248) | Sea-ice brine microbial communities from Beaufort Sea near Barrow, Alaska, United States - SB 0.2 | ecosystem: Environmental > Aquatic > Marine > Coastal | place: USA: Alaska | collected... | reverse complement strand
TTTTTCGGAATTATACGGATTTGTAACATAGTTATAGTCTGCTTCAACTAAGTTTCCGTTATATGCGTCGTAGTAGTTATGTAATTGAGCTTTGTGCTGACTGGAAAAAGAGCTCCTGTCTATAAAAGCTTCAATTGTATTTTTTCCCCATTCTTTAGTCTTTCGACTACGAGGAATTTTTTGTTTTGGGATTCTACTCATATCTTTACAAAACTACGAAAAAAACCTGCGATTAAAAAAAGAATCTTCACTTTGCTCCATTTCTTGTTCAAACTCTTTATTATAGAGATCTTTCATATGAAACATACCAACTAAAAGTGCCGAAACTCTATCGAAATTTCCTTTATTGTTATATTTAATTAATTCGTCTATTAAAGCAATGTCATAGATATAATGCAGATTTAATTTTCTTTCTCCATTCTCTTGTTGACCTCTTGGTGTTTTTAACCAATCTCGCAAATATATTTCTGCTTGATTCTTTCTTTGCTTTGATCCCATAGATGTACCATAGGTTCTATTTAATTTTTTTATTCTTATTCCAGAGGTTTTATCAAATAACTCTGCTTCTGGTAATAAGTAATGCAATAGCTTTTTACGTTTTGCATATGGTATAACTTCACCTCGATCATTTTCAAAACCGATACGTGCATTATAATACTGTGCAAGTAAAAACAAGTTATAGTTATATTCGTCCTGTGACTCTGGTCTTCCTACGTAAGAAGCTACAATCATATCATCAGGCTTGGACATATTGTTAATTCTTTTCATAACATATGCAGAACCTAAAGAGGCTCCAAAACCATCTGAACCATATGGATCATGTACTATAAAATATAAATCATCCGGTATTGCTTCTTGCCTATAAGCTGGAGATTGGTATACAACTACAGCTCCTGTTGAGTCATCTGTTTTATTAAGCGGAAACTTTTCTATAGGTCTCACGCGCGGGTCAGGTCTAAACTCTATTCCTTCTGGCGCCTCTACTAAAACTCCGGCTACTGCCATTTGTTTGTATAAACCTGTTCTCATTAACTGATTACGCCAATCTACAAGAGTGGCTCCTGGAAACATATTACCTCTTTGTTGTAAAAAGGCTTCTTTAGGCATCCACGGATATTCCGTAATGTATCTATCTAAAGTAGAAGCATCTTTAGCTTCTTTTTTTAACTGATCACGTTTTGCATCTTCTTCTTGCTTTGCTTGTTGGGTTAATGAGTTACCTTCTTTATCCATGTATCCTATCTTGTTTTGATAAGAGGGAAAGAAAAACCCACAGTTACTTCCCTGAGCGCCTTCATCCCAAATATTATCAAATGGATATAGATCATAGGCTTCTGGATTGTAAAACATAGATTCAAAATCTATTGTACCACCATCCATATCACCCCCTGTTCCAAACAATACAATCTGTCCGGTAATTACACCACCATCTTCTACACAGGGACGTGTAGCTAAATAAGAAGCTTTTAAATTATCAAAGGCTCCACATTCTTCAAAGATAACTAGACTAGCATCTTTACCCCTAGCGGCATCTGGGTTATCTTTAAATGTAATAGCCTCAACCTCAGACTTATAGCCTTTCTCAACGCCTTGTTTATTAATATACTCTAAATAGCTTGCGCGTTTGTGGTTTATTTTATCAACTCCTTGACGACGTTTTTGCCATCCAGTGTGTTCGTTAAGAAAGTTCATGTAATCTGTAACCATGGTCATAATACCTTTTGGATACAAATACTTTTTATCGTGGGCACACAAAAGTGTGTAAGAGTTTTTTCTAGTGTTGTATATGTTTGCAGCTATAGCAGCATTCTTGTATGAAAATCCTTTACGCCTAGCTTTAGCAACAATTAAGTGCTTGCCTTCGGCAGCGGCTCTTTCTAAAGCATGAAAATATTCGTAGTCACCATCCCAAAATCCAGGGAATGAAACTGTTTTGAATCCCCCTGCTTTTTTACCGTCCACTAACTCTGTCAATTTTATTTGGCAAAAATTCATGTAAAAATAATGGTGCCCTGTAACTCTTGTACCTCCTACGCTAAAGCCGTCTCTACATCTTCGTAATTGTTCAGACCAGTATTCATAATACGGAGCACTCCCTACTGGATCGCCACAATACAAACCATACTTTAAGAACTTATTTCCTTCTCTTCTAAATTCGTTAGTGTTTACAAACATCTTACTTTTTTGTTGTGTCTCTTTTTTTCTGTGTGTAATCTTTTCTATCTATATCGTGCTTACCATCTTTGACTGTAGATACCAATAAATAAAAGCTTTCACCGTGTTCATATTGGTAATGACAATATTCTTTTAACCCTTTTAAATCTGATTCGTTTTCTATTGTGCCGCTAAAGTTTTTACCATCGTTATCTGGATACATGAAATGAGCTGCACCAAAAGGGGCATGCTCTTTTTCTTTTTTTGTAGGCATTTCTTTATAGATAATAGTCGTCGCGCCACAGGCGGGACAAAATTTTTCTACTAATACATTACCCTCATTGATCTCAGTGATGTTAAGATTACTTTGCTCGCACTTACATAGTTGATCTGAATTTGCTGTTAATTGAATATCTTCTTTCATTGTTTTGTTTTAATCTTCAAACAAACCTTTAGTTCCTCCTCCTCGGATTACAGTTTCGTTAGCTTGTTCTTTTTTAACTTTTTCTTCTAGAGAGTTTATAGTGTCAATTGCTTTTGGTAATTGCTCTGAGACTTCTAATAGTCTTTTTACATCTCTCATAATAGATCCTACATCTTTTCCTTCTTCACCATCTACAGTATTTAATGCTATTTCGATTTGCTCATTAAGAGCGCTTATAACTCTTGATGAGATTAATAGCCCTTCTCGAATTGCTTTTAAGGCTGAGATTGTAGGTGTTCGCTGTAGGTTATTGTACTTGTCCATCCCTTTGCTAATATCAGCTGTGATAGGCTCATCATCAGTGAACTTGAGGTCACTAAGCAATCTTCGCTTTCTTTCTGTTTCGGGATATATTGAATAGGGTGATCTGTAGTCGCACATAAAGTATATGAAGGAGAGATACTTATGGGCAGTTCGTTTTTTTCTGTCTTTGTCATTTACTATTATTTTTTTGAACTCAGGTATTAGTTTAGCCTCAGTCTCTATTACTACTTGGAAATTTTCTTCTTTGAAAAGTTTCATGATTTAAATTTTTTACTCTATTAGGATTGCAATGGAACAAACCAAAGTACGGAAGCCTGATACCTTCAAACTCTCCTTTGCCCATCTTATAAGCTAAGTACTCAAACTGTGACTCTATTATAGATTTCAGTTCTTTTGTTGTACCGCCCATTTCATCTTTGATTTCTGCTATAATTTTTTCTTTTACTTTATTCTGAGCCATCTTTTTTGTATTTAATATAATATCTTATAGACCATGAATCTTCCGATTCGCAAACTGCATATATATCATAATCAAAGTCAATTCCTAACTTAGTAAGTTCTACCTCTTGAATGTCAATAAATATAAAAACCGCTTCAAGAGTATCAATTGCGACCTCAATAAAATACTCATTACTCTGCATGTATTTGAAATTCAAAACTTAAAAGATAGCTTACAAGAGTTGCGTCTTCTTCAGGAACTCTCAATACCAGTGGATGAAAAGAATACTTTCGAGTTTCTTTATCATACAATAGTACTTTTTTATCTTTTAAAGCTTTGATTGTGTTGTTCAAAACAGCTCTGCTCCATCCTAGCTCAGATGCTGCTTTTATTCTGTTGTCTTTTGTACATGGGTTATTTTTATCTATTGTAGATAGTATGTAAACAACATTTAACTCCGTCGGAGTAAGTTTTAATAATCCGTTAATAACTGATAAGTAATCTTTGCGGATCTTCTGTCTATTGGTTGGTATCTGTATTTTCATTGTACTTTATTACTTTTTCTATTTTTCTTGATAGTCTTTTTGCCATCAATTGTCTAACGTTCTTTAATAAAAGAATTATACATTGGTTTTCTGCGCTGAAGTTCTTTTTCTGTAGTGTGTAAAAACGATCAATAAGAATATTTATTACTTCCTCGTTTGTTGTACCTGCTTGAAAGGATCCTGCCAGTTTTTCTGTAAATTTTATAGTTTGGAATCTTTCGTTGTCTGAAAAATCAGTAACTTGATATTCGACTCCCGGTTTAATTATTTTCATTGGTTTCTTTTTTTTCGTAAATATCTAAGTTTACAAAACACAAATAATGTAAACGTCTATATTTACAAATATATCAATAAATGATATAAAATGAAAGGTTAAAACATAGACACGTGTATTATAGAGATATTTTGTTACTCTTGTGCACTTTCAATCTTTAATACTTTCTCTACTAAACTACCTGGTGTGTTTTTCATAATAGACACCCAATACTCACTATCCAAATTATAAATAATCTTACTCATCTCAACCCAGGCTTCCTCTGTAGCTTCTTTAGTTTTTAAATCTAGCATAGTGCCTGTTCCTAAATTAGCCCAATTGATTGCGTTTTTTTCTAACACCCTATCTATAGCTTTTCTTATTTTCTTATTTGTTTGATAAGGCGTTTGATCTATTCCTTTTTTTCTCATGATTTAAATTTTAGCAAGTCCTCACGAACCAGGTTTTCTATTAATTGTATTCTCTCTTTGTTTTCGTTTTTAGAATAGTATACAGGATTGACTATGTATGTACCACGTTTCTCTCCTTTCAAAAGTAAATTTTTATTTACCAGAGCATAGAACGCTCTTTTTATAGTGGCATCTTGATAGATAGTTTCAAACCCACTAACATTGTAGATGATTTCTTTAAAGCTGTCTCTCACTTTTGCATTAGAAAAAATAATGTTGCTTGAATCCATTCTTTCACATAAGTAGTCGAGGAGATCTCTAGGGCAAGCAGCTAGACCAGCTAGTGCATACATACTACCATGATATCTTCGTGTACTTCTGCAGGGTATACTTTTATACTTGTAGATGGGAACGGTTATACCTCCCTCGTGCTTAATTCCTGTCATGTACTTTATTTTATAATTCTTCATTTACTCTTCTATAATCACTAACCCTTTAAGTTCGCCAGTACATGAGTAGTAGATTTCTATATCTACATGAACTTTAGCGTGCTTCTGTTCGAATACTACTTTTATGTGTCCTGCTAATGCACCTACGTTAAGCAGTGACCAATCCTCCATGATTCAAAAATACTAAAAATTTTTCTTGCAGATGTCATTTGTGTTTGTTATATTCTGGTTTGTTCATAAGTTAGGTACACCTCAGTCACCTTTAAGGTACATACCAGTCACCTTCAAATCACCTCAACATACTATCTCTTAGCGCATTAACCTATTTTCTATTACCATTATATAATATTTATGTGCTTTATAATACTTATTGTTGGGTGGGGTTATGATATATAAAAAATTTTTACATCTAAAACTGTCAATGCATATACCACCTAATGTAAACTCCCCCCCTTAAATATGGCGGAGGAACTACCCCGAGCCTTAAAATCTCACTTATATTATGGAAAATGTACTTAAAATTGCAAACGTGACAGACATTCGTCAAGACAAGAACGGCGAAGACTATTTCTTAGTGGCAACTACTGGCTACTTTGACAAAGATAACGTGTACTTCATGGGTCAATCTGTGTTCTTAAGAGATGTGGATAACCACTCGAAGTTCAAAGTTGGCGGTAGTATAGTAGTATCGTAAATTATGGGGAGCCTTCGGGTTCCCTTTATTTGGGGCTGTGCTTATTGTACAACAACCTACTGTATAAACTCCAACAACCTACTGTAATCTCCACCTTACAACATTGTTCTGGTTGTGTTTACGTTAGCCAGGTCAATAGACTGTATAATCCACCCATTTACACACCAACAACGTAATGTACTATTAATTATATAGACATTATTACACATCACCCTATAAACACACCTTACAATTCACTCACTTATTAACCCTTTAATATACAATTATGTCAGATTCAATCACTAAAAAATACAAACATCATATCTTATTAGATACAGGTGTAGTATGTGTACATTATCACAACAGTTCAGAAGTCAAGGTCTATAATGACTACAGATCCTTTGCAATTGATCATCCACAACCTGCTTACCAACACTCACAGTTTTGGATTAAGGTTAAACAATATCTACAGAGTGTAGGTATATCACGTAATACTACAGCATCATGAAACACACTAAACTAATGCTAGCAGGTATCACAACCTTTCTATTAACATGGCTATTCATAGCAGTCGTTGGTTATTTAATATCTAACGATTACACAATCAAGCAATGCTTGACAAGTACTGCTACTATAATGATCATGCTAATGTTTGGTTGGTTACCTATCGTTCCTGTTCTAAATGATTTAGATAAGAAATATGGATTATAATACTGCAGCAATTGAGGCTTTGCGAAAAAAACTAACAGAGCTTCAGACTGAGAACAAACAGATAGAAACAGAGAATGCTTTACTACTTAAATCTATTAATAGACTTAAAGATAAAATAGAGCAACTAAAACCAACAGTAATATCATCGTCTAACCTTAACATTTAATCTATGGATACATTTCAACACGTAGCAATGAGTTTTGCTACTGTATTATACATCGTATGTTTAACAGGATTTGCTTTAATATTTCCTGTTGCATTATTTAAATCACTTAAAGAACACTTCAAAAGAAAGAAAACTCTGTCCTGATAACAGAATCTAGTGAGATAGATATAGTAATGAGAGTGGGTCAGGCTGCTCTCTTTTTTTAATCAATTTTTAAATCAATAAATAACAATGTTTGCAAACCTTCCGGAAGACACCATTCTTCAGAGCATCGAGACAGGACGTTTCAGTGTTTTAAAATTGGACAGTGACAACAGATATACACAGCTTATGCAAGTATATCCTAAATCATGGCACTCACATATTAAACAGGCATTCAGAATGCAATGTGAAGACATGATAACTGAGTTAGTAACATACTCTAGTAGTTTCAGGAATCAATTAAGCCTGTCAGTATGAAGAGAGTGTTAGTTATATTAATTCTATCATTAGTACTAGGTGCTTGTGGTAGTACAACGTCATGCACTACCAAGGCGACTAATCGTGGTGGTGGATATTATATTAACAGATAAGTATTTGGCTAACGGTTCTGCCTAAGTAATAAGAACCATTTATAAATCAATAAATACAATTAATTATGGTACGAGTACAATCAACATCAGAAGTTTATCAAGATACTAATGGTAAGAACTTCAAAGTAGTAACGTTAGAGTCTCCAGGGTTCAGAGAAGTAGCTGATCCAATGACAGGAGAAATAGTTTATGCATTAGCAGCACCTAAAGTCACAAAGAAATGTGTGTGGGAAGCATCTTATTTAGATGAATCAAAACACTATCTTTATGACGCGACAAGTGGTCAAGCGGTTTACGGTTCAATTGTAACAGCTCAAACAGATGAGTATACAATTACGGGAAGCGACGGTGTAGAGAGAACTGTTAGCACTTACACAGGTTTTGTAGAAGGAACCAATGAAGATGCAAACTTTGAGTCTCTTATCTCTTCAATGTTAAGATCTGCTGGACGTGAAACTCCAGAGAATGCTATTCCAAAGCAAGAGATTGCTAAAGAACACATTGCTGCTACAAAAGCAGGAGAACAAATCGATATGGTCAATCAAATAGATGAGTTAGCTAAAGTTTCTGTAGAAGAGGCTGGAGACATCGAAGACCAATTCTAATTACTAACCGAGAGGGGTGTCACACATCGTGATGCCTCTCTTATTTATAAAACCACAACGTTATGAACGAATTATTTGATTACTGTGTAGAATTCCTACACTGGCTAAAACCATACTTTGGTATGAGTTACCAAGAAATAAACATTTGGATATTTATTATTATTGAGCCTATCATATTCTTTGTAATGTGTTGGTACATAATAAAGCTTAAGAAAACAAACAAGAGTTTGTTGTTGAACATGAGAGTATTTGAACAAAAACTTAAACAAAGACAATAAATTATGAATCATTGGTTAAACGAAGGTAAAGAAATAATAAAAAAAGATATGTCAGAACTATTTATAACAAACACCAAACGGTCTGGAAGACCAAGAAGAAATTATACAAGAGGACCATTGACAAACGCAGAGAAGCGATTTGCTCATAAGTTCGTAGATGGTATGGTTAGAGATAAACAACGTTTTAGTGTAATAGAGTTACAAAGCTCTTTGTATGCTATAACCGGTAAGATTAGAAACACAGACACAATTATTAAAATGGTTGATGCGTTTCTAAATGATCCCAAGACAGGATACAAACCAAGTTGGTTTAAAGTACAAGCAACTAAATTGTTAAACCTAATAAGATAGCTATGCAAGCATACACTCTAAAAGAAATAAAAAACGCAGATTTAGAAACAATCAATAAGATTGTAATGGATCAGAATTGGAGCAAACCTTTTTTGATGAGGATGTGCTTTGATAGAGCGCTTGAATTAGGATATAAAGGAACGTTCCCAATTAATACAAAATAGATATGAATTATTTGATAAGTAACAACACTGAACAGAAAGTATATGATGGTTTAAATTCAACCACTCTTGAAGAAATAATTCCACATCTCAAAGCACAGGAAATTGTTGGTTTCGACACAGAGACAACAGGGTTAAGATTTGACAGTGAAGAGTTGTTACTTGTTCAAATATCATCGAAGGAACACAACTATCTTATAGATGCACAATCAGTTGACTTACAACCTATCAAAGGGTTGTTTGAGTCACCTCGTATAATTAAGATAGCACACAATGTCAAGTTTGATTACAAGTTTTTAAAGTACAACGGTATTACATGTGAAAATACATATGATACTATGCTTGCAGAACAAGTGTTAAATTGTGGCAAGACAAGCTTACGTAATTCATTGAAGGACTTGCTTGAAAGATACTTAGACATATTTATGGATAAGAAAACAAGATCAACATTCATAGGACACAAGGGTACATTTAGTAAAGCACAGTTGTTCTATGGTATTGATGACACGTCTAATCTAATCAAGCTTAGAGAACTACAACTAGAGAGTATTAAAGATTTAAATCTTGAAGAAGTAGTTCAACTGGAGAATGATGCAGCACTAGCATTTGCTGATATAGAATACAATGGTATTTATCTTGACAAAGACAAGTGGGAAGAGAATTACAATGGTGTTAAAATAGATCTTGACAATGCTGTAGAAGAATTAGATATGTTTATTGAACATGACGCAACCTTCAAAAAACATAAGCTACCTTTTTTACAGATGGATATGTTTAAGTCTATTGAAGAGATACGTAAAACTGATATATTGTGGTCATCACCAGCACAAGTACTTAATTTATTTCAGACTGTAGCACCTATGTTAGAAAGTGTCAACGGTAAGTTATTGTTAATGCACACTGAAGATCATCCTATTATAAGTAAGTATATTAAATATAAAGAAAAAGCAAAACTTTACAACGCCTATGGTCCTGATTTCTATAAGTATCTACATAAAGATGGATGTGTTCACACAAACTTCAAACAAATACTTAATACAGGTAGAGTTAGTTCGTCTAGACCTAACATGCAACAAATACCTGCCTCCAACTCGTATAGAAATGCCTTTACTCCTGGACACAAGAATTGGGTATTTGTATCATCCGATTTTTCTTCGCAAGAACTATGTATTATTGCCTACGGATCTCAGGATCCAGTCTGGCTTGATGCACTTAAAGAAGGGAAAGACTTGCATTCCATATGTGCTGACTTAATATTTGGTCAAGTATGGCGTGATGCAGAAGGGGATGATAAAGAACGTAAACGTCTGCGTACTGCTGTAAAAGCAATTAACTTTGGTCTTGCCTATGGTATGTCAGAGTTTAAACTTGCTGATACACTGCAGATTACAATAGAAGAAGCTAAAGAGATGATAGACAAGTATTTTACTGTGTTTCCCTCTATTAAGAAGTTTCTTACACAACTGGGTAACTTTGGTAAAGACAATGGTTACATCAGGACGTTTAAACCTTATCGTAGAATAAGATGGTTTGAAGAATGGGAGAACAACAAAAGAGATTTTGCTATTCTTGGTTCTATTGAACGTGCTTCTAAGAACACACCAATACAAGGTACAGGTGCTGACATGACTAAACTAGCTCTTATAAAAGTAAGAGAAGTGATAGCTCGTAATAGTTATCCTGTAAGACTTGTAATGACTGTTCACGATCAGATAGACACAGTAGCTCACGAAGGGTTTGCTGAAGAATGGTCTGGTATTTTAAAAAATACAATGGAAGAAGCAGCTTTACATATTATAGACAATGGTCTATTAAAAAGTGACACTAACATCTCACCAGCGTGGGAAAAATAATAACACCTTAAAACAATAAACAATGGGATTTGATATTTACGGAATTAAACCACACAACCCTCAACATTTAGTTAAACCAGAACTTGATTTTACTAAAGACACTACACAAGAACAAAAAGACGAATATTTTAATAGAATGGAACACTACGAAAGAAATGTACCAGGACATTACTTTAGAAACAATGTATGGTGGTGGAGACCTTTATGGACCTACTTATGTACTTACACAGATGTTCTTACTTTAGAGCAACAAGATGAAGGAGGAAGTAACAGTGGTGCTGAAGTTGATGATGAACAAGCTATTGAATTAGCAACTCAATTACACAAGCTTATAGACTCTGGACATACTGCAGAACATGAACAAGCACATATGAGAGAGTATGAGTTAGCTCAAATACGTAACAAGGAACTTGAAGAAGCACGTAACGTATTACACGAAGTAGTTATTGCAGAAACAGGAGATGATTCTATTATACCTGCTAACTATCCAGACAGTTTTAAAGAAGACTGGGATAAATTGTGGGAACAAAAACAATGGGCAGGTAGCTACCCTTTTAGCACCGATAATATTAAAGAGTTCGCTAACTTCTGTTATGGATCAGGCGGCTTTACAATTTGGTAAACTATGGATGGATTTAAAACAACAAGAGACGCAGTACTAGCACAGCCGGTACCGCAAGCTACTAACACTTATGGACCTGTAGCACATGAAACATTATTTGAACGTGTAGAAGCAGAAATAGCGCGTAACAATTGGGAGGTAGATGATATAAGTTATAGAGGTGCAATGAATAACGATGTTGTTATTGCATATTATACTCTAGCAACTAAGTCTAACCTACCTGTAAAGCCTATGATAGGTATTATAAATTCATACAACAAGACACGACGTGTAGGAATTGCATGTGGTGCAAGAGTAATGATTTGTATGAACGGTATGATATCAGGAGAAGCTACAGCTGCAAAAGTACATAGATCTAAAGTAATGGATCATCTAGATCAGATGATTAACGTTACTCTTGGGTCCTTGAGAAAGACTTTTGGAGAGATAAGTAATGACATAACTAAGTTTCAAGAGCATAAGCTTGATGGAATGACAGAAGTATCACACATGCTTGGTGAGCTTTACGTACGTGATAGTATACTAACACCTACGCAAGCATCCGTAGTTAAGAGTGAGATTACCGAGTCTATTCATTTTTCTATGAAAGAAGACACTGAGTCTTTTAACTCTTGGAACCTGTATAATAATGTAACTGAAGCTTTGAAACGTTCACATCCGCTGAATGAGTTTAAAGATTATCACAAGGTGCATGATTATTTCAAAAACTATATAACTATATGAAAATAGATCCAAAGAAACTTGCACGACAAAGACGTGTGGTTGATGTTTGGAAACAATCAGGATACAAAGGAACTCTCGAAGCTGTAACAGGCTTTGGGAAGACCTATGTAGCTTGTCTTATCATACAAGATATGAATAAGAAGCTACCTGATAACACTACACTAGTTGTAGTTCCAACCAGATACCTACTTGAACAGTGGAAAGAGGTAACAACAAGCTTAGAGCTTAAGAATGTAAAAATACAAGTAATCAATACTGGTGTTAAAATTCTCAGCGCTGTCGACTTGTTAGTTCTTGACGAGGTTCATAACTACGCCTCTGATGTATTTAAGACAATCTTTTCTAATGTACAGTATCATTATATACTAGGATTAACAGCAACTTTAGAACGTAGTGATAAAAAACATTACATTATAGAGGAGTATTGTCCTGTTGTAGATACTATAAGTATGAAGGAAGCTCTTGCTAATGGCTATGTATCCAATTTTAAGGTGTATAACCTCGGAATAGAGCTGAACGACAAAGATAGGTACACGTACGAAAAATTACACGATGGATTTAATAAGTATTTTAAGTGGTTTGACTTTAATTTTCAAGCTGCAATGAAATGTTTACAATCGCAGGAATATAGACAACACTACGCAGCAAAGACAGGATACGATGTAAATGGTATCATGGCATCTGCAGTACAATGGTCTAAAAACATGCGTAATCGTAAGACTTTTTTATACAACCATCCATCTAAGTTTTTGGCTGCGAAGGAATTAATCGATACCTTTGATGTCCCGACAATTACATTCTCTGAGACTGTAAAATTTGCTAACGAGCTTACTAAAACGTTACAACCTTGGGCGGTTTCTTATCATTCTAAGATGAAGCCTTATGCTAAACAAATGGCAATTGAGAACTTCAAAGATCCTAAGAGTGACATCAAGGTTATATCAACAGCTCGTGCGTTAGACGAGGGGTTTGACATTCAAGGAGTATCTATGGCTATAGTATGTAGCGGTACCTCAACGTCTAGACAAGATCTACAACGTACAGGTAGAGCTATTCGTTGGGCTCCAGGTAAAACTGGTCTAATGATAAATCTATACATAATAGATACACAAGATGAAAAGTGGTTAAGGCAGAGACAGAAGAAGACAATTAACGCAACTCACGTTAGTTCAGTTAAACAAATCAAAGAAGCATTGAGTAAAGCTTCTCTAGAATATTTAAACGTTATATAGTATGCTATTAAACACTCCGCAACAGTATGTAGACTATTTGTGTAAACACAATATTAGTCCAGATCAGTTCTTATTTCTCTATATTATTTATGAAAACGATTATGCCTCATTATACAAGTATGTAAATGAGAATGGTGGTTTTGAATTAAGCAGTCTGGAGGATTTAGAGAACAGGGGGTATTTAATTAATGAGGGAACTAGTGATAGTTCATGGGCAGACAACTACAGTGTGACAAATAAATTTATCAAAGAGCTATACAATACAGATATATCTACTGCATATGATGAATTTTTCGAAGCATATCCATTACAAATCTACATCAATGGTAAAAAACTACCAGGCAGGAACGCTACAATGAAGACGCGCAGCTTTTACAAAAAGAATATAGCACCTAAACGTGCTTTACATACAAAAGTAATGCTGTGTCTTGAATGGGCAGTTAACAATGCTCAAATACACATGGGCATGGAACGCTGGATAGAGACAGAACAATGGAAAACAATCGAACAATTAATGAAAACAGATATAGATGGATTTGAATCTCCAAACGACAAAGTTTACTAGTCTACAAATAAAGACAGCACAACAAGCTATTAAAGAAGCAGATCAGTTCTTGCATGAAGGTGCAACAGGACAACGTCCGTTTTTAGCCACGAGATGGCAGAAAGTAAATACAATGCTGCTTGGTGGGTTTCACTTCGGTCAAACTTATATGCTATGTGGTGCATCAGGTCATGGTAAATCATTTTTTGCCAACATGTTGCACACTGATTTTACATCTAATTATCTAGGTAATCAAGATGTGAAAGTGTTGCATTTCTCTTTCGAGATGCATGCAAAAGACGAAATGATTCGTAAGATGAGTCAGTTAGGTAAAGTAGACTACAGAAAATTAGTCTCTTCTGACAATCCCTTATCTTTAGATGAATTAGAGTCTTTACGTAGTGAGTATGGTAAGATGAAAAATGAAAATGTCTTTTATGTAGAAACCCCGTCTAACAGAGATAGAATCTATGCAACTATTAACGATTTTTGCAAAGAGTTTAAAGACTCTAAGATAGTTATCTCGTTAGATCATACCTTGTTAGTAGCCCCGAACCCAGGTGAAAACGAAATACAATCTCTTGCTGAACTTGGTAAAATGTTTATACAAGTCAGAAAAGAGTTTCAAACATGTAATATTTTGATTGGTCAGATGAATGACAAAATGGAGAGTAAGGAGAGGAGAGATCCAACTAACCCTGCATTACATTATCCAACTAAGACAGATATACATGGTTCAAAGCAAATCTATCACGCAGCTGATGTAGTTATGGTATTACACCAGCCGATATTGTTAAACATAGAGCATTATGGTAAGAAGAGATTTCCTACCACTGATCTTGTTGCACTACACTGTTTAAAAAACAGGACAGGTGTAGCAGGTTTAGTACGCCTTAAGAATAACCTATCTCACGGTAGATTTGACGATTACAGTTCAACTTTATTTTAAAAACAATTATATGGAATTACCAACTCAAGTAGTAAAATCAAACACAGTAAACCCCAGCTTGCTGACTATATTTGGTCAGTCAAAAGCAGGTAAGACAACTATGTTGTCAAAGCTCGAAGGGTGTCTTATTATAGACACAGAACGGGGTAGTAAGTATCTCGATGCTTTAAAAGTAGAGGTAAGTAACACATCAGAATTAAAACAGCTTGTTGGTGCTCTGAAAGCGGAGTCTAACAAGTATAAATATATTGCGCTCGACACAATTGACAATGTAGTATCATGGATAGAAAAAGACATAGCTAGAGAGAATAATTTAGACTCTTTTGCTAAACTTCCTTTTGGTGATGGCTACAATCAAGTACGTACAAGAGTTATGGGGCTTATTGATGCTCTATTAACATGTAGTGAGCATATTATTCTCGTTGGTCACCGTAAGAAAACAATCATTGGTACAGACTCAGTAGAAGTCAATGTAAGCAGCTTAGATCTTTCAGGTAAACTCAAGAATTATATCATGGCTAAATCCGACGCAATAGGATTTGTATATAGAAACGATGAAAACGTCCTTAGTATATCTTTTGAAGCTTCTGATGAAGTAGAAGCAGGTACAAGATTACCTCATTTAGCAGGTAGAATTATGGACTTTGAATGGAAAGACATATACAAAACAAGTATTAAATAAGAGCTATTTGCTCTAATTTTCGTATATTTATAATAACTAAACAGTAAAACAATTTAATTTTAAAAAGCAATTATGTATCAATTACAAGAAACACAAACAGGAGCTCCAAGTTACAAACTAATGAGCCCAGGTATCAATGAAAACGTTAAACTAGTAGACGTAACTTTCGATACCCTAAGACAAGATGGAACAGGTGGAAACGTTATTAGATTCTATTTTCAAGATGAAGAAGGAGCTAAGTTTACACATACACAGATGGAAGTTACAAGCTTAGAAAGACTACAAGAGTCTTCTAAAAATGCTGCCTCTGCAGGAAGAAGTTGGTCTTCTACTCCTGAACAACTACATGCAGATTTAATTAGAAATACAGGAGAGGTATTACACCATGTATTATCTGCTTTTATTCCTAAAGAGCGTGTAGCTATTGGTGGTACGTCTTGGAATGACTTAGGTAAGAATGTTATCGATCTTATTGGTAACTCTTATGAAGGACACAAGTTCAAAATTAAGTGTGTATATGACAAGCAGGGTAAGTATTTACAATTTCCTTCACGTCCTGTACAGCCGTTTTGTTTACCTCAAGATTCTACACAACAACTAATTTTAGGATACAGAGATAACATTACAGCAGCACAGCCTACTAATGAAGCAGAAATTAGTTCAACTGCGAACAACTCTACGGCAGGAGACAGCTGGTAATCTAAACATTAATCAGACATTATAGGGGGCTTCGTGCCTCCTTTTTTGTCTCTAAACTATAGTAAATGTACAATTTAAACCCAGTAATAACGAAAGAATACATACTGAAGCATTTAGACCAAGCACAGATACTAGAGTATTATTTAGGGGTTAAAGTTGATGTTAACACAAAAGTAAAATCACCTCTGCGGAGAGACAATAATCCTTCTTGTTCATTTAAAATGATCAACGGGACTATTTACTTTAAAGATTGGGCACAAGGCTTTTCAGGTGATTGGATTAAAATCATACAGTATAAGTACGGAATTACGTACGCAAAAGCTTTAGAAAAGTGTGCAATAGATTTTGGTCTTACTAACGGTAGTGTTAAAGCAACAGTTGTTAAAGTAGAATACATACCAGAGAAACTAGAACCAAAGGAGTCTAAAATAGAAATCAAAATTAGACCTTGGGATCAGTATGACAGAGAATTCTGGTCTAAGTATGGAATCAACAAAGCAATGCTAACCCTATATAATGTATACCCTTGCGAAATCGTGTTTTATAACTCTAAAGTAGTTTATACAAGACGTAAAAATGATATTGCATATGCGTATAGATTTGGTCCTAGTAAATATAAAATATATATGCCTCAGCGTAATGCATTTAGATGGCTATCTAATTATAACAGCTGGCAAGGTTTAGAACAACTGCCTGAATTTGGAGATCACATTGTAATTACAAAGTCTATGAAAGATGTTATGACACTAAGACAACTTGGTGTTGTATCTGCAGCTCCGGCTTCAGAAGCAGTTATACCTGATGATGGTATAATGACAGAGATTTCTAGACGATTTACAAATATTTATTCTTTTATGGATTTTGACTTAACCGGTGTCAAAATGGCTAATACCCTATTTAAGCGTTATAATATTAAACCTCTATTCTTAACTGATGGTAGGTTTGGTACTATAAACTATGGTGCTAAAGACATCTCAGACTTTATAG
>Ga0307488_10002114_pt1 | contig 16811 bp, 17 predicted proteins | sample SB02metaG_FD_202248 | JGI IMG/M metagenome (GOLD analysis project Ga0307488, IMG submission 202248) | Sea-ice brine microbial communities from Beaufort Sea near Barrow, Alaska, United States - SB 0.2 | ecosystem: Environmental > Aquatic > Marine > Coastal | place: USA: Alaska | collected... | reverse complement strand
GGTTAATCTGGATTTTATGTACAGAAAGCTTTTAATTCTATTGTGCCGTCTTTTAGTTTTATTCCTATCGCTAAACTGCCCGTTAAAAACACTTAAATAGGAGGCTGCCTTTTTTGTATTGTTGTATGCTAAACTATCTACCCTATTAAAAACTTCATAACAAGCTGCTAAAAAACAATTTAAAGGATTGGTTAGTTTGTCTAATACATTCACCGCATCTTTTGCATTTGTTTTTTTGGATAATAAAAAAACATCATAGGCATTTCTTAAAGCCATTGTTTTATAATAAAAACCACTATCGTTTATTTGATTGGCAATGATGGATAAATTTAATTTGTTTGCATAACTCAAAACTCGAAACCCATGTACCACCTGAATGTCTTTTTCTACAAAAGGATAATTAAATTCGTTCGCATACTTTTCTATTAAAAGTTCTTTATGAATCTCTATAGCTGCTATTGAATGCTCTTTTTGAAGTCTTCTGTAATGTTTATGCTCAGGAAAATGATAGTTATTCTTTGATACATTCCCATACCCAAACGCTTTTAAGATGGTTACGGCTTTTGGATAGTCTTCTTTTGAGAAGATAAAATCAATGTCCCCCACCATCCTTTCGGCAATATCATCATAGATTCCTGCTAATAGATTGCCCGTTCCTTTTAAAAATAAAGGAGTAATGTTATTCGCTAATAATAGGCTATTTAGCTCTTGTGCTTGTTGAATGATTTGTGTATTCCGGTCTCTATTTAAGTTGGCTATGTGTTTCATATACCCAACCAAATCAACAGGAAGGTATTTTAAAAAATCAGCTTTTTTAAAATTACAATACAATGCCGGAAACACATAATGACTGGTACTTACTTTAACCACTGCTTCCCAATTCACATCGGTTGTTTTCAGCATGATCTCTATTTCGTCTCTGTTTTTTTCTTCCGAAGAAATTGTTAGAGATTTGGCAACAAAAAATAAGGTTTCTTTATAATTCAATTGCTTCTTTTTACTTTAAATATTATCTGGTAGTGCCTGGATTTTGATTAAAAAGAGCTTCTTGTTCTTTTTTAATTTCTCTAGCGTACATTTATGTCTTACAGACTTTGTTTTTGGAAAGATATCACAAGAAAGCGTACCAAAAACTTGTACCCATTTTTTTTTGAGCTAGTCTTGGTTTACGAGCAGATCATCCAGTACTTTTTCACAGCGCATTTCTATCTTTTCTTTGATGGAAAGTTCTTCTTTTTTTTGCAGATCCTCTTTTAGATTTTTTTCCTGCTTTCTTTGGGGAATTTGGATCGAATGGCATGTTTCATAGATTATATTAAAAATTTCGTTTTGGTAAATCTTTAAACCATTTTTCATAAAGTTTTGAAGTAGGAACAACAATTACCCAAGCAGTCATGAAAATTAATTGTAAATCTAAGAAGAAAGAATTATTTGATTGATACCACATTTCCAATTCACCTTTATAAGGTGCTATAATACGTTTGTAAAATTCATGTGGATCTTCGTCTGAAATAGCTGAAATAATTGACTCTTCGTCTCTAAAAATAATAGAACCTATTCCAGTAAGACCAGGCTTTACATTGTATATTTTTGATTGCACCTCTTCATTGTACGCTGTAAAAGTTTTAGTCACTAGTGGCCTTGGGCCAACCAGACTAATATCTCCTTTTAAAATATTAATAATCTGTGGAAGTTCATTTATTTTTGTTTTTCTTAAAAAAGCTCCAATTTTTGTAACTCTTGGGTCATTTTGAAGTGTAATACTTCCTGTACCTATATTCATGGAGTTTTTAAGCATGGTTGCGAACTTCCAAATTTGGAATCTAGAATTATATATCCCATAACGTTCTTGAAAATAAAAAACTTCTCCTTCAGCAGAAAGTCTAAGAATAATAATAATGGGAATAAAAACAGGTAAAAGAATAATTAGAGCAATAAGACTAGCAATAATATCGAATAGGCGTTTAAAAAAGTTGTACATAATTTACATTTTTTGATCTAAATGCTTACCAGTTTCAATGTGCATAAAATCTGGAACATATTTATTAATAATTTTTACGATGTCCGCTTTATTTGAATTTGAATTATTAAAAACAGTCTCAAAATTAGCTTCTACGTCTTCAAAAGATATTTTAATATCTGGACTATTTATGAATCCTAAAGAGTCGTACTTATTAATTTCATAATCTTCCTCTTCAGTAAAGAACTCTTCATATGTTTTTTCTCCTGAAGTATCAGTTTTGAAAAAATAAATTGGATACTTTGCAGGGTACTTAACAAAATCAAATTCTTTTGCTTCTTTTTCAGATTGAACTAATTCAGGTTCAAAACCGTTCTCATTTAGAAAATCTAAAGCTATCTCTTTAAAATATATCTGATCTTTATCAAAGTCTAACTTTGGGAAGAAAATATTTCCTGTTTCACCCAAGAATGTTGCCAACAAACATATTTGACCCGATTGTTCTGGGGTTACAAAAAAACGTTTTATGTCTTCAGGACAAGACAGCGGTTGTTTCTTATTTAATCTGTAAACAAAGCCATCTAATAAACTTCCGTTAGAAAAAGCAACATTGGCAAATCTGGCAGTTGAAACTCGAAATAGATCCTTCTTTGATAAAATTAATTTCTCCATTAAACTTTTAGATGCTCCCATAATATTTACTGGATTCGCTGCCTTATCTGTAGATACACTAAAAAAGTGTTTTGGTGGATTTAGTTCACATAAATTTAAAATCTTAATTGCACCATAAACATTGTTTTTAATTAAAGCTTCAATAGAAATTTTATCTTTTTCAGATCGAACGTGCTTATGGGCAGAAAAGTTAGCTACAACTCCCCAATTATCAGAATTAAATATTTTATCGAATGTATCACTCAATAAATTCACAGGATAAGTCATATATTCGGGATTGTAATCCAATAAATTAGAGCTTCTTAGGTCTCTCGTTAATTCTGTTAAACCGTTTTCATTAATATCTACTACTGTTATTTTTAAAGGTTTATATTTTAAAACTTGTTTGATATAACTGGAACCTATGGTTCCAGCGCCGCCGATAACTAAAATACTTTTATTATTAATTTCATTAAATAATAAACTATTATTTGTTGAAACATCTATATCAAAAGATATTTTTTTGTATTTTTTTTTGTTGAAGTAATTCATTTTAATTATTAAGGTGTTTTACAATATCCGATAAACCTTTAGAGGGCCTATATTTAATATCATTAAATAATTTTTTATTAGAAAATGTAAGGTTTTTAGTAAGTTTATCAAATTTAGAAGAATTGAATGGAAAAAAATAAAATATATCACCAATTTTTGCGATGATCTTTAGAAGACTTTTAGGGATTATTTTAATTTTCTTATTAAACTTTTTGGCAATAATAGTATCAATTTCAAATATCGTTGGATGGCTGACATCTGTTAAATTATAAACTCCATTTAGATCGAATAACTCTGGAATTAAATTAGCTATATCAGAGGCCGCTATAATAGATTTTTTTGCCTCGCCTTTACCAATTCTAAAATAATAACCTTTTTTAATAGCTTTAATAATAGCATTTAAATTACCCAAAGGGTTTTTACCCGTAACTAGAGGCAATCTTAAAACTACAGTTTTTATGTCATGTGTAATTCCAAAATCAATTATAGATTGCTCTGCTTGAATTTTACTGAGAGCATAGGGTGTGTTCCCATTAAGTGGTGATTTTTCGTCAATTAATTCTCCTATATCTTTTCCATATACTGCCACTGTACTAATAAAAATAATTGATTGAAGTTTTGTTTCATCTAACCCATGTAATAAATTATTAGTACCAATATAGTTTACCTTAAAAAATTCTTCTTTATCTTCTTTTGTTTTAGGGATTACATGTGCTTTACCAGCGATGTGAATAACATAATCTACCTCAATATTTGATAACTTAGTACGTGATAAATCAATCTTAATATCTGATTTTCCTGAGCGACCAACTTTTATTACTTCATAATTTTCATTTTCTAAAAAATCTAAGATACAACTTCCTAAAAATCCTGAACTTCCAGTTAATAAAATTTTTTTCATAATTTTTTAAATTGAAAAAACTTAGGTAAAATCCTAAAAAAAGGATACAAAAACTTAGCAACATTTAAGTCATTTTTCTTAAAAGCTCTTAAACATTCAATATTTTGATAGTAAATATTTTTAAAGCTTTTATTCGTCTCGCCTCCCAAACGCATTTTCACTAGAGGTTCTTTTAAATAGCTAGTACTAATTTTATATTTATCAAGAAAACGCAACATAATTTCAAAATCTGCTGCTAAACTAAAACTCAAATCAAATAATCCGAACTTATCATAAACGTTTTTCTTTATATAAAAAGTTGGATGTGCAGGATGCCAACCATATTTGAATTGTCTTTGGTTACCTGTAACCCATCTTCTAATAATTTTATTGATGTTATGCTTAGAAACATAATACAAATCTGCATAAACAGAATCTAACTTTTTATTTTTTTTGAAAACTTCTACAACTTTTTCTAATGCGTTGTGATCATAAAATAAATCATCAGAATTAATTAGGCCAATAACGTCACCTGTAGCTAGTTTTATACCCTTATTCATTGCATCATATAGACCTTTATCTGGCTCTGAAACCATAATGTTAATTATATCACTATACTTTTTTACAATATTTAGGGTATCGTCTGTTGATCCACCATCAATAACGATATATTCAATATCATCATAACTCTGTTCTGATAATGATTTAAAAGTAGTTTCGATTGTTTTATCGCTATTGTAACTAACTGTTATAATTGAGATTTTCAAAATAATATGTTTTTAATTAAATATGTAATATTTTAAAATAATTCTTTAATGTCATTTACTTTAGAGAAGGGTGATTCTATAATTATTTTGACCTATTATAATAGAAATAGTTTATGAAATTATCGTTTCTAAACTTTAATAATAATGAAATTAACTATTTATTTTTTTGTCGTTATATTAATTACTTAATATTTAAAGGTTATTTTCAAGCAGCTTCATTAAAATTTACCACTTCCATAACTTGTTAAAGTATTTCCTTTTAAATTTCTCAATATTAATAAACATCCAAAGTAATTGGCCCGCTCGAGGGTTTGTCTTTAATTCTAACTGCAAACTAGAGAGTTTATCAGAATGCAACCAATTAGAATTTTTTAACAATTCATTGCTAAGCTCAATAAGTGAAGGGAACCAGTTAGTTAATGGAACTGGAAATCCTACTTTTTTCCTATTTATAATTTCATCCGGTAAATATTTTTTTGCCACCTGTTTCAATGCATATTTAGGAATATCATAATTCTCACTGTAATCAATTGCCTTTTCTTTTTTTGCTAATTCATTAAAAGACTCTGACTTCCATTTCAATTTTAAATTATAAGGAACCTGTCTATAAGCAAAATCAACTAATTCGTGATCTAAAAATGGAGGCCTAGCTTCAACACTAGTTTGCATTGTGGTCATATCCACACGGTGCAACAGACCTTGTATATGATACTTCTGAAAAAAAGTAAATATACTTTCTTCATTGGAGGTTTTATTAAATTGCTTTTTTATTTTATCATCAAAATACTTCCTTGAATTAGGTACAGATAAATACTTATCTCTAATATTTCTTGGAACATACTCGTATTCATCAATGAATTTTTCATAAAAGGATACATTATTATTATCATTATTATAATCAAATGGTAGCCTAAATATTTTTCCATATCCCCCAAACAATTCATCTGCACCCTCTCCGCTCATAACAACAGTTATATCTTTACTAAGAATAGTCGACATTATAGACAATGGAATTTCATTTGGCACTCCTAAAGGGGCATCCTTAAAAGAAATCAAGCGGTCCCATTCTGCCATGTAATCTATGCTATCAATAACAATTTCTCTATGATTCGTTGAATACAAATCTGCAACTATTCTAGCGTATTCAAATTCATTATAATTATCATCTTTAAAACCTATAGTATAAGTATCTATGGTCTTTGTTGATGTTTTTGCAAGAATAGCAGTAATAAGACTTGAATCTACTCCCCCACTTAAATAAGAACCAACTTTAACATCAGCAATAGACCATCTTTTGACAGCCTTAAATATTTGTTGATCTAATTCTTCAATTATTTCTACTTCATTAAATTTTTTTTCAAAATTTAATGAAGGTAAAGTATAATAAGATTTCGTTTTAGTTTTTATATTACTATCAAACGTCACGATTTCGCCTGAATTAATTTGAAATAAGTTTTCAAAAAAAGTGAAAGGTTGACGGATATAACGATACCCTAAATATTCATCTATTGATTCTTCTCGCATTGAAGCTTCATAAAGTCCACTCGCTAAGATCCCCTTAATTTCTGAAGAAAATATAAGTGTATCATCTACAATAGTATAAAAGAGGGGTTTAATTCCATGCCTATCCCTCACTAATGTGATTGTATCAGATTGTAAATCATAAACGCATAAAGCAAACATACCGATTGCTTTATCTAATAGCCATTCAATATTTTTTTCTTCCAAAGCTGCCAAAATAACTTCTGTATCAGAATTAGTTTTAAAATCATAATTAAGAAGTTTACGTAATTCCATAAAATTAACAATCTCACCATTGAAAACTATAACAAAATTACCGTCGTTACTTTTCATTGGCTGATTAGATCTAGGGTCCAAATCAATAATTGAAAGCCTTCTATGTCCTAACCCTCCGCGGTTATTATCAAGTATGTATTTATCACCTGAATCTGGTCCTCTATGAATAATACTTTCATTCATTTTCAGAACCCTTTGTTCTATATTATTTATTGGATTTTTTGAAAAAATCCCGTTGATTCCACACATATTTTAAGTTTATATTTTATAAATTAAGTAAATTAGAGATTCTTTTAGATGCATTACCATCTTTATATAAATTAAATAATTTTGATTCGTTAACTTTTATACTTTCAAAGTTATTAATAAAATATATTAAATCATTTATATTTTGAATGATTGGTCCTGGTAATTTTTTATCTAAATTTTCAATAGTAAAACCGCGAGAAGATTTAAATTCTTCAAAATCATTGAAGACAAAGCCAATAGGTTTTCCTGAAATTTCATAGTCAATAAAAACAGACGAATAATCTGTTAATAAATAATCCGTTGAACCTAAAAGAGGGTATAATTGACACGTGAAATTTTTTTCTTTTATAATAATTAGATTAGAGAATTCTGTAAATGAATGTTTTTGTAAGACATCCATTGGGTGCAACTTGATTATCAATAAATCATTATTCTTTTTTAATGCCTTATTTAATACCGCTAGCTCATTTAGTCCTAAAAAAGATATTTTACCTACTTCATATAAGCCATCAACTTGATTTTTAGACATATTGGAAGCCCGAAAAGTTGGCAGCCAAATTCCAATTTTTCGAAAAAGTGTTCTTTGTATATTGTTGATTTTGTAAAAATTAGTTTCTTCAAATAATAAATCATTACGAGGCTGTCCAGTAATAAATATCTTTTTTTTATTAAAATTATTAAAACAATTCGACATTATCTCTTGGGTCAAAATACTATTTGCTATTAAATAATCCGCTTTAGCTGGATTAAAACCATTATTCTTTGGATCAAGTGACCCTACTCTTTTTAATGGGATCCCATGCCATAAATTAACTATTTTATTATCCTGTTTTAAGGATATAAAGCTATTAATACCGTGTGTGCAAAAAATATACTTCGCTCGAAAAAAATACCAAAACCCTTTAATTGAAAATCTATAAAATACTTTAGCTTCTGGGTTTTCCTTTATTATTTTATCTTCTTTTACTGTAAAAGTGGATTTATCCGTTAATAGCCAAATAAAAACATAGGGTCTATTTCTCTCAGTTTTATATAAGTACTTGTAAAAAGCATAGGCATTATCCGAATAATCAGGGAAACTCGAGAAAACTAATATTTCTTTTGAAATTGGAATTATGTAAGATAAACTTGAAAGAATACTTTTAAAAAAATTAATTATTACTGTCATTCTTAATATAAATTAAATAGCAAAAGTGCTCAATTATCTACACTTTTAAAGTTTCTATTATTTCCTTGATTTGTCAAACTTGTCAAAGTTCGATTAATATTATTTAATTGTGTGTCAGAATTCTCCAAGTATTTTATCAAAATTATATGAAGTAGCTCTTCCTATAAAACCTTTTAAATCTTCTGAATAATTATTTGTTCCAATAAGTATTTTGTTATTAAAAGAATTAGCTATACCTAAAGAGGTGTCGAGATCCTTTCTTCCAATTAATTGAAATTCATTATCTAAAAGCAACGTGAAATTCGGATCTCCATAGCAACCTAGCAACCAATAACCATTAACATTAACACTTGTCTGTATACCCATAAGAATAAAGCCACTAGGAATTGTATACCCCTTGAGAAAGGAGAAGTCCTTAGAGTATTCATATAAATAATTTTCGGTAATACCCGAAGCTAAACCTCCTGCGACAATAAACTTACCATCATGAAATGAAATAGTCCCAGCACCATAAATAAGTTCTGGAATGGAGTATCTCGCTATCTCCTTTAAAGAGTTCGCGTCATATACAAATACCCAAGAGTCAGCTTCTGCAGCAGACTTGTTAAATTCACCTAAATTAACGGCAACAAATAATTGTTCATCCTTATAAAAAACATCACCATGATGTTCGCTGACTTTTACCTTTTTTTGAATTTCACCCTGCATATTTGTTCTCACAAGTTCGTTTGTCCAACTCCAAAACATGTCACCTTTAGAATTGATGGATATCCCTTGCAAGTGCATGGAATAAACACCTTCGCATTCAATTATTTCAGGTTCTTCATCAATAAAAAACATAGAACAAGAAGAAAACAATAACATAAACAGTAAAAAAATAATATTTTTCAATTAATTTATTTTTAAAACTTTATTCACTGAATTCGAAAAAAATAACACAAATATTTTAAAACGATCAATATATAATAAGTATTCTATTCCAAATTAATCCAAAAACTGAATTGTTTCAATCAAAATTTAATATTGTAAAGTTATGAATACCTAGGAATTATCTTGATATCTATTCTTAAATAAGAGTATAAATACCGTATCAGATAGGGTATTTATAAAATGAAGATACACGTAATAAATAAGTGCATTCAAGAAACCGAAGTGTTTATTTTTAAAATAAAAGGTATTGTTTGGATTTGCTCCAATTGGAGAATATAAGAGTCTAAATCTATTAATGATTGAAGTACCTAATTTACGTACTCTCCAATTATTATTTTCTAAACAACTTCCCACAATTTGGGTTGTTGTATAAATTTTAATATTATTTTTTAAAGCCCTAAAACCGTAATCAACATCTCCATAATCATGATGAAACCGAGAATCTAAATTCCCTAATAACTTAAATATTTTTCGTGATACTAATACAACATTACCATTCATATAGTGTACCTCTTTCATATCTCCTTCCTTATAAAGACGATTTCTTTGTTTATCTTTACCGCCATATATAATTTTTTTCTTGTCTGGAGATTCTATGACACCTGTGATAATCGAATTATAATTTGATTTTTTTGAGCATTCCATCAATTCAAGAAAGCAATTATCATATATAGTTACATCATCATTTATCCATAAGTAAAATTCATAATCTTTCTTTCTAGCATGTTCCCATGCTAAATGCATGCCTCTATTCCAGTATAAATCTCCCGAACCTTTAATCAATTTTACCTGTGGGAATTTATTTTGTATCTCTTGAGATGTTCCATCTACTGAACCATCATCAACAAGATAGACATCTATGCTATTAAACACAGAAAACAACCTTTCTATACATTTAACAGTATGCTTTTTTCTGTTAAAACAAGTTATTAGAACTGCAATTGTAGAATCTTTCATATAAATAAATATTTTACACCTCTTTAATTAAAATTAAATTATTTCTGAGTTCTCAATTTAATTAAAGCTTCATTTAATTTTGTAGAAGAAGTCCCTTGCGTATAAGGGAAGTATATTATTTTAACCCCAACTTCTTTAAACTGTTCTTCAAGAATTTCCCATTTTTCAGTACCATACCAATCATCTCCAACAAACATCACATCAAATTTTAGTTTCTTCCACATTTCAAACTTATTCATATCAGATTGAGCTATAGCTGCATCCACATGTTTTATATTTCTTACAATTTCTAATCTTTCAAAAAATGGGATCACTGCTTTTTTGTGTTTATAAGCTACAAGTTCGTCTGTAGTGACACCAACAATTAATTTATCGCACAAACTTTTTGCGTTTTTTAACATTGTTAAATGCCCAATATGAAAAAGATCAAAAACTCCAGATGTATATCCTACCATTATTATTTAATTTTAAATTATTAACTACTCATTGATTTTGATAAATTATTTATCAAAAAATTATTTCTTCTTTGACAATAATTTTTCATAAAGTAAAATATACTCTTTGTACAAAATATCTTTATTATGAAATTCTACTGCATAAGTTCTACACGCTTCTGTATAATAAGCCTTCCCTCTGACTTTTATTTCATTAATTGCTATAAGTAGAGCTTTAATATTATTTTTTTTAACAATTAAGCCTGTCTCACTTGAAACTAGCTCAGGGCTTGCTGTACAATTATAAACAACTGCAGGCGTGCCACACGCATAACCTTCAATCGTAGTCATGCCAAATGTTTCTTCTACTGACAGATTTAAAACTACATCTGCCAAAGAATAAATTTCTACAAGCTCTTCTACATTTTTTGTTCGTGTAAAACCTATTATATTCGAAGGCAAATCTTTTATTTGTTTTTTATTTAAGCCTACTAAAATAATAATAGAATCATTATCTATTAATTTACTAAGTGCTAAAAAGTCCGATAATCCCTTTCGTTTTTCCCAATTTAAAGCGACGCCAAGCATTATAAATTTATCCTGAAATTTAAGATTACTTTTTAGTAATTTATTATTCTTTTGGGGAGAAAAAGTGTTCAAATTTACTCCGTTAAAGATAATATGTTGTGGATATTTTTTTAAAAATGATTTTTTAATGATTCCATCTAACCAATTAGATACCGGTACCGTAGTTAAATTACTAACAGATGTAAATATTTCCTTCTTATCATGATAATTCCGTTCTGAATTATCTTGCCAGACACTTGTAGGATATTCCTTTGTCTGTGGACATGAATAGCAACCTGTTTGCCAACGATTACAATCTATAGCATCGAAATAGGTACAATGACCTGTGAATGGCCAACAATCATGCAGTGTCCAAACTATAGGTATATTTACGGTTTTTAAATAATTAAATAAAAGTTCTATATTTAGATAATATCCATGAAGGTTATGAAGATGAATTATATCTGGCTTTATTTTTATAATATCATCAATTAACTTTAATGTAGCTCGTTTTGATCCAAAACCATGTCTATCAGTTATTCGAGTTTTTATAACATGAAAAATAATATTTAAAAAAGAATCAATTTTAATTAATTTTGAAGAACTTTCCCTAATATGTCTTCCTGCGGCAATATAACTTTTCCATCCATTTTTTATTACTTCTTGTCCTATTTCTTGAGATATTTTGCCAGTCGCAGCAATGTTTGCAACTGTATTAATTTGTAATATTTTATGCTTCATAATAAAATTATATATTTTCAATCTTTATAAATGAAGACATAAATAAAGGAAAAGCCCATGCTAATTCAATAAAAGGGGAAAATTGGATTGAAAAGACTATTCCTGTACAAATAATTACTTGCCTTATAACGTTTAATGAATTAGCTTTTATAACTGATCTACGATAGAATATTCCCGATAAAACCCCCATTATAAGGCAGGCTAATAAAGCGCCTAATCTCCCAAAATCTGCAATGAAATTTGTAATAAAAGTACCCCAAGTATGGCTTGAGAATCTTCCTACATGTTCAACAGCTAACTGCTCAGCCTCCCAACTTTTTTCTCCCTGCTTCCCAAATAACCATTGAAATCTTCTTTCAATATAAGGGAGTTGAATTAGGCCAAATGTTGGTGGGTAGTCATAATTTTGATAGAAAAGATCCAAACGCGAAAGTTGATGAGAGTAGTAGAAAAGTACTTCTATATAAATATCAGAAAGTGGCTCTACTTTGTATACTTGTTTCATAGTTTCTTTTGAAATTTTAGCACTATAAAAACCTTCATACATGTTTAACTTATTTTCAAAATTAAAAATCTGTGACCTTACCATTGAAATAAAGAAAAAATAAGTTAAAAATAATGCTACCAAAACAAAAATACCCCATGATCGCTTTTTCTTATTAATATAATTATTGTTTACTATTTTTAATTCTTTATTTTTCTTAGAACTCCAAATGAATAATATTACTGTCGCTACTGATATTATTAAAATAGATTGTCTTCCTGCATTCAAAACCCCACCTAAAATAAACCCTAAAACTGACAGATATGAAAGTATAGGTATTTTTTCGCCTTTAATTCTATTATTAAATAGACTTATTAACCAAGTAATAATTCCTAAACTAGATAAAAGAGTCCCAATTACCCCAATAATTGATATACTTCGATCTACAATTCGTATTCCAATATTAATTTCATTCATCCTAAACATATCAAAAACTAAAAGTAATGACCCGAAAATTGAAATAATATTTAATGTAGTTAATTTAACAAAAATAACCTTTGCATTTCTAGATTGTATTTTAGCTCCCAAACTTTCCCCTATTACAACCAGAAGTAAACAAAGTAAAAAATAGGGAAAAATTCGTGAAACATCTCCATAAAAATAAGTAATTCCTGAAAAAAAATGAGTTAAAATTAGAAAGGAATAGGCTAGACATAACCAGAAAGACATTTTAAGAATACCTGTACTACTAGTTTTTTTAGCTACGAAATAACTTGTAATTAAAAATATTATTAAAAGTTTAATATACATTTTTAAATTTATTTATGGTTTTTAAAAAAATCAAAAAAAACTAATTTCCAAGGCATATTGTATACTCTTGCACTTAATTTCCATGTTAATAAGAAAAATAAAAAAAAAGTAATACAATATGAAATTGATGCTCCAATTGATCCAAACCAAATTATAGAAAAATAAGTAATTGGCAATTTCAATAAGGCTACTGAAGCTGTTACTAAAGCCTGTATATAAGTTTTTTTAGCATATTGAATATAATTGGTAACCATATAATACATTCCCTGAAAAACAAACCCAAAGACAATAAAAGAAGTATAGGTATTAGTACTACTAAAAGATTTTCCTACTAATATATTTATAATAAAAGGTAGAATTAATAACAACAACCCAGCTCCAATTAATAAAATTATAAAATATATGTATGTCCATTTTACAATTTTTTTCTTTATTAATAAAGATTCTTTTTTCAGATTTTCAAATAACCAAGGTACAAAAGCATTATTAACCGACATTGTTATTAATCCAACAACTGAACCTAATTGATATGCTACTGTATAATTTCCCGTCTCTTCTAATCCAATCAAATTTAAAAGAAAAAAACGATCAATTGAAGTAAAAATAAATCCTCCCAAAGCGTGAGGTATTAAAGGTATTCCAAAAGTTAACGCGTAAACTATATCTTTTCTATTTATTTTAAATTTAATAAGACCTTTTTTATATAAAATAATATAACTTAAAAGTGCTGTTACAAGCCCTGCTATTATTTGAGCTTCAATTCTACCATCCCATGTCTTATTTAAAAAAATTACAAATAAAATCGTTAAGCCAATATTTATAAATGATTGTGAAATACGAATTAACCCATATTTTATGGGTTCAACTTTAACCTGATAAATGGTTAATAAAACTGAAGTAATAAATTGACAAAAAGCAACAATAATTACAAACTTTAACCAAGTTTCAGGAATTTGAGTGATGTTTTGTATAAAATCAATATTCAGCCAAAAAAGTAAAGAAAGTACTATAAATCCAGAAAAAAATAAAATAATACATGTTCCTATAAATGCTGAAAAATCAGAATTATCTTTTTCATAATACTTTCTTCCAATTGCACCGTCAAGATTCATTCCAATGAGTGGATAAACTATGCTTACACAAAGCTGAAACATAGCAACAATACCATAATCTGAAGGACTGAGCTCTCTAGTCAGTATTGGAAGCAAAAGAAGAGGGATTCCAGCATTTATAAATCCAGAAATTGTGTAAATACCTGATGATCTAATAAATGATGAATTGATTAATTTTGTATATAAACTCTTGATTTTTTTTATCATGAATTGTTATTCGAATTACATATAAATAGTTTTAAACTAAATGCAATATATTCAGGTTTTTAAAAATTAAAATAAATCATTATAATTAGCTCTTTCAAATACATCTAAACCTCCTCCTAATCCGACATTATAAATTTTAATATTATTATTAAAAGCATAATCATTTATGCGTTTAAATATTGTAAAAGTTTTAGCATAATCATAAAGCATATACTCATTGTCAAATTTAGCACTGTCTCTAAGCATAGTTTTCATCTCGCTTTCAGTATAATTATATGCATGAAAATTTTTTCTAATCTCTTGTTTTCCAAATTCATTTTTTTCAAAATTTAAAAAAACAGAAGTCATATCACAACCAATTAAAAACACTTCTTTAAATCCCATGTAAATTGCAGTATAGATTGCAGTATGTATTACATTTTGAGACTGTGGCATATTTTTACTTAAATCAATTTTTTTTAAATATGGTTCTTTTAAAACCCTATGCGCATAAATATAACGTAAATTGAGATGGTCTTTTTTAAATTTAAATTTTTTAAAAGCCTGAAACCCTTCGTAATTAATGAAACAAATTGGTTTTTTTGAAGCATAATTCACGTTTTCAATTATCTTAATTGTTTCTATATCTTCTTTATTTTCATTGTCTAATGAGTAATACAAAGGGTCTATGAAAAAGTGATAGTTCGAGTTAATCGAGTTATATAAATCTTTATCATTAACAATATTATTAACTGAAAAGGTAATTTCGTTGGTGATTTTTTTTAAGTCCATTTTTTTTAAAGAAGGTCCATTTCCGACTATAAAGCACCTCTTATCTTTATGAATATTTTTTAATTTATGGTTTTCCCTAATTGCAACTTTAAATTCTTTATTAAACAATAATTTTAAGTTAAAGATTAAATCCCATTTAATATTTGATAAAGATTCTAGTAAGTTTAATATATATTTTTTCACGTTATATGTATATGTTTTTAAAATAGTAATCTAAAAAAATAACCATTACATTTTGGAAACCCTACGAATTTAAAATTTAGGTTAATATTGGAAAAGTCACTGATAATTTATAAAACCAATTAATTTGGTAGGCATTTTTTTACTAAGAAATATATAACAATATTATATTTTTTCTATTGTAACTTCTGATGTTAGAGAATCATTAAGTGACTTTTGAACTGTCTTGAAATGAAATTTAAAACCCTGGATGATAATATATGCGTTTGGATAGGGGGACGCTAACATTCTTATCTTATTATACAAATACTCAATAGTTTTACTCTCTAATTCCTCTTTTGTAATTTCAGAACTCTTAGGGCCTCTTCTTTTGAAATATGTAGATTGTGAATGATCTTGTTGTTTTAGATTATATTTACCGTCTATAATATTACATGTAGCAGCAAAACCTAAATCTGAGATTCTTCGAAAAATATCATCTAAAGTTCCGGTTAAAGACATTGGAAGTTGTTGATAAATATCTCCCTTATCTAATCCTTCATTCATTCTAAATAAGCTAACAGCTCCTATTTTTTCGCCATTTATAATTTGATTTTGAATAGGTGAACCACCCCTATATTTTGGGAGCGGAGAAGGGTGTAGCATAATCGATTCATAATCATTTACAAAAGTTTCTTCCACAATCCAACTCCATCCATACCATAAAATTAGATCGGGTTTAAATTCTTTCAACAGAGATGCATCAAAATTATCTTTTTCCCTCCAGATTAAAAAGTTATGTTCGTCTTTATAGTTGTCATAAATTTTATCGTAAATATCTATAGCCCAATCTCTATACGTAATACAAGCAATATTCATAATGTTATTTTAAAATCTGTCTAATTAACTTAAATGCTTCAGCATAAGTATTTGCACTTTGCATACCTCTATATTTTGCCAAAGAAATGATTCCTTCTTCAGATCTAGGGTAAGGAAATTCTTTAATTTCTGATTCATATTCTGCTAAAGCTAACCATTTATTACGAACATCTTCTTTTGATAATGATTCGAAATAATTTGGAGAAAAAGTATGAGTAAATCTCCATTCACTTGAAGATAATACTTCATATGTATATACTTTTTCTACAAATGTTCCACTTCCGGGTCTAGTTGCCATTTGTGTAGCTCTATGCACAATCATATGGTCATTGTTTGTATCCTCCAATGAATGAGTAAAAATGGTGTCCGGTTGAAAATTTTGGATTTCTTTTTCGATAATTTTATTTATGTCGATTATAGCAACCTGGTCTAATCTTCCACAAGGAAGGTCATGGAAATTATAATTTTCAACACCCAATAGTTTTAATGCTTTTACACCAAAAGAGTTTCTCTCTTTAATAACATTTAAAACATCTTCTTTATGAATTTGTTCTTTATTGAATCTACACGAAGAACCTTCGGCAATGAAAACAACTCTAAACTCAACTTGGCCTCTATATTTAGACATTAATCCAGCACAACCAAGAATATCATCATCGGGATGCGCTGCAATTATTAGAACTTTATTCATATTCTTTTCTTAATAAAGATAATATATGTGAACTATAATATTTAC
>Ga0307488_10002113_pt1 | contig 16813 bp, 25 predicted proteins | sample SB02metaG_FD_202248 | JGI IMG/M metagenome (GOLD analysis project Ga0307488, IMG submission 202248) | Sea-ice brine microbial communities from Beaufort Sea near Barrow, Alaska, United States - SB 0.2 | ecosystem: Environmental > Aquatic > Marine > Coastal | place: USA: Alaska | collected... | reverse complement strand
GTAGATGATATGTATCTTGATGATGAAGGGTTACTTATGGACAATAGGTACTTTACTATTGGCAATAGAAACTATGCAGGTCGTGCTTTGATTATGTCCCATGATGATATGGGAGATACCAAAGGTACAGAGTTGACTGTACAAGACATAGAAAGTGTGGTACACTGGTTGCCTGAAGGACACAGAGAGACTCCTCATATGGAGTTCACAGCTTGGAACTAATATGAATTCAAAACAGATTAAGAAACTTAGAAAGAAAGTTAAGCCCATACAAGTTGAGTGGTTGCGTACCCTATTGCCTGAAGACCAAGCGGAAACTATTACTGTTGATACAGTTGAGGGATTACTTCCCGAACAGACACACGCCTTTGGTCAAGGACAATTACACATGTCATACATGACAGACAAATGGATTATGAAATATCTTAAACAACATCCAGACATTGACACCTTTGATGAATTGATAAAGGTATCTAAACATGGATGAGTATATTGTTGAGGTCGTGATAGATAATCATAGAGAAACCATCAAGACTTTTGGTAGCTCAGTCTACTCTATTATTGATAACCTTATAATGATGCCATCAGTCGAGGCTATCCTCTCACTTAAACGAGTGTACGATAGTAAGACATGGGACGTTGATGGTTTAGATGTAGAGAACATGAGAGAAATGCGAGAAGAAATAGATAACGATGCATTGGTTGAGGCGTTCCAAAGCTATGCTGACGAACCAACAATACACTGAGGACTACACTTTATTGTACATAAAAGTGTCAACAAGTCACATTTAATTGTACATTACACTGAGGATACACATGAATAAAGACTACGGTTATATATGTTTGATTGTAATTTTAATTATAGGATTCAATGTACATTTAACAAATGAAAAGGATAGAATCTATCAAGCATGTTATGATATAATAGACAGTGCTTCAGCGTTAGAAGAACATTATAGTAAAGAAAATTCAGGAGAATAATATGGATGAAGGATTTGTAAGACTAACAGAAGATGAGTATAGATATTTCTGTAATTGGATTGCTAAACACACACAAGAACTATACGAAAACAAGGTAGGCTATGAGGCACGATGGACTCTTGACCCTAAAGTTTTCTATGTAAAACTGTTAGATGAAGGTCTCTATTCCATAGATGAAATAATGCTTGACATCCGCAAAGAGATGGTGTAACATGTGCAACATGACGATGAGCAACCAAAGAACTTTAAGCCCTCTATCTCCAAATAATAAACTATTTGGTTTGGCTTCAGTCCACAACTCTGGGAGTAGTTGGCTCGACAACTCCCTTAATTTATTAACCAACATCATAGGAGAAGAATATGATTATTGACGGAACGGCTTATTGGGCAAATATTAAAACACCCAATACAACATTTGAACCCATGTACACAGTCAACCTTGTAGTTGATGAAGCAACAGCTAACGACTTTGCGGCACGTGGACACACCATTAAGCAGATGGATGAAGGTTCTGCTATCGTAGTTAAGCGTAAGATAAATGGTCCTAACGGAATGGTTAGGTCTGCACCTCGATTGCTTGACCAAAACAAACAGGAAGTTAATCTTGCTGTGGGTAATGGCTCTAAGGTTAGAGTCCAATGTAACGAATACGCTTGGGAGTATGCAGGTAAGGCAGGGAAAGGTCTCGACTTACAAGCTGTCCAAATCGTAGACCTCATTGAATACAAAGCCGAGGACGGCTCTGAGTTCTTTGATGAAGGAGAGGAGTTTTAAAATGATTGTTAGTATTAAGAATGATGATGGTGTTACATCTTATGATGTAGCTAAGATTGAAGATGAACAAGCTAGGGCAAATGCTAATGTTACAATTAGTAAAGTGTCTCAGTTAGAAGTAGTCATGGAAGCGTTGAGCTTTGCTAGTGCGGCACATAGAGGTAACCTTGAAAAGTTATTTGCTGATACCCCCGAAGCATTAGTTGAACAAGAAGAAGAAGAGGTAGTTGATACTGATTCTGAATAACTTAACAGGCTAGGTGTAAAAGCCTAGCCGTTTTCTACTGGAGATAGAATGATACAAGAACGAACCCAATTCATAAAACATAAATTACCCTGTCCTAAATGCTCAAGCAGTGACGCTGTATCTCTCAACGAGAATGGCTCTGCTAAATGTTTTAGCTGTGATACTTTCTTTGCAGATTACGACAACGATTCAACAGGCAAGGTAATTAATATGACAACAAAACCCAAGTCCGACAACACATTCCTTACATCCTATACTGGTTCTTACGGTGCACTAACTGACAGAGGTATCTCTGAAAAAACAGCAACCAAGTATGGTGTCAAGATTGTCAAGGACAGAAACAATAACGTAGCTCAACATGTCTACCCATTCTTTAATGGTAGTGAGGTTGTAGGTACTAAGACTAGATACGTAGACAACAAGAACTTCTCTTGCAATGGTACATTTGAAGGCACTGGATTATTCGGTGAACAACTTCATGGTAATACAGGTGGTAAGTATCTGACCATTACCGAAGGTGAGTGTGATGCTATGGCAGTGGATGAACTGTTCCAAGGTAAGTGGGCAGTGGTATCCGTCAAGCGTGGTGCATCATCAGCAGTCAAGGATGTACGTGAAAGCATAGAGTTTGTCGAGTCCTTTGACAATGTAGTCTTATGCTTTGACAATGACAAGGCAGGTAAGGAAGCCGCCAAAGCTGTAGCTAAGATACTCAAGCCTAACAAGACTAGAATCATGTCATTCCCTAACGGCTTCAAAGATGCTAATGAGATGCTCAAGCAGAAGAAATTCACAGAGTTTACTCAAGCATGGTGGAACGCCAAGACATACACACCTTCAGGTATCATGGAACTGTCCTCACAAAAGAGTGATTGGTTACATAGAGAAGTAAAGGATAGTGTTGCATACCCTTGGGAAGGACTGAACAAGAAGCTATATGGAATGCGTAAGGGTGAGTTAGTTACACTGACAGGTGGTACAGGTCTTGGTAAGTCTAGTGTCACCAGAGAATTAGAACACTGGCTTATCAAAAACACAGAGGATAACGTGGGTATCGTAGCCCTTGAAGAGAACTGGTTACGTACTGCTGACGGCATCTTATCCATTGAAGCTAACGATAGAATCTATCTATCTGAGAAGCGTAAGAATTATTCAGACGAAGCCCTTACGGATTTGTTTGATAAGGCTATCCCTTCTGGTAGAGTATTCATTCACTCACACTTAGGTGCTACCGACATCGATGATATCTTTGCCAAGCTTAGATATATTATTGTAGGGTGTGAATGTAAATGGGTAATCGTTGACCACTTACACATGTTAGTTAATGTGTTATCTGAAGGTGATGAGAGGCGTGGTATTGACATGCTTATGAATCGCTTGAGGTCTTTGGTAGAAGAGACAGGCGTAGGTATGATACTGGTATCCCACTTACGTAGAGCATCAGGTGACAAGGGACATGAGCAGGGTATAGAGGTTTCTCTTTCCCACCTCAAAGGTTCAGCAGGTATTGCTCAGTTATCAGACTGTGTGATTGCACTGGAAAGAAATCAACAGGCAAGTAATCCTGAAGAAGCTAACCTCACCAAGGTGCGTGTACTAAAATCTAGGTACACTGGAGACACAGGATTGGCTTGTGGTCTCCGATACAATGCAGATACTGGTAGATTGTTTGAAGTATCTGAGGAGGAAACATTCGACAATGAACAGTTCTAAAATAATATTTGACATAGAAGCTGATGGCTTAGACCCCACTGTAATACATTGTATTGTAGCTAAAGAATTAGGTGGGGCAGTACACACGTTTGATAACACGCAGATTCCAGAAGGCATTAAGTTTCTGGAAGATGCGGATGTTCTTATAGGTCATAACATTATAGGTTATGATATACCAGTGATAGAAAAATTACATGGTGCTAAAGTAACACACAAGTTAGAAGATACATTAGTTATGTCAAGATTATTTAACCCTGTTCGTGAGAGTGGACACAGTTTAAAAGCTTGGGGTTGGCGTGTTGGTATGGCTAAACAAGAACAGCCCATAAGTTTTGATGAGTACACACCTGCTATGTTAGAGTATTGTATTCAAGATGTTAGGCTTAACGAGGTTGTATACAACTACTTACTCAAAGAAGGTAAGATGTTTAGTGAAGACTCAATCATCCTTGAGCATAAGGTTGCTTATATAATGAGACAGCAAGAGAAGACAGGCTTCTTCTTTGATACTAAGAAAGCTATGGAGTTACTTGCTGAACTCAAAGTCAAACAGTTACAGGTAGAGGATGAGGTACACAGTACATTCAAACCTAAACTGATAGATGATAAGTTAGTTACACCTTACATTAGAAAAGATGGAGAGTTATCTAAGCGTGGTCTTACTGATGATGAATATAACAACTGCTTAACAACACAAAATGTTGAGCCATTTATGAGACAGAAGCTCGTTGAGTTTAACTTAGGTAGCCGTAAACAAATAGGTGAGTACCTCATTGACTTTGGTTGGAAGCCTGTAAACTTTACACCCACAGGTCAGCCCATTGTTGACGAGGGAACTCTTAAAAGGATTGAACATATAACAGAAGCTAAGTTGATTGCAGACTTTCTTCTTTATCAGAAGCGTATAGCACAGGTCACCTCTTGGATAGACGAACTCAAGGGTGACAGGGTACATGGGTATGTTAATCCCAACGGTACAATCACATCTAGAATGACGCACCGAAGTCCTAACATGGCACAGATTCCAAATTCTGGTAGCCCTTATGGACAAGAGTGTCGTTCATGTTGGACAGTACCTGATGGATATAAGTTAGTAGGTATTGATGCTAGTGGTTTAGAGTTAAGAGTGTTAGCTCATTACATGAATGACCAAGAGTATATTGATGAGGTTATACATGGAGATATACACAGCAGAAACCAAGAGTTAGCAGGACTTAAAACTAGAAATGAATCGAAGACATTCATCTATGCATTTTTGTATGGGGCAGGTGATGCTAAGATAGGTTCAATATCAGGGGGTGGTGCAAAGCAGGGTAAGAAACTTAAGACTACCTTCCTTAAAAACTTACCATCACTTAAGATACTTAAGGACAGAGTGCAGAAAGCCTCCGAACGTGGGTTCTTAAAGGGACTTGATGGTAGAAAAATATATGTACGTAGTCAACATGCCGCTTTGAATACACTATTACAGGGTGGTGGTGCAATCGTAATGAAGAAAGCCATGACAATCTTACAGGATAAGATGAGTCTCAATGCTCTTGATGCTAGGTTTGTAGCTAACATACATGATGAGTGGCAGATAGAAGTAAAAGAATCACAGGCTGAATGCGTTGGTGTATTCGGTATTGAAGCAATAGAAGAAGCAAGCAAATATTATAACATGCGTTGTCCTTTAACAGGAGAATACAACATAGGAGATAACTGGTATGAAACCCACTAAAGAAAATAGAAAGAAGTTCGATATAGATTTGGCTTATGGCACAGTCAGGGAAGAGAAGATAGCAGAGATGCTAACTGATAAGAAGATAGAAGTAAAGTCTGAAAAAGATATGTGGCAAAAGACAGGTAACATCTGTATTGAATATGAATCGTGGGGCAAGCCTTCAGGTATTAAAGCTACCGAAGCTGACTACTGGTTTCATAACTTATGTGTAGGTGATAACGAATTCTGTACACTGGTATTTAAAACAGATGTACTTAGAACAATCGTAGATAAATTAGATACGTTTAAAACTGTGCGAGGTGGTGACCACAAAGCAAGTAAGATGTTTCTTGTAAACCTACAGAAATTATTCTCATCGGATGTTATTAAAGCATTCAAGGAAGCAGAACAAAATGATAAATAAAACTGAAGAACTTGTTGACAGTTCTAAATTAGACAGCTATAATAAATTCACGGCTGAGTCAGGACATTGGTATACACAAGAGGGTGACCCTAAGTATACTTTGATTGGGGCTAATGGTAAGCAAAGGAATACTACACTTAGAGATGCTAAGAAACTTAGCTTAGTTCCTTCCGTTACTACCATCTTAGGTATGATAGCCAAGCCGTCCTTAGAGAACTGGAAAATAAATCAGGCTTTAAATTCAGCACTTACTTTAGAACGTAAGGAAGATGAATCGTTTGATGTCTTTGCTTCTCGTTGTAAGTACGACTCCAAGAAGGTAGGTATGAAAGCCGCTGAAAGGGGGACACAAATCCATGACTTAATTGAGAATGGTTTCTTAGGTACTTTTACTAGTGAGCCTTATGAAGCTATCAAGAAATATCTTGATGAACATTTTCCTAATGAAGAATGGATAGCAGAAGATTCTTTTTGTGCTGACTCAGGGTATGGTGGTAAGATAGATTTATATTCTAAGTCTGGTATCTTTGTTGACTTTAAAACAAAGGATAACTTAGAAGGTAAAGACCCTGCTAAATTAGTGTATGATGAACATGGTATGCAGTTATCTGCTTATGCTCAAGGGTGTGGCTTTGATAACCCACAAAGAGTTTCTATCTTTGTAGACAGAGAAGACACAGGGTTGATATCTTGTCATAAGTGGGACGATGAATCACATGCTAAACATATAGCCATGTTTAATTCTATCTTAACATATTGGAAGCTAGTTAAAAACTACGACTCCTCTATTGTTAATGTCTAGACGAGTACCAAGAAAGCCTCGACCTAAAAAAGTTAATGTCCCTAAAGGATATGATAGCATGTGGGAAGCTATCCTACATGACACCATCTTAAAAAAATGGGAGCATCACTGGGATAACATTGACTATATAATAAAGCATAAGTATGAGCCTGACTTTGTAAAGAAGATAAAGGGTAAGACTATATTGCTTGAGGCTAAAGGAAGGTTCTGGGATTTTGCAGAGTACAGTAAGTACATTCATATACGGACGGCTTTGCCTAAGAACTATGAGTTAATATTCTTATTTCAAAAACCCTTTGCTCCGATGCCAGCCGCCAAGAAAAGAAAGGATGGAACTAAAAGAACCCACGCTGAGTGGGCTGAGACTAATAATTTTAAATGGTACAACGAAGAAAGTTTGCCTCATGAGTGGAAAAATAATGAACTATAAATTTAAAGAAGATGAGATTATAAAAGACATAATAGAATATGTAAACAAAACCTATGCCCAACACTACTCTGGTGGTAAGTATCAAGCAACAGATATGATACTAGATGCAGGACACGGAGAAAGTTTTTGTATAGGTAACATTATGAAGTACGCTATGAGGTACGGAAAAAAGAATGGTAAATCTGAAATGGACTTGCTTAAGATTATACACTATGCTATAATAGCTCTTTATGTACAACGAAAAAACACTGGTAAGGAATCAACTAATGACGGAAGATAAGACAGGAACTAAGCCTTACTTAGGAATTGAGATAGATTATAACCGAGAAGAAACATTTGATAAGTTTAGTCTTGACACATTAAAAGATAGATATTTTTGGGAGAAAGAAACACATGCACAAGAAGCATTCGCAAGAGCCGCAGTCTACGGAGCAACCTTCAAAGGGGAAACAAATTTTGAACTGGCTCAAAGGTTGTATAACTACGCTTCCTCTCGTTGGTTCATGTTCAGTACTCCTATACTTAGTAACGGGGGAACGAGCCGTGGGCTTCCTATCAGTTGTTTTCTCAATTACGTTCCTGACAGCAGGGGTGGTTTATCTGCTCACTATGATGAGAACGTATGGCTCGCAAGTAGTGGTGGAGGCATCGGTGGATATTGGGGCGATATTAGGAGCAACGGTGTTTCAACTTCTCATGGCTCTCGTTCTACTGGAAGCATTCCTTTCCTCCACGTTGTAGACTCACAGATGTTAGCCTTTAATCAAGGCACTACAAGACGAGGAAGTTATGCCGCATACATGGACATCTCTCACCCAGAGATTGAAGAGTTCATTAACATGCGTAAAGAATCAGGCGGTGATATTAACAGGAAGAATCTTAATCTTCACAACGGTATTAACATTACTAACTCATTCTTAAAAGCTGTTGAGAAAGATGAAGACTGGAGATTGATTGACCCTAAATCTAACGAAGCTGTTAAGATAGTAAACGCTAGAGATTTATGGTGGCAGATTATCCACGCCAGAGCAGAGACAGGTGAGCCTTACATGATTAACATTGACACATGTAACGAGGCATTACCCAAGTCACAGAAAGATTTAGGATTAAAGATACAACAGAGTAACCTTTGTTCGGAGATTACTTTACCTACCAACGAAGAACGAACAGCAGTATGTTGTCTCTCGTCTGTGAACTTAGAGCACTTTGATTTGTGGTCTAAGGATGATAACTTCATCGAAGATTTAGTAACAATGCTTGACAATATATTACAACATTATATTGACAATGCTATAGACACAACACAGTTAGGAGATTACAGTGCAAACTTTAAAAGATTTCAGAAATATGTTAGAGCAGGTAAGGAAGGATTTACTAAGTCTGCGTATTCGGCATATAGGGAACGCAGTATCGGATTGGGTGCGATGGGCTTTCATGCTTATCTCCAAAGTAGGAACATACCTTTTGAAGGTATCTTTGCAACTGGGTTCAATCATAAAGCATTCACTTATATTAAATCAAAAGCCACGCAAGCTACTAAAGAACTTGCTGTCCAAAGGGGGGAAGCTCCTGACGTACATGGTTCAGGTAAGCGAAACACTAACCTCTTGGCTATTGCTCCTAATGCTAGTAGTGGTATTATATGTAGTGGTACTTCCCCTAGTATTGAGCCTTATAGGGCTAACTGCTACACTCATAAGACTTTATCAGGAAGCTACCAAGTTAAGAATAAATATCTGGAAAAAGTTTTTAAGTCTAAAGGGTTAAAGGATAAAGAACTAGAGAATGTTTGGAAAGATATTATAGCTAACGAAGGTTCTGTTCAACACCTAGATGTATTGGATGATAAAGAAAAAGAAATATTTAAAACTGCTAATGAGATAAATCAGATATGGATTGTTGAACATGCCTACCAACGACAGAAGTTTATATGTCAGGCACAATCAGTCAACCTGTTCTTTACTATACCTAAGAGCACTGAGTCACAAGAGATACACAATGACTACATGCAGTATGTGAATGATGTTCATTGGTATGGGATGAACAAACTAAAATCGCTGTATTACTTTAGAACTAATGCGGCACGAAACGTAGAGAACGTAAACACTAAAATACCACGTATTCGTTTAGATGATGTGGAATGTATAGCCTGTGAGGGTTAAGGAAAAACTATGAGCTTATTAAAAACTAGAGACTATTACAAACCGTTTGAATACCCTTGGATGTATGAGTATTACAAACTACAAAACCAAATGCATTGGATGCCAGAATCAGTACCACTGCATACAGATGTTAAAGACTGGCAGGATATATCACCAGAAGAAAAACATTTACTGACACAAATCTTTAGGTTGTTTACTCAATCAGATGTGGACGTAGCATCAGGATACATTGATAAGTACATGCCTATCTTTAAGAAGCCCGAAGCTAGGATGATGATGTCATCTTTTGCTAACATGGAATCTATACACCAAGATGCGTATAGCTTGTTACTTGATACAGTTGGAATGCCTGAGATAGAATACAAAGCTTTCTCAGAGTATGAAGAGATGGCAGACAAGCATGATTACGTGGGTACATTTAAACCTCTTAAGTCTGATAAGAGAACCATTGCTAAAACACTAGCAGTATACTCAGCGTTTACAGAGGGGCTACAATTATTCAGTAGCTTTGCTATCCTATTAAACTTCCCACGCTTTGGTAAAATGAAAGGCATGGGTCAGATTGTTACTTACTCTATTCGTGATGAGTCTATGCATGTTGAAGCTATGACTAAATTGTTTAGAGAGTTTATCCAAGAGAACATTGAGATATGGACTGACGATTTTAAAGGAGAGCTATATCAAATATGTAGAGAAATGGTAGAGCTTGAAGATAAGTTCCTTGACCTAGTGTTTGAGATGGGTGACCTAGAAGGACTTACTAAGCAGGATATGTATGCTTACAATAGATACATTGCTGACAGACGTTTGTTACAACTGGGATTAAAAACTAATTATGACCAGAAAGAAAACCCTCTTACTTGGATTGATGAAGTCATGGGTGTTGAGCATCAGAACTTCTTTGAAGGACGAGCTACTAGTTATATGAAGGCAGGATTACGAGGAAGGCAGGACTCTGTTACTTTTACAGGGATTGAGTAATGAAAAAGAAAAGAGAAGAAGCTCAACTTATAGGGTACAAACTTTTGTATAATCGTTCAGGTAATTTAGTAACGGAAAGATTGTCAACAGATATCAGAGAGCTACAGAAATATTTTAGCACTGAAGAGTTTGCTGTACTGACTACAGTTGTAAGAGAAGCTACTAAAAAATTAGACGAGGTTCATAACTATATTGAATCTAATCTAAATGCTAGGAGAATGGATAGTTAAATTGTGTATATGATAATAGGTTCTTGCTTACCCTTGACATAGATAGGGTCTAAGAGTTTACCCTTAGTGCTTGAGCCTGTTATCGTACTCACCCCCACTACTATATCTTGCCCGACTTCTTTAGTAGAACTTTCTAAACGAGCCGCTAAATTAACCGCATCACCAATGGCTGAATAATCAAAACGTGTATCACTTCCCATATTACCTATCACTGCCTCTCCTGTATTTATGCCGATACCTATCTCTATTCCTAAGTTGGCTTCTGCCATATCTCGGTGTATCTCTAACGCTGTTTGAATGGCTTTGTTCTCGTGGTCTTCAAGGTCTATGGGGGCATTAAAGATAGCCATCATCGCATCTCCAATATATTTATCTACCATCCCACCATTTTTCTTAACAGCATTTGCCTGAATTGTCAAGGCTTTATTCATAATTTCTGTGACCTCTTCAGGCTCTAATCGCTCAGACAAACTTGTGAAACCTCTGACATCTGTGAATAAGAACGTACATCTCCTTCTCTCCCCACCAAGCTTTAAAGAATCTGGGTTATCTTGTAGTTGTTTTACCTGTCGAGGGTCAAGGTAATGTTCAAATTGTTTTTTGATTAGCTGTCTTAATTTAAACTGCGTCCTAAAGTTTAGATAGAATTGTTGGGTAGCAATAAGTGTCATACTTATCATACCCCAAGTGAAATCTATTAGTAAATTATTAGTCACAAAGTAATTTTCAAGATAGCCCATTAGAGGCAACATAACCAAAAAGGATACTACCCCCTTAGTGATACCTAGATAGTTGATTACAACGGCTGTGAGTAAGCCTGAGAGGATTAATATGAACAGTTCAGCAAGCAATCTGTACTCTGGAATTTTGGGACTGTCAAGTAGCATACTTTCTGAAAGAGCCGCTTGAATTTTGTGAGGTTCTAGTAACCCGACAGGCGTTGCAAGTTGAGGAGAAATTCCTTGAGCAGTAAAACCTACAAAAACAAATTGACTTTCAACATCCATTTCTGCTAGTGTAGTTTGCGGTGTATCCACCCAACTAATCCACTTGCGTCCAAGGCTATCTGTATCTACTGGAGGTATTCCTTTAACCCTTATCATCTCAATACCATTTTGATTGGTAACAATCTGGTAAGTGTTGCCGCCTCCCAGTATTTTTAAGACTTCTGTTCCAAAGGAAGCCACCCATCCTGTAGGTGTTTGTTGAAGTAGAGGTATTTGTCTTACAAGATTATCAATATCTACTGGTGCAGACACAGCACCTTGAGAGGCAGACTGTTTTAGTATATCGATGTTCGATAAGAAACCAGAAGCTTTAGGTAAGTTTACATCTGGTCCTTTGATAACTGTGCCGTGGGTAGCAGGATATAATCCGTTACTTATTTCAGGCATAGCTATGACACTTGCAGACTTGGAAAGCTCTAAGGCAAACGCCTCGTCACCACCCATCCTATCTGCATGTGGGAATAACATAACCCACCCAACACCATAAGCTCCTGCATCCATAATCTCTTTATGTATTTCTGCAAGTCGTTGGCGTGGTAGAGGGTAACCCCCTTCTTGATTGAGGGTCTCTTCGTCTATGTTGAGTACTGTAAAATGCCCAGTAGCATGAGGTGTTTCTACGAGAGCATCAAAGGTTTTAAGCCTTAATACTTCTAAAGGTTCAGAGTTGAATAGTAAAGGTAGTGTTAGTATACCTAGTAAAGTTAATGCCCACTTCATGTTATGCCCATACGTTGAGTAAAGTACCTACCCTAGACAGAGGATAGCCGTACTTATATCTTATAAATCTTTTGTAGCTCATTTAATCTCCTTGGTTTATGGTGATACTAGAATCGCCTCCTCCATTAATAACAAGCTGAGTACCCTTACCATTCTGTACTAACAGGACAGTATAGCTACCACTTCTATCTACATCTAATCTTACTGTGTCTTCTAGAACTTTGTAAAAACTTAATACATTGTCAGTTAAGAATGTATTTATCTGTGTATTAGAATCAAAACCCATTTGAGTTCCTCTTAAATTTATGTCAGTCCGTAATAGAGATTCGGTTTGTTCAAGTTCATTAACATCTTCTATGATGTCTAACAGGTCTTCGAGAAAATTAACATCTAAGTAATTTATATCAAGCTCTGTAAACTCTAACGTATCTTCTGCAAGATAGTCTATCTCTAAATCATCAAACTCAAGGAGGTCAACATCAAGAATATTAACACTGCCACCTCCATCTTCTGTCTCATTTTGTTTTACTTCTCGTGGTGTGCTTACAATTAACATGTTATCAATTAACTCAAGCGTCAAGTCAAGGATAACAGGCTTGCTAGGCTTAGTCTCAAACATAGAAACTGTAGTAGCTTGATAAGGTTTGTTTAATATTACTTGACCCATAGCTGTAGCAACAACAATCTCGCCACTAGGCAGACCATCATCGTCAGGCAATAAGATAACTAAACTGCGTCCGAGTTCATCTACGGTTACAGTAAAGTCTGTACCCCTAATTCCAATCGTAGCACTTGGCGTTTTAATAAAGATGTTTTTTTTATCTATTGTAGCTAACTTACCAGTAATAAACCTTGCAGTCCCACTAGCAAATTGTAAAGCCATCTTAGACTTAGAGGGGTCGGGGTCATAGATAAATTCGTCTATGATTAATTCAGAGTGTTCTGTTAAACGAACTTGACTATCATCTAAAAATGTAATACCCACTCTTCCATTAGAAGTTTGGATATTATCATAGCTGTTGATATCAAAATCTATTAAAGCTTTATAAGCTTCATCTCTTATTACTCGACCCGACCCTGTTAGTTCTGTTATGTTGCCTATATTAGCAACCGACTGTACTGCCGCCATCATTCTGGATGACACAGACAGTACCGCCAGAGCCAGTACTAAGTATTTTAAGCCAATCATTATCAAGTGTACTCATTTGGTTTATGGAAAATGTTCTACTGCTTCCTGTTTGGTCTAGGTAGAAATAGCCACCTGCATAACCTTGACCGTCAAAGTTTACAGTGTTAGAATCTCCATCGATATCCATGTAATTAGTCGCACCATCATAGTCTATATCGACATTGATTGTGTTACTATCTCCATTGATAATCCAATCTAAATCAGTGTTACTTGACATAGAAGAAGTGGCTAAGTCTAACGTAAATGTATTACTACTACCTGTAGTTTGAACATTAACATCAGAACCATCTGCTCCAAATGTGTTGTCAGGGTCTACTTGTATGGTAAAAGCATTACTGCTTCCATCAAAATTAAAGTAGCCTGTAAAGTTATCAGCCCAGATATCTCCTAAAAAGGAGTTAGTTGAACCTATTTGATTTACATCCAGTGTCATTGTAGACCCATCTAAATCAAAGGGTGTTAGTGACCCTGCTGATGATAGTAAGCCACCAATAATGTTAGCCGAACCAAGCTGTTCTAAATCTAGATTAGCTGTAGCCCCACTTTGCTGTACGTATATCTCGTTGTCTGCGGCATATGTCAGTGTTGACAAAATGCTTAGTGCAGTTATTATTATTATTTTATTCATATTCCCAATAGCCTCTCTCTATTCCTATATGTATTATATTTAAAACCCCCGACTCTATTGCCTTTTGCAAAGCTATAGAGATACTCTCATTCTCAGCCACACCACCCTCTATCTCTACTAGCTGAGTGCCAGTTTCAATAAAGCGAAATATGTCCTGCGAAATACTTGTGGATAGAATACTTTTAGATACTAATGTTTCTGTAAGCACCTCACCTGTAGACACTGAAACTAATCTTAATGATATAGTAACTGTATCTTCTCTGTAAGATTTACTATTCCCAATGCCTAAGTATCGTGCACCGATGCCCCCAGATTTTAGATTAGCTTCATAGCTAATTACCCCACCCTGAACTAATAGCCCTGCAAAAAGCAAAGGCTTCATCTTATTCTCTTCCTCAAATTCTTTTCGAGTTGACCTAATAAGTTGACGTTCTTTTGTAAGGTCATCTAGACCTACTCTTTCTACTACCCTAAAAAAATTACCGTTGGACGTATGCTTAAAAGCCCTGATTAGAAATGCTTCAGGGGCTTGAGTGACGGCTGTGCTAAAGAGAGCGAACGTGCTGTTGCTTCTTCGTTGACCTGTCATATCCCTAAAACTATTAGGGTATATAGCTATGGTTGGTTTGTTCTTAGCCGCAGGTAAGTTCTTTAGTTCTTCTGATTGTAGGTCTAGTGTTGATGTCGGTTGTATTTTCTTTGTTAAAAATAAATCGTCATTAGCATTAAAGACTGCACAACTAGAAAGTAAAAGTACCGATAGGCAAAGTGATAGTCGTAGTTTCTCCATTTGAGTCCGTGATAGTTAGGGTTATATATACACCATCACTACTATATGTAATGGTATTACCTTCTAATTCTATAGTTCCTTCTGAGCTAGGGTTCTCTCCAAATAAGTTTTCCACTAGCTGTCTTGAAAGCTGTGCATAAATTCTAGATTCTAAGTTTCTTACAAACCTAGCAAGTGTTGTGTTTTCTTTGTCTCTTTTAATTTCATCTTGCAAAGCTTTGAGTTCTGCCTTGAGTGATAATTTTCTTGAGTGCTCTTGATTTTCAATCGTAAGGTAGTGTGAGCTTGTGTTGTTCCCATTAAAACTAGGGCTTTTAAATTTAAATATTTGCTCGTCTGCTAAACTGTGTACTGAATAAAAGACTACAACCATACACCAAAAAAATACACAGATTGTGCAGTTTCGCATTGATTTGTAACTTCTAAACGTAGGTTTTAATTTCATTTTTATTCTATCCATCCTTTTAAAATATTAGTCATTATTAACATAGCACAAGCAAGATTAATTAAAAGAATAATAGTTCGTATAATTGTAATTTGATTTTCTACAGGTGCTGTATCTTCATCGTTAAATGAACCCAATGAATACTTCCACACTTTCCATAATTTTGACATTACTAATCTTTCCTTTGGTCTTCTCTGTCTGCTTTTGCTATTTTGTCTGTGTCAATTAAATTAGGTACTCCTAATAAAGTTTTAAGAAGTACGTCTTGTCGTATAGATTGATTATCTAAAGCCCTTACCCTATCAATTAATGATACGATAATACCATACTGGCTGTCGAGTTTTGTAGATACCCTCTCTTCCATAGTATCTAAACTTGTCTGAACCTTTTCATCTAGTGTATCTAGTTTGGTTTCCATGCCGTCAATAATTCTGTTGATAAGTTTAGACACGAACCAACCTAGACCCATTGCGGCGGCAATAGGAAATCCGACTTCTGTTATAAAGGTTACAACTTCAGACACTATTTATCGGGAGTATGTGATGCACCAAAATAAAAACTAATCACAGCACTTGCTAAACCACCGAGGTAGCCGAGCACTAAGTTAATAAGAGCTTCAGAGTTTTGCTCTGGTGGTTGTAGGGTAACGAGAAATATATATCCCATGAATCCTCCAACAACTGTTACGCCTATTATTCTTGCTGTCCAATCCTTTGAAAACTTTCCACGAGCATCCTGCTTATCTTGAGTTTCTAATTCAAATACGTCTACGTCCAGTTCCTTCATTTGGATTTCAAAAGCATTCTCTGCTTTTTTAAGCTCTAACATTTGTTCAGGCGTTGCTTCCGCTACAGCCTTCTCTATGGCTTTAGGTGTGTTAGGACACCCAAGTACATCAGCTATCATGTTAGCCGCCATACCACCCATAGGACCGCCTAGAGCAGTACCTAATGTAGGAGCTACTGCACCTATTAAATTCTTTAACAAATTCTTCATTCGGATACTCCTATTACCATCATTTGTAGTTCTCTACTACGTCCACCTACTTGATTAAACCAACGACTATCTTCCATTTCAACAGCCATCTGTTTCCAGTCACCTTCTTTACAAGCCTTTAACATATTCTTAAACTTAGAAAGTCTTGTACCACCTAAGTTAAAACACATGTTGACTAGTACATGTTGGATAGTTGTAGGTAGTCTATTAAAAGAAGGTATGCTACCATAAATGTGAGCCGCTTCTTGATAGTGTTTATTGAAATCATCTGTAAAATATAAATCAACAACTTCTTGTGTTACAGGCGTACCCACTTCCCAAGTATACTCAGGGTCTTGTGGTTGACATAGATGTCCTATGCCTAAAGTTTTATAGCCTAAACTATCTTCGTATATTTTTAAGACCTCGCCTTCATGTCTTTTAATATCTGCTTTACAATCTTCTATATTCATAATCCTAATCCTTTCATTTGAGATTTCAACTCTCTATCTTCCAAATCTTGTACGGCTTCTGAGGATGCGTTAAACGGTAACCCTGTTTGCCTGTTAATCATTTCGTCAGGTTCTTCCTTGACGTTAGGTACGTTCATAAC
>Ga0307488_10002112_pt1 | contig 16822 bp, 4 predicted proteins | sample SB02metaG_FD_202248 | JGI IMG/M metagenome (GOLD analysis project Ga0307488, IMG submission 202248) | Sea-ice brine microbial communities from Beaufort Sea near Barrow, Alaska, United States - SB 0.2 | ecosystem: Environmental > Aquatic > Marine > Coastal | place: USA: Alaska | collected 2017-05-06 | reverse complement strand
TTGCCGAGCTCGTCGAAGATGCACGGGCTGAAGTCGGCCGACCCGTCGCCGTCGAGCCAGCTGATCGATCCGTCTTGTTCTGAGAGCATGCTCCAGGCCTTCGGGCTCAACATGAAGCCGGGAGACCGTTTGGGGGAGGGCTGTTTACCGACCTCCCCGGCCCCGGCCATCCTCAACTTTACCGTCCTCGGGGGCAGGGCTGGACCCCTTTGCATCGGGTTCGGACTCAAGCCGCCTTCCTGGTCCTTGTCCGTCAGGGACTCAAGGATCGTGAGATCCGTAAGGTCCCAGCCCGCGTCAGCCCAGGTCCACCCCAGGAGCTTCTTGACGTTCTCATTCTTTAGGAGAGCCTCAATAACAATGTCGGGGGGAGGCGTTCCCTCAAGGAGGTCAGTCCCCAGCTGGTTCGTAAACGCATTCACTGCCGTCCGGAAGCCCCGAAGGCTCCCCTTCCGGAAGACTAAGCTGGATACGCCGTACTTGTTGAAGAGGGCTCTGCCGCCTGCCTCAAGCCCCTGCAAGCCCCCTTTAGGGGGGTAGCTGTTCTTCGACCAGTCCTGGAAGGGGTCGTAGCTTTGGGTCGGCCGAGCTGGCACCCATTCGGTAAGGTCCGCCCGGCAAAGGATTGCGAGGGCGAAGGCTGTCTTGACCGCCGCGATGAAGTCCTTGGAGGCCGCCGATGGGAGAAGAGCCTGACCTGGGCCTCCGGCCTTCGAGATGGAGAAGAAGTTCGGGTCCGCCTCAGCCGTGTCACCGAACTTGCCGGCGTTGGTCGGAAGGAGAACGCCCTTGGCGTTATCAAGGCTCGAAGGCTCGACGTTAAACAACCGCACCTTGGAGCTGAATACGCTCACAGGTGCAAGGAGGGTTCCCGCCCCCTTCTCAAAGAGTTCCGCGTAGTCCTCCGCGACGGCTCTGATCCGGAAGGTGTAGCTGTTCGCATCCTCAACAGACCCGGATATGACTGCCCCGTAGCCGCCATCCCCCCGCTCAAACTTCGCAGTCTTAGGCAGCTCTGACTTCAAGAACCGGGCGGTGAAGCTGGTCCCTCCCCCCAACGCTTGAGGGGACCCGGCTGGAACCTTCGCGTAAAAGGTGTCCGCGATAAGGGGTTTGCCGTCCGCGATAAGGGTGGAGGGTCGGAGGATGGGTGTTACTTGGTCCAGCTTCAGGACCAAGGCGTTTGCCTGGGCGCTGTCCTTCTCGACGGCATCAAAGTCCGTCGAGTCTTCAGCGGTTCCGAGATCCGAGACTCCACCGTACAGGGTCAAGGGGCCGTTCGTCTGGGGGTCTATCAGGACGGACTTGATTTGAGGAAGCCCCTTGACCTCCTGGGAAGCCTCAGCCATGGTCGTGAGGCTGAGAACCTGAAAGCCGTCCGGGATCGTGGAGGCATGGATCAGGAAGCCCTTCGGCGTCGAGGTGAAGAGCTTCCGGCCACCCGCTCCTGAGGGCATAGACCAGGACACGCTGACCGTATCCGGGAGCGGGCTGTCAGACTTGCACGACTGCGCCAGCCCCCGAAATGCGCCAAAGCCTGCCCCCTCGGTCCCGTAGACGAACTTCGGTGCAGTGGGTGTTGGGTAGGGGGACGCCTTCCCCATCACGCTCCCTGCACCGAAGAAGGAGATGATCGACTTGATCATCTTAACGATCTCGAACACGTCGCCGGACGAGACGTAGAAGAAGGCCGCAAGAGCTGCGCTCGAGGAGGACATGTCCGGTCGGTTCGGGTCAGACCGGTCGAGAAGCCTTCCGAGCATCCGGCGCTCATAGGCGCTGTAGCCTCCGATGAGGTCGGCGAAGTCGTTGGCGGGAGTGCAAAGTTCCCAGTCTCCGCAAACGTACACGCCCAGCTGCCTCAGGTCCTCGATTATACTCCGGATCTCCTTGATGATCGCCTCTATGATCGCCCGGATGGGGTCAAGGAGGCCGACCAGGAAGACCTTGATGACGTCGAGGATCGCTGAAACGATGTTGAGAATGACGATTACAAACGCGAGGACGCTATCAATCATCTTGATCACGTCATTGACGGGGCCAAGAAGCTTGCTAAGGTCAACCTCAAGTTTGTTCCACTCGGACATCTACTGCGATCCCCCGTGCTTGAGCCGCGTCAGAGCCACATGGAGTTCCGAGAGCTTCATCTTGTCCTGCTCGATCTGCTGCTCGAGAAGGACCTCCAGCTTCTGAAGGTTCTCCCTCTGCTTCTCGACCAGGGGGGACCTAACCTTCCGGGGGCCGTGATCGGTCCAGCCCTCGCCGGTCTTGATTCCGGCTTCGGCGAGCTTCCGCTTGATATCCTCTACGTTCATCTCAACACTCCGCCGGTAGGCTTAGATAGGCTTAGAACCGCTCAGGACTCATCAAGGGACTTCTTCTGGGCGATCAACTCCCGCTGCTTCTCCAGCTCTCCTGGTAGCTGGTCCTTCGCGCGTCTCGCATCCATGATTGAGCCGTTTACTCGGTCCGCCCGGAAGGATATCCAAGAATACCGCTGCGCTCGGAACCTGTCATTGAGGTCCAGGACCTCATCGATCAGGTCTGGGAGGACTGGGCGCTGCTCCCAGCCGTTCTCCGTGAAGCTGGTGTACGCTGGGGTGGCCGACTTCGGAAGGGAATCCAGCCTGCCGTCAAGAATGAAGAACCGACGACCCAGAACGCTAAGGCAGTCTGAGGTGTTCGCGTAGGGCTGAACGCCAACCAGCCCCTCAAGGCTCTCAATCACGATGTTCGGGATCAGCCCCGCCCCGTCGGTCGGGTCGGTCGGGCTTCCGAGATCCTCGATGTGATCTTCGTCCTGGAACACATAGTAGTCGCCGCCCCTCGGGTTCTCGTACACGTCCTTGACCTCTTCAATCCAGGAGAGGGTTCGTTCCCGCATGAGTAGGATCAGCTCCGTGGCGTCCTTAGAGAACACCGTGTTCGGTCGGATGATCGTGTACCCAAAGGGCTCAATGCTCTTGTGAATCTCGGTCGCCCCCCGGTCTCCGTAAATCCCGGCCACCGGGGGAGACGTGGGCCTAAGAGACTGCTGCCCCTCAACGCCGCCGACGGTGAGTAGTGACCCACCCACCGTCGGGAGGACGGCGTACTCAGAGTTTGTTGTGCCGTCGTCGACACCGAAGATCGCGTTCTCAGCCGGGGTCTCGTCTCCGGAAGAGAACCGGGAGGTCCCGTCAATCAGGAGTGTTCCGACCGCAGGATCCCCGTCCAGGTTCTCATCGACCGCTATGACCTTGTAGAATCCACGGTTGTCGTCCAGGTCCGACGGGCCGGTTCCGACGCCGTGGCCCGTGCGGCCTGGGACCAACGTATCCCCGAAGGGGCGGGAACCTACCTCCTCGGGGTCGTAGAGCGTCCCTGACGGGTCGATGACGACATAGTCGCCCACGGCTACGCCTTCTGCCGCCCAGCCTCCCGAGAGGGCTGTTACGAGGTCGTCTTCCATAAGGTTGAAGGCCGTGACCTTGCCGCCCTCGGTGTCCCCGTCTTGGTAGTCCACGAACCTCCGGAACACGACCTCCGAAGTCAACAGGTCATAGAGCTGCTGGTTGGATTGCTCCTGGGGGATGATGGCCTGCTCTAAGTAGATCTCAAAGGTGGCGTTCGCCGGGAGGGCAATCGTCAAACCGGGTCGGGCCAGGGTCATGACGGTCGCACTATCTACACTCTGGACTTCCGCGACGTCCGTGACCCGCAACGTGGCAGGGTCGATGATCCGAAGCATGTCTCCGGCGTTGACGTTCGAGATTGGGTCTGAGAAGTCCGGTGCGGCGACCGATGGGAAGTTGAACGCCGAGGCCGTGAACGTCGTTCCTGGGATCGCGGTGGCCCCGGCGTCGACCGTTCCGCGACGCATCTCGTACAGGGGCCGGAGCTCAGCGACCGCCGCTGAGATCTTGTTTTGAATATCGTGGAACCGCCGGATCCTCCGAACGAAGAAACTAAGACCGTCCTCGCCCGTCGCAGACGCGGGGGCGACCATGTAGGCGTTGGCCTGGCGGATCCCCACCGAGGCCGAGGTCGAACTGGCGTTGGAGCGGGAAACTACACGCGGGGCAGTGATCTGGGTGAGGTTTTGAACCGGCACAGGGATACTCGGCTCAAGGAACACGCCTGAGAGCGCCCAGAACCCCGCACTTGCGGCTGCGTCGGAGGGGTCGAGGAAGTCCCCCATCACGGCCAAGTCCCCCGGAAGAAGGCACTCGAAGACTTGGGCTGCGGGAGCAAGCCCTGCCTCGAAGTGGATGTTGTCCCACGAGACGGCTCCGGTGAGCTCTGAGATGTCGAGGTAGGTTGGAACCCCGCCGATGCTGTCAGTCGCAAGGCCCGTCGAGTCGTACTCCCGGCCATACACAACCGTCCGCCGTTCTTCGTAGAACACAGTGTTGGCTTGACCCTCGGGGATCCGGACTCCGAGGTTGTCTGCCCCGGAGGGGGACCCGGTGCTGAGAAGTCTCTCAATATTGAGAGCAGCGGTGTCCCAGGATGCCCCAACGACCACGGCTGGCGTAGTTGAGTTGTGGTTCGGGGCGTAGGTGTTCCCGAGGGTGAGGTGCTGAACGCCGCCGATGCACGGGGCGAGCGCGGAATCCTCCCAGTAGCCGACCAAGTTGTTCGCGGGGAAGATGCTGGACCGAGGACTCACCGGAAGGTAGGTGATCCCTGAAGCCCGAGTCCCAACGGTAGCTGCGGCGGTCCAGGCGTCCTCGTCGATGGTTGAGGCGTTGGCGCAGTCCTGAAGCGTGGGGGTGGAGATAGTGAACGAGGCCTCCTTCTTTGCGCTGTCGTAGGTCGGGGCCACAAGGTACTGTGCCCGGTACACGGCGTTGAACCGGGCAGTGTAAGCCCCTGTCCCGGCGTCATAGTCAGCGTACTGCGCCTCCAAGATGAGGTAGACGTGCCCCGTTGCGGGGAAGCCGCACCCCGTTGGGGAGGACGGAACACCGATCACGTTGCTAAGGACCAGGCTGTTGGTGTCGGGGTCGTAGCTTTTGACGACCGGGAAGCTCAGGTCAAGGAATTCCCGGCTGCCCGCTACGGTCGAAAGGCAGGGGGTGCCGGAGACCGTCGGGGCGAAGGCGAGAAGGGGTACAGCCCCGCCCGATGTGGTGTTGGTATCAACCGCGTGCCGCACCAGGTACGTTCCCGTCTTGGCCCAGGCGACCTCGTCCCCGTCCGCCCCGACAACGACCGCGTCACCCGGCTCCACGTTCGCGTAGGCTCCAGCCCCAGCCGAGATCCCCTCGATCCAGTTCTTCGTCCCGTCGAGGGTCGGGGTGCCTAAGTTCCAGGCGGGAGCGCCCCCTGCCGGAGCCGGGACGTCATCCCATATTCTCCCGGTTCCGTTGAGGATCGGCTCCGTCTTATTTAGGTCCGAGGAGGGAACCGCTGAGGCGATGATCCCAGACAGGATGGCGGGGTCAAGGGGGGTATTGAGGTGGCCCTCCCACGCCATTACCTTGAGCGTGCCGTCCTCATCCCCCACGGTCGCGTTCCCGGTGAAGGTTCCGACATAGGGAAGAAGGCTTCCCGAGATCCGCTCCAGGAATGAGAACGGATCGCCCCCGTTGGTCGACACCGCCTCGTTCACGGTCGAGTAGATGCCCGCGCCCGTCTCGACCTCGGGGACGTTTAGCCTGGTTTCAAGGACCTCCCCGGCGAGTCCCGCTGCAACGGTCCCCCGTGGCAGCGCGGTCTGGAGGCTCACCCGTTCGTGGAAGGTGAGGCGGTCACGGGAAATCTCGCAGGTCTGGGAGCCGTTTCCGGAGCCCTCCGCCATGGCGCCGACCGTGTAGTCGCTATTCGTCTTGCGGATGTAGGTGTCGATTTCAATCGTGAAGTCGTAGAAGGTCGTTCCGATGACCCCAACCAGGGGCAGAAGCTCGATGGAGGGCTCAATCTCAATGACGTCAGGAGCGGAGAGGAAGGCTCCTGCTCCGGCTGGGTCCAGGGTCGTCGCCGTGGAGGTGGACGTGCCGGCATTCCAGCAGTAGACGGTATCGCCAGATCCCGTGCCGGTGAGGACAATCGCACCCAGGAATGACGTAGCAGCGGCGGGATCCGGGTCGTAGAACCGGATAACGATTGCGTTTTGCCCTGAGCCGCCCAGGATGTCCAGGAGGCCGCCTCCAAGAGCTGCCGGATCGTCTTCGGATCCGAAGACTATGTTCGGGACCGAGCCGAAGCCCAAGGTTAGTTTCCAAGCGGGTGGCCCAGCCCCGACGACCTCAACGGGAAGGACGCCTGCCCCTGCGGGGAACACGCCATCAACGTACCCAAAAGCCGCCTGGAGGGAATACTTGTGGGAGTCTCCCCGCTTGGCTGGGGTAACGAACCGGGGCGGCTCAATGCTGGACGGCGGTGTGTCCACCCCGGTGTAGCCGGATACCCCGCCTACGGAAAGGATTCCGGTCGATGCGACGTGGCCGCTTAAAGCAGGCTGGCCCACCTCGACGAGGAGGAAGTCATAAGGTCGCGCATCGCCGATGGCCGACCGAGGGGCGTAGGCCCCAATCGTGTTGACCGGGCGGAGGTCTTGGGTCGTGTAGAGGGTCGCGGGGTCGAGGGTTCCGTCGTAGGCCGGATAGATGGAGCCGTCCGCCATGACGATTTCGTCCGGATAGATTGCCAGCCAGTCCTGCTCCTCGTTGGAAGGCCAACCTGCTGGGTACGGGACACCGAACGAGGTGTCCGCCCCCAAGAGCTGCGAGATAGCGAGGGCGATTTCTCCCAGGACCTGAATCTCATTCTTAGAGCCCCTCATGTAGGGGATGCTAACGTCACCGCTATCGTCCGCCGCTTGGCCCAAGAGGCAGGGCAGCTTCAGGGGCTTCTTGTCGGTGTTCACCAGCTCAACACTGCCCTCGACGCAGGAAAGCGGTGCCGGGGGGTTCTGTCCGAGCATCTTCTGTAGCGGCAGGTGTAGGATGTCCTGCGGCGTGAGAAGGGTCTTGTCCCGGAACTCCCCCGTTCGACCGGCGACCCTAACGTCGAACTGTGTGCTGTAGCCCCCCTGGGCGGCTGCTGCTGCGGCAAGAGCCTCCGGCGTGAGGTTGTCGCTGTCGCCCGGCATGTCGTCCGGGTTCGGAACCGGGGACTGGATAAACACCGTGTCCCCTCGACCGGTGCCGTCGGTTACGAGGTCCTCGAGGATGGTCGACGGATCCGCGAAAACATTGAAACCTGACACCGGGTTTTCGAAGACATCCCGCAGGGTGAGTATGCAGCCTGCGGAGATAGTGTCAACGAACAGGGCGAACCCGTTTGAGTCCGTGAGGGAGTAGGTCGTGCCGTCAGGCTTCCCGAAAGAGGCTCGCTGGCCTACCTCGAAGCCGGGGGTCGAGAGGTCGGCGTCCCCGGACTCAACTGAGTAAAGCTCCCCGCTGGCGATGCCGGCTGAGAGGAGCTGGGCGAAGTCAGGGAACCCGGTTTCGGGGTCAATCGGGAACTCCCCCAGGGGGAGCGGGGTCGCCACGAAGGTCGCGAACCCTACGGTATTCACACCGGTTGTTACAGCGTTTGCAGCTGCATCGAGCTCCGCCGAGCCCTGCGGGAAGTAGAACCAGATTCGCGCACGAGGATACCGGTCCTGAACGGAGATGGACACGGTCCGGTTGATCTTACCCAGGGCCGGGTTCGAGACCGCTCCGATGGTACTCTGCCAGGTTCGGACCAGCTGGGCGCTGACTTCCCCGGGTTCAGGGCCGAAGGACGGGATGATCCGACCCATCGAGTAGAACCCTGGGTCAGAGAAGCCCGTGGGCCCCGAAACCGCCTCAAGTCCTGGAAGAAGCCTTGAGAAGTGCTTCGACCGCTCAGGGTACAGGCGAGAGAAGACTGAGTCCTGCCACATCTGCTTGAACAGGCCGGGAACGTCAAAGCTCGGAAACAAGGCGGCGATTCCCCGGAATCGACCCAGGCCGATCAAGAGCTTGTCGTCCATGTCATTCTTTACACGGCGGCGCTGCATCTCCGTGAAGTAGCTGAGAGCAAACGGGTCCGGGGTTATCCCGTCAACGTCGCCGGGTCGGGGCGACGGCGGCCCCGTCGAATCAAGGGTGAACCCAGTGGGGGGACTGAACACGGGATCGTCTTCGGTGAACCACCCGTTGTCGGCGACGATGGCCGGGGACCAGGTGTTGATAATCTCCCTCCAGATGAGCCGGATAACAAGCTCACGGGAGATCTCATCCTCGTAACCAGGAGGGGCGTACCGCTTGCCGTGGCCGATGAAGAAGCGGAACTTGCCGTCACGGTCCCCGATTATTCTGCCGTCGAGGGCTTCGAGAACCTGCTCAAAGGCTACGACTACTCCGTTGTAGAACTCAACGTAGGTTCGAGCGGCGGCGTCTTGGTTCTGAAGGTCATGCACTTCCCCTCGCAGGCCGAGGCCTCCCTGAGTAGAGGGGTCTGTTTCCCCCGGGAAGGCTAAGACCGGGCCGGTGCTTCGGGCAGAGGACTGACTCTTGCGGGCACTCGACGCAGCGACCACCGCAAGGTAGTCCGCCATCGGAGAGATCTCCGCAAAGAAGGCGTCCGGGTTCAGGAAGGTGTACCGAGCGGTCAGCGTGGAGCCCAGGAACCCGTTCTGCTCGGTGGGCTCCCCGGCGTGTAGGTACTGCGCCCTGTAGGAGGGGGCTACAACCGCGCCGTCTTCCAAGACCGGACCTATTAGGTCACTCGCCACGTAGGACGCCTGTAGCGTCTCCCAGGGCTTCAAGGCCTCCTGGATCGGCGACTTGAAGAGGATGTCCCCGGTGGCGGGGTCTGCCTCGAAGTGGATTCCGTCAGTAAGTTGAACTCCCGGGATAAGGTTCGCCTCGTCATCCCTTCGTCCCATCAGAAACAGAAGGTAGTCCTCCCCCACCTGGGTTGGCTTGATTCCTGAGAAATGGTAGGGGCTTGGGGGAGTGTAAACTCGACGCACCGATACCCGGACGACGTCCGCGTCGGTGTGGGCGGTCTGGGTCGGAACGGAGAGGGAGATGACCGTGTAGCGTCCGTCATCCGAGAGAGCTGCGTTCACGACCAGGTACGGAACACCCGCGACCTCAAGAACGTGGTCGAGCTTGGTGAAGTCCGTCAGGTCCCCCACGAATGAGATCTGGCTGTTGCCCCGGCTCACGGGAAGCATCGGGGTGAGGGCTTGGTCCACAGTGGCCCAAAAGCCTTCCGCCCCGCCGCCTGCCACGGGGTCTGCCGGATCCACGGTGATCGCGACTGGGAAGTTTGAGGTCGCCATCCCGGCACCCTTTGAGGGGGCTCTCGAGCCGACCTCAAGCGGAACTGGAGGCCAGATAACCACGGAAGTTAGGTCGGTCGCTGAGTCGTACGACACGCCCTTCAAGTAGAAAAGCGCTGGTCCGACAGAGAGAAGCTGCCCGACGACCAGGTCCGAAGTCCGATCCGACGTGAGATCAAAGGATGTCTGGTTCGCCTCAAGGAAGAACGGCTTCCGGTACACCGGGGAGGTCGAGACTGAGAACGGCTGCTCCGACCCGAATGCCTCCAGGACTGCGTAGTTGATCTGAACTTTGTCCGCTTCGTCCACGTCGCTAACGAACGTGATGGTGCTGTCAGCGTTCACAACCGCCGTGATTACACCGGCGTAGTTCTGAAGGTTCACTCCGACCCATAGGGCCTCCGACCCAAGCGCGGTGAGCGTGCGCCCCTTCGGGTTGAAGGCGTAGGTCTTGGAGTCGACTCGGGTGCAGGTCTCGAGCCGGACGATCATCGGGAGGTACTCGATGACCTCGATGAGCTCGCCCTCCTCGTCCAGCTTCTTGTCCCCGTTGGAGTCGGCTTGGAAGTACTGCGACTCGACGATCTGGAAGGCTCTAAGGGGCTTTCCGAGGAGGAGCGACCCGTTCAACGGGTTGATGGAGGCGTCCTTGTTCCCAACTACGTCGTAGTTCTCAAGGAAGTAGGCTTCCTTGCCGACCTGGGAGGCCAGGTCGGCGGCTGAGAGGCTGACTTTCCCGGAGGCCGGGTCTACCTCAGCGGAGCCTGCCGGCAGGCTCGCTGCCGCACGGAACACCTGGGCGTAGTAGACTGTTTCCCCGCTCACCTCTGCGATAATGTCAGAGCCGACGCGGATTTGACCCGCAATACCGGAGCCGGAGAGGCCAACCTCCACAATGCCAGGAGGCGTCGTGACGGTGAACGTCGAAACGATAGCGAGAGTCGAGGAAGCCGTGTTGTAAACGGCCGACCCCGCCCGGAGCTGAAAGTAGGCTGCCCCAGGGGAAGATTCCGTGTAGTGCGGGTCCGAGAGGTCTGGGACCTCCAGGCCTTCGCTCTGGATTGGTCCGATCCCCTCCGTCTCAAGGTAGAACACCGAGGCGCTTGAGTCGGAGGGGGGCTGGTCCACTCCGAATCGAATCTGGCACGCCCGGTTTGACGCGAGGGCTTCCTCTACCCAGGCCTTTGCGAGAACTGACCCGGTGGTTCCGAGAGGCGTCAGGACCCGAATGTTCCAAGGCTCCTGGCTGAAGTGGTTGAACTCCGTGAGCTGAATATCCGCGATCAAGGCCGCGTCGTAGTCATCAACGAGCTGGGCTTCGAACACCCGCCAAGAGAGGCCCGTCTCCGCGAATGCCGGGGGTGGGCTCAAGGTAAGAACCGTGGTGGTCCCGGCGGGCTGCTCGACGTCAGTTACGACGTAGATGCCTGCGCTCTCACCGTTCAGGATCTGAAGAAGGTAGCCCACCTCGATGGCGGAAAGCATGGCGTCCTGAAGGACCTGGTTCAAGGTTCCCTCAGGGCTGAACACGGGGTTTGAGAACGTCCCTGAGAGGGTCCCCTCACCGCTTCCGCCGTCATAGGTCTGAGGACCTTCCTTCTCGATCAGGGATGCGATGCCGGGACCGCCCTCCCCGACTGCCAAAAAGTTCGTCCCGAGGGTGAGCTCCTGAAACAGCAAAGCCCCGACCCGCTTCAAGTACGCTCCGAAGCCGGAATCCGTCGGGGCCATGGCGGCGGAGCTCAGCGTCTCAGGGAACACCGAAACGTCATTGAGCTGGAGGTCCCCGGTCGTGCTCAAGATCGGGGTGTTCCGAGTCACCCCGAGGCTCGTCCAGAGGAGCATCTTGTTGGCCCAGTCGTACCTGACTCCGAAGCCTCGATACAGACCATAGTTTGAGAGGAGGACCTCCTTGAGCCCACTGAAGGTCTTGAAGTGGACCCCGTCGTCGAAGCCCGGCATGTCCACCAGGGGTGGGTTCTCGATGGCTATCGACGGCTGGCTATCGAGGCTCAAGAGAACCCGACCGCTATCACGCTTGAACCCGATCGACGCCGTGGCTCGAACGTCAGCCGTGGTGCTTGACCGGTCCAGGTTGTCAGGGCTACGGAAGACGCCGAAGGCTATCCCGCTGTCAGGCTGCCACCGGTACGTTGAGTCCGTGGTATCAACCCTCCAACCGGGAAGGAACCCGAGCACCGCGTTCCCTGAGAGGTCTTCCCAGTTCCGGGGCCTCGCGGCGTCTACCACGTTCCAGCCGATCTCGACGATCCCTTGGTACGTGGGGGAAATCCCGGCCTGGAGGACGATTTTCCCTCGCACCACGGCGGCTGACCCTACGCCTGCCCCGGCAGCGATCACCACATTCAGGGAGTCCGCGATCTCTTGGGCGGTGTAGCTCTCACCGTTCAAGGGGGCGGCCAAGGCTGCGGCGAGCCACTCGTGGGTGCCGCCGTCGATCGAGAACCGGAAGACCTCGGTGCCGATGAGAACGAACTTCCCCTCGTACCGTGAGAAGATACGGGCCGAATCTGAGTAGACCGAGGGGGTCAGGTTCGCCTGGGTGAAGTAAAGGGCTTCACCCCGGACCTGCCGACGCCTCAGCTGGACCCTCGAGGCGTCGGCGAGGTAGGCAGGGTTTCCTGGGAGGCTCCCCCACGGAAGCCTGGATACCGCTGCCTCATTCCGCTTCACTTTGATCTTGAGCTTCGGAAGGTCGTCGTCGTACTCAACGACCTTCAGGTCCTCGAAGGCGTATCCCGAGGAGAAGAAGAACGAGTCCCCGATGCCCGGAACCTGCCGCTTCAAGCCGGTGCCGTTGGGGCGCGTCTCAGGGGAGCCCGAGGTCAAGTCAGGGAGGTCCCCGGAACCATCCGGAACCCAGAGAACCCCCGAGGCCCCAGGGGGCGGCATCGCGACTGCGCGCTGAATAAAGACGTCCCCTGAACTTGGGACCCCAACTCCGCCATCCCCCTCACCGGTTATGGGGATGGCGGAAGCACCGCCGTCGATTACTGCGGGAAGGGGAACCTGAAGGGGGCACGGCTGGGTGTTCATCGACACCCCATCGTAGTAGAGGGTCGAGCCCAGGTACGTGATTTCGTAGCCAGCTGCGCCAGGGGTCGCCCTTGAGATGTCATCCTCGGAGAAAGAGGTCTTGCCGGTCGTGATGCTCCAATAGAACGTGCCTCCCCCAGCGAGAAGGGGGTCCCCCGGAAGGGGTAGGAGCGCGTCGGCCTCAACTGCGACGGGGGTGAGGTAGCGGCGGAAGCCGATTCGGACCATGGGGCGGTCGGTCGGCCCTGGGACTGGGCTTAGGACGGGGTGGTTGTAGTTGGAGTCCGCCTGAAGGTCTACCAAGCTCCCGAGATCCCCCTCGGAATCCTCCGGGAACCCTTCCGGGTTGTACCAGAGAGGTCGGCCCGCGTTTAGCTTGAGCCAAGCCGGGTTCAGGATCAGGATCCCGTTGGTAAGCCCAACCACCGCATCAGGGTCTCCGAGGCCAGACCAGCCTATGGCGGTCTCAGTCGAAGCGTCCGAAACCACCTGAACGCCCAGAGGCGTAGATGAAGAGTCAGGGTACACGCCGGAGCGGATGAGAGCGTAGCTCTCAGGGGCCGAAGGGAGGCCCGGAAGGCTTTCCCCTACCGAGTACCGGGCAGGTGGAGGGGAAAGGGTGTAGGACTCCTTCTCGGGGTCTGCAGGGCCGAGGTCGACGGGGGTGGAGCCCTTCAAAGGGGTCCAGGTTGACTTCCCGCCGTCCCAACCGAACCGGGTGAGGGCTGAGTCGTTCCGGGACCACCAAAACTTCGGGGTGGCGAGAACGTAGCTCACTGCGGTTACTGAGTCCCCCCGTTCCTTGGAGAACCCGCCCCCCAAAAGGGCAGCCGTGAAGGAGTCGAGAACCGTCTTGCCCGTCGTTGGGTCAGTAAGGGCTGAGTCGAAGCTCGGCAAGGGTGCGGGCGAAGCCCGTAGGACTATGATCTTGGTCCCGGTGTCGCCCCTCTTTACCGTCATCCCTGTGACGTAGCCCAGGTCACGACCCCCGCCGTCCCTGACGTAAAACGTCAGGGTGCCGTCGGTGTGGTCGCCCTGCAAAGGGCGCGTATCGCTAACCGTCAGGCTCCCCTTTGAGGGGGTCGCGTCCGTAGGGGCTCCCTCTAATACAAAGGAGTCATTCTCAAGGGTCGAAAGAGATCCCGTGGTCGCAGCCCAGATCAGGTACTGATCTGGGGCTTGGCGCTCCACGGGCCGCTGAGCCACCGCCGCCCGGTACATGTCCGCATAGGGCTCTACCGGGATGTCCGCAGGGGCGAGGGTGTAGATACTTGGGTCCAGGACCACGTGATCCCGGCTAACCCCGGAGGTCGCTTCCCCCGTAGTTGAAGCATTCCCGCTTGCAAAGCGGGCCGGGAGTACCACGTAGCCTTGGATATCGAAGCTCAAAAGACCACCCTCAGAACAGTTTACACCGAGATACACCAATACCCGGTGCGGGGCCAGGTGCTCCAACGGCAACACCAACTCCTACACCTGTCATGAATAAAGCCGAAATACCGTTCCCGAGACCGGTGGCGAGGAGAGTTCCGTCGAGGCCGCGAATTCCGCCTGCCCTGAACTTGGCCGCCAGGATTGCGATAAGGGTGGGTGGGACCGCCAAGACGACCTTCGAGACCTCACCGCCGATCGCCCCGGTAGCGGTTCCCCGGTACTGAGCGGTGAGGTTTATCGCCCTCGCTACTCCGGTTCCGACGGCCTTAGCAACACGGATTGCTTCCGGCCCCTGGAGGACCGCGCTCACAGCGGGAACAACGAGGACGGATCCCCCGAACACGGTGAACTTCGTAGACATCACCGTGCCGCCCCCGACCGTGCCTGTTACGACCCCGATCAAGGTCACGCTCGGAGTTTTGGCCCATGAGGCCACCCCGGTTCCGACGGCCTTGGCAACACGGGCCCAGTCAGGCCCACGGAGACCGGGGCTTCCGGCGGCCAGTATTGCTGCGGTTATGGCTGCGCCGGAGATCACTCAAGTAACCCGGAAGGCAACTACGCCCTTGGTTCCGGAGAGAAGGAACTTCTTCCCGGTGAGGGGGTTGCGGCTACCGGAGGTCAATACGCCCCCACCGCCCCCACCCCTGACGGACACCTTAACGAAGTCCCCGTTGAGGGTGATGAACCCCCTGGACTTCACGGTAACGCCAACGGTGCCAGTCAGCGTCAAACTTCCTGTTGACGCTGTCAACTTCACCGGACCGAAGGCTGCCTCCAAAGAGGCTCCTGATTTTACCCCGAGTGAAAGCTCCGAGGCCGCCTTGGGGGGTCCTGCGCTGATGTCAACCCCACTGCCCGGGCTGAAGTCCGGCAGGTCCGGAGACATCGTTGAGACGTTGAAACTGCCGACGTTTATAGTTGTCCCCGCTCGGCCCATTTTAAGGGTCGTTGCGTAGCCTCCATAGAGGTACTCGGTCTCATCGACCGACCCGCCCATGGCCCCAGTCAGGGCCGTGCCCGTGAAGTTCGTTGACCGAAGAGGGCCGTTCGAGTCCTTAGAGTCGAGGGGTCCCCCGAAGCAGTAGTTGGACTGGCCGTTCGCTGTGAGACCGAACTTCTTGGTGTTGATGCTCGTGGTGTCGATGGAGTTGAGGTTGATGACGTTGTTGGCCGTGAGCGTGATCGTGTCGGTCTCAGAGACCTGAACCTCTTTCCCGGACAACTTCGCAAGACCGACCGCCGAAAGCAGCATCCCGGTCGCGCTCTCGAGGGAAAGCGCCATTCCGTCCGCTGCTGCGGCCTGCGTCCCAGGCTCTGCCCCGCCACCACCGGAGGTTGTGGTTGCGGTTCCTCCCGCGAAAACCTTTACAGCACCCTTTTCTGACCGGAGTTCTAATCCGACGTTATCTGAGGAACGCCCCCCGCCGGTGTTCACCAGGGATACGGCTCCGTCGGCCTTCAGGGACTGGCTGGTTCCGGTCGAGTCCTTCCCAAGAAGGACTCGCTTCCCGGCCTGGAAGAACTCCTCAATGGAGGGGGAGCCTGATCCGGGGAAGTAGCTCCGAAACGCACCGCCCTTGGTGATCGCCATGAAGGCTTCGGGCTGGGAGAAGTCATAGGGGTTCTTGACCCTAAGAAGGAAAGCCGCGTGTTCCGTCGCAGCCTCGTTTACCCCCGCCGCCCGGATGGAGGGGGAGAGGCTTCCGCTCTTGTCGTAGAGCTGGGCCACCAGGGGAATTCCGTACGACGCACGGTCATTCTGAGGGTCGTTTCCGACGGCGGTTCCGAGGCACATCGAGACCATGGCCTCATTCGGGCTGCGGTTAAGCACGTTGACGTCGGTCCCGCCGTTGACGGAAGAAGTCGGCGGATTCGGAAGCAAGCGGTCTATGTCAACCCCGTCAGTCTGTTCGGTGACCGGGAGCCTTCCGTCGGAGGTGTGGGAGACCTCAACCCGCCACTCCGAGAGAACGGGTGAGGCTGGGTCAACCACCCCGTTCACCCCAGGGGTGGTGCTTACCCGAAGAAGGGGTTTGCCCCCGTAGGTCGCCGAGGGGGAAGTTCCCGAGCTATACATCGACCCGGAGGCGTCGATGTATAGGCCTCGGGCCAAGAAGTCAGTGGGGGAGGCTCCGCCCATCTGAATCGGTTCAGAGAAGACGTCCGCTGGCGTCAGGACGGGGGAAAGACCCTGAGCCCCCCTCTCAAGAGCCGTGGGGGAAAGGGGCTTCCCATCGTCGTCGATCTGCCGGTCTGCCGCCCATTTTGTATTCGAGTCTGAAAACATCTGAGAGGGTAGGGCCGCGCCGTCCCGCTGAACCATGCCTGAGTAGGTTCGGACACCTGCTCCGGCGTGAAACTTTTGAAGGGATCGGGTTACCAGAGCCTGGTCCTGATCCCGGAGAATGATCTCGTTCCCCCTTCGGTTCGACAGGGTCACGCTCTCGTTCAGGATTAGGTCTGAGCCCTGGGAGGACGAGGCGAGGATATTCCCCTCCTCAATCTGGCGGAGCTTGTGGCGGCGTCGGCCGATGACGCCGGAGAGGGTCTCCCGCATTTTTGGAGTGAGGTTGACCTCCTCACTCGAGGTCGGGGACGTCATCATCCAATCGTACCCGGACTCAACTCCGGGGACGAGCCAGGCCACGATGTAGGGCTGGCGCGTAAACCCAGACTCAGCGGGGGAGTACCCCATCACGCAAAGGTCATTGACCTCTGGAATCGCCCCCAGAAAGTGCCGTGCTCCGGCGTTCGCAAAGGTCAGCGGAACTTCACTGTAGGGGTCCCCGTTTCCCGTGAGCGCGTAGAGGTCAACGACCATACGCTTCGGGTCAACCATGGTGACCTTTGCAATCCGAAGCGGGAACTCATCCCCACTGCCGCCTGCTCTCCGCTTCCGGAGTTTCCGCTTCCCTCGAAGCTCGTGCTGCATCTGCGCTCTTGTGGGGATTGAAGTCATGACCGGGTGTACTCCTCCCCGGTTTCGGGGTCTATGTAGGTGTCAGTCTCAGGGTCGTAAACGAGGCCTTCCCTAATCGCGGCCTCCTGAGCTTTCAGGTCCTCGACGGCCTGTTCGAAGGC
>Ga0307488_10002111_pt1 | contig 16824 bp, 29 predicted proteins | sample SB02metaG_FD_202248 | JGI IMG/M metagenome (GOLD analysis project Ga0307488, IMG submission 202248) | Sea-ice brine microbial communities from Beaufort Sea near Barrow, Alaska, United States - SB 0.2 | ecosystem: Environmental > Aquatic > Marine > Coastal | place: USA: Alaska | collected... | reverse complement strand
CCCCCCACCACCGAGCTCCCCACGCTGAGCAGCCCGTCCCCGATGGCTCCGATGTCCTTCGTCAGATTGTCCAGGATCTCCTGCTGGAAATCTGTGATGATCACATTCAGCAAGCCTCGCGCCAGGGTGGCAAAACCGCAAGCAGGGGTATTAATTAGCTCTAGTGTAAATCACGGGGTGGAACATCATGAAAGAAACCCTTTCGCTCAAGCCAGCACACAGCACAGGCAAACAGTCTGAGGAGGTCTGTTCGCGCACCATCATTGCAGGTTTAGGGTCTAGGGTGTAGGGTTTAGGGTTTAGGGTTTATGGTTTAGGGCTTAGGGCCATGAATACCCCTGCCTGACGCGCACTCACGGCCCAGCGCCCCCATCACGCCGCGGAACTTCTGCAGGTGCCACTGCTTGAACTTGAACGACTGGCTGCTCACCGCCAGGACGTGGGGGCGCAACTGAAAATTGAAAGCAAAACTTGAAAGTGGTTGATGATGTTTAAGTTTCAAGCGCTTGAACCAAGCGCTGTCAACACGATTGTCAGCTTGCACCAGATTCAGGTCTTGATCCCTAAACCCAAGACTCAAACCCTGCCAGGATGTGGATATTCCAGTCTGTGAAGTGCAGCGCCTCCAGCTCAAGTATCAGCTTGCGCTTTTTGCGCTTCTCGTCCTCCGTCTCCTCCGGGGGCTTCTGGTTGACGCGGTCCAGCAGCGAGATGAGCGCGTTGAGGCGGGAGGTGACGTCCGCCCCCGCCGCCTGGATGCCCCCCGCGATGTTTCCCGGCAGCGAAATGGCCTGCTCCGCCACGCTCTTGAGCTGCGCGTCAATCTGCGCCTGCGCCGCGCTGAACCCGCTCCCGATGCTGCCCAGGAAAGAGTCGTCGGCCGCCACGGTGTAGTGGCGCAGGTTGAATGTGACAGCAAAATTTGAAAGCGGCTGATCATAATCCAGTTTCAAGCGCTTAGTTCCAGGCACTTTCAACGTGGGTTTGATAGGGTCAACCTGCACCGCCTCACCACGGGCTGGCCATCGGGCCCCACCGCCCCTGCCCCCGCCACCGCCGCCGCATCCGCCTCGTGTCTGGCCGCCTCCGCCAGCGCGAGCGCGGCCTCGGAGGCGTCGCGCTCCGCCTGCGCCGCCGCCGGGCTCTGACGGCGGATATTCTGAAAGTTGCGGATCTTCTTGCCCCCGCGCGGATCCGCCACCTCGGAGTACCGACGCGAGTTGAAATTGAAAGCAAAATTTGAAAGCAGTTTCTCATGTTATAGGTTCAAGCGCTTAATTCCAGGCGCGTTCAACTTGGGTTTGATGGGGTCAATCTGCATCGCCCTACCTCGTCCACGTACACCACCGCGCCCGTCACCGCACTGCAGGGTCCGCCTCTAAATGTGCTGACTGCTTGCTCATAGTATACCAGTACACCACTGCCGCCGCCGCTGCCGCCTCACTGCTTGTTTCCGCCCAGGGCCTGACCTCAGTACCATTTTCAGCCGGCACTTTGGTCCGTTGGTCCCTTAATCCGCTAAAGCCATCCCACTGCCATACGTCAAGATATGGCAAAGTGCGTGAAACCATTTAGACACTTAGCAACAAGTAGTACCAAGTCGTCGAAATGGAGCGTTCTGATTGGTCGAGCGGGACGACTTAGCACTGAGTCTCACTAAGTCTAAGTGGTTTCACGCACTTTGTCATACTCAGGTGCAAGTTGGAGAGTTGTGATGTGACGGCCCTGCCGCCATGAGGCGGATCTCGCCCGCCAGCCAGCCCATGACGAAGTTGCCTCGGCCGCGCACGCCCGCAAGGCTCAGCGGGTTGCACTCCACGCGCACCTCGCGCATGGACACCAGGAACGGCGACGCGAAGTCCGCCGTCGGGGGGTTGCCCAGCGTGAACCCCTCCACGGTGACCGTCTTGGGCCGCACGCGCACCGTGTTGTAGCGGCACAAATTGCACTTGAAAGCAGAAGTTGAAAGCAGCATATTAGACTCTAGTTTCAAGCGCTTAGTTCTAGGCGGTTTCAACTTGGGTTTGATAGGGTCAAGCTGCACCGCCCTACCATGTCCAGCGTGACCGCGCCCGCCAGCCGCTCCCGCAGCTTCTCCAGCACCGCCGCGCAGGGCCACCACACCAGGGGGGGGATAGTTATTAAAAGGTGGTATAGGGGTCTACTGATTGGAGCCACCACACCGGTTCCCGCTGCAACTCAACCTGACTATTGCTCATGGTGTACTGGTGTGCCCGTACACACTCGCCGCATTATCCTCCCTGGCTTTGACAATAGTTCCCGCGTGAGCTTAATCTGGCTGTGTGCTCATGGTGTACCGGTGTACCCGTTCACACTCGCTGCCTCCTCCTCCTCCTCCTCCTCCTTCCTGGCCGGCCCACTGGTTGCTGTGGTAGCTCAACTTGAGCAACTTCGAGGTGTTGGGTCGAGATGGTTGCAAGATTCAGGGACGAAATGACTGAAGCGACAACCGCGACAGCTGTGCATGCTGAGCCCTGGGCCCCGCCTTCTTGGTGACGAACTTGTCGAACTCCTCCAGGAGGGCGAAGCGCGTGAAATACGCGGCGGCGGCGACCAGCGCCAGCAGCGTACAGACCAAGACGTTGATTTTTATCCAGGGGAAGGACGCGAACCGAACGCCAGGGCCTATATCACGCGAGTTCCCTTTGAGCTAAACTGGAGCATCGTCGGCGCTCCATGGCGAGGCATGACGTGGCGGCGCGACCCTCACACACACACGCGCCGCCAGCGCTGCCGCCGCCGGTGGTTTCAGGACACCACAGCGGCTCAAGTGAGTGAGTTGAGCACACACGGGGCTCTCTGAAGCAGGCAGAAAATTCGGGCTCTGATTGGTGGCGCCTGGACGCCACCGACTGTGCTCGAGGGACGTTCGGGACGTGTCGTTCACGTTGGTTGCCGCATAGAGAGGGCTGAGACGCTCCTGGGGTGCGGGGGGTCGCTCCGACCCCCGCGGGCACTCAGCGCGGCAGAGCAGGGAAGAGGACAGGAGTGAAAAGGCCCCGCCAGACGCAGCTTCGGCCCACGAGGTTGACGCCGGTGAGAGCGGTATAGGGCTCGTCAACGAGGTGGATGCCGGCGGCGGCCTGGCTGAGCTGCGCCGCCGCGTCGACCAGGGAGTCCGCCAGCGCAGCGGACTCGTACGACATCGTATGAGGTGGGGTTGAGCACTGTCCCCCGCGCACCACCGGATGGGCTGCGGCCGGCCTGCGCCCAGAAAATAAATAACACCCCCCACACGCGACGCCCATGGGGTGGGAAAGGGGGGGTATTTATGCGTATTTATGACGCCCAGGGGGCGGGGTTAGGGTTATTAGGGTTTAGGGTTAGGGGTGGCAACGCAACCGGATCTGCGCAGGTTTGAAGCAGCTCCCGCTCCCGCTCCCTATTAAAACACTCTTTCACACCTCAGCGCATCGGCGACCGGCAGCGATGGATGCGATACTGAAGCAACAGGAGGAGCTCCTCAAGGTCGGCGAGGAGCTGCTCAAGAAGAGCAGCAAGGACCTCAGGGACGCGGCGGGACCCGATGCGTGGCGCCAGGCCTTTGACATGTGGATGGTGCGTGCGATCTCACCTTCCCACCATCCCCCCGAGGACACCCTAGCGCGCGCGTCCCTAACGACACGCCCATGTCCCCCATCCTCCGCTCATCTCCTTGCGCTCACATTCAGAAGGCATACCGCTAATGCGCTGTATCACTGCCCGGCCGTATGCGTACTTATGCCGCCGTGACCGACCGTGGCTCTTCTCATTCACCGCCACCTCGAGAGGGCACCCGCACCCTGGTCCAAGCGTGTAGCCCACGTCTTCCACCTCCTCCACTGCGCCCCTTGCGCACCCAAGGCACCGCCGATCGCCACGCCGCGCCGCCGCCGCCGCCGCCAGCTTACCGTATCCGCACGCGCAACACCCTGCCGCCCTGCAGGGTTTCTACAAGGCGGTGGACTGGAGCGAGCGGTGGATCCAATGCCTCATAGCAGGGCCTCTAAACACGCAAAAACTTTTTTCAGTCAACTTCGAGCCGTTCGCCCTTGATGAAACCACGTGAGACCACCTGAGTTATCCCACGTCGACCCTGGTTGCCGGGGTTCCATGTGTTCACACTGATCCTCTCGCTGGTGGCCCGCAAGTCTGAGAGCATCCAGATGGGGATCTTCTTCACGTGCATGTGCCTGGCGTTCGGCGCCGAGCGCCTCAACACCTACGCGCGAAACAATTGGAAAATGTTTTCCACCCAGGCAGGAGGGTCCCCGTATTGAGAACAAGCACTTGACGGAGGTCGAATCGACGAGCCGAGCCCGCGCGTCTGGAGGAGCATTCACGATGAAGGTAGTCAATAATTCTGCGCCGATGTCGGTTCGAGTGCGAGTTCTCAATGACCCTTTTGCCAGGATTATTTCGACAAGGATGGGTTGTTCATTTCGGTGGTGCTGTCCGGCCCGCTGCTGTGCATCCTCATCGTGGTGTTGATCAACTTTTTGTTGCAGATGGTGGGGATGATGGTGCTGGCGAAGCGCGCTCAGCTCAAGGATAGGTTCAGGAAGCAGAAAGCCGCGGGGGAGGGGGCGGTGGCGGGGGAGGGTGAGGGTGATGGGGCGGGGGCGGGGGCAGCGGCGGGCGAAGGGGCAGCGGCGAGCGATACCAAAAAAGACAAGTGACACGAGAAAGACAAGTCACAAAGGAGGGTGAGGGGGCGGGCGATACCATGTAGCTTGGGTAAGTTAGCTTGTTCGACTTGGACTGCAAACCTAGAGCTACATAATAGGAAGTAACAACGCTCTAGAAGTTTACTGTCGACCCGCAGCCCTCAGCGCATAAAAAATAATAATACACAAAATAAACGTGGCGGCCAAAGCCCCACGTGCCGTACACTACGCTAGTCGCCGAAACTGAATTGGGGTGCACTCAGCGCATCATGGAGTCGTCCGCGGGGTTGAGGCAGGTGATGCGGCCGTCCACGCACGGCGCCAGGCAGAACTGATTTGTCGCCGGGTGTTTCCCCGCCAGCGGCGAGACCACCGCCGCCCCCCCCGCCGCCGCTGCCGCTGCCGCTTCCGCCGCTGACCCCTCGATCATCTTCGCTATCTTCGACTTACTACTCGATGCGCAGGGTCAGACCAGTACTGCTCGCCACGTCATACTATACTTAGCCATAATTAGTCCGGTGAATGGTCTGGTGAATGAGGATGCAGCACATCACGTAATAAGCTGGCACAAACTCGAGAAACTCAGGAAACGAGGTACAATCGCGGTTTAAACCAGTCTCCGACCCTAGCTAGGGTCTGAAGACCCTCATGTGATTGGTCGAGAGAATGATGGACTGCGATGTGACGGTGTCACCCATGTCTATGTATATCCGTCGGGGCCCTGCCTTCATGAAGCCCATGGCCGAGCGCGCGTTAATGTCGTCGTCGCCGCTACCGCCGCTGCCGCCGCCGCCGCCGCCGATGACGTTGAGCACGTCGAGCGTGAGCAGGTGCATGCGCAGCGTGGTCGGTATGATGGGCGCCTCCTCGCCGCTGCGCAGCACCTTGGCGCCGAGGAACGCGGTGTACCCGTCCTTCCCCAGTGACAGGTACTCCTTCGTGTTCACCTTGCACCAGGGTCATTAGGGTTTAGGGTTAAACGTTTAGGATTTAGGGTTCAGGATTTAGGGCTTAGGGTTTAGAGTTTAGGGTTCAGGGTTTGTGTGTATAATGCTCACCACGTCAGTGGATACGGAAAATGCTGCCCACTTCATGATGCCGCTAAACTAAATAAACGAGGGTTTAGGTCTACAGCACGGTGGATAGCGTGGCGAGCATTATCCTAATGCTCACCACGTCAGTGGATACCGAAAATGCTTACCACGTCATGATGCCGCTCAACTAAATAAACAAGGGTTCAGGTTTACAACAGGGTGGATAGCGTGGCAAGCATTATCCGTTACCCGTCAAGCCGTACCTTGTACAGCTTCTCCTCGTCAAGGGGGGTGCCCTTGGGGATTTCGACCGACACCACGCGCGCGCCGGCGGGTAAAGCGGCGTCGAAGGTGTACGCCATTCCCGAGACTTGCGCGAACCGCCCCTCTAGTTTGGGGTACTGGCTGCACGCGTTCTCCAGCGCGTCCTTGATGTACCGGCGCAGATTGAATTTGAAAGCAGATTTTAAAAGCAGCATATCACAGTTTAGTTTCAAGCGCTTATTCCCAGGCGGTTTCAACATGGGTTTGATAGGGTCAAGCTGCACCGCCCTACCTTGACCTGCGCACCCGTCATCTCCAACACGCAGGTCTCGTCCAGCATGGGCAGGATGTTCACCAGGTCACGGAACAGCAGCTTCCTACCCGGAGGGTCATTAGGGTTTAGGGTTTAGGGTTTAGGGTTTAGGGTTTAGGGTTTAGGGTTTAGGGTTTAGGGTTTAGGGTTTAGGGTTAGGGATGAGGGGTTAGGGTTGGTCATTGAGAACAAGCACTCGAACCGATATCGGAGCGTGGCTTAACTTCGGGGTGAATGCTCATACAGACGAGCAGGTGAGGAGGAAGAGATGCAACGTCGGTCGAGTGGTTGTTCAGAACACCCCCCCTTGCCCCGGCGGGTGCACGGTGTCGGAGCGCAGCGTGCCGCCGTTGAGGATGCAGATGTCGGCGCCCGACGCCGCCCGCACCTACGGCCCGCCATCCAACGGAGCATTCATTCGGTCAACTTACCGTGTTGCGTGGTGTCGTGGATGTGGAGAATCGAAACCGTACTGCCGCGGATCATACCGGGCCTTCTCTTTGATCAGGCGACCGTCTTAAGTGGTGTCGCGCTAGGTGGAGTGAAACCATACTGATGAGGATGATACACGGCGAATGGGCGACAATTGGATGAGATAACAGTCAGACACCGGGCCTCACCCGCAGCAGGTCCCCAGTTTAGGGTTTAGGGTTCAGGGCTTAAAGGGTTTGAGGGTTTAGCAGTCAGATAGCGGCCTCACCCGCAGCAGGTCGCACACCAGGTTCCCCAGGTTGGTCTCCCGCGTCCGCACCATCAGCTTGGGGCGCACGTTCAAACTGAAATAAACACTTGAAAGCGATTTCGTATTTTGGTTCAAAGCGCTGAAACCAGGCGCTGCTGTGTAGCGAACACGGGTATGATGTTTAGGATTTAGGGTTTAGGGTTTAGGATTCGGATTTTTATAGGGTTTAGGGTTTAGGGTCTAGGGCTTAGGGTTGAAAGTTGCAGCCCGCACCATGAGGAAGCGGCCCTCCAGGTCCACCATGGTGTGGCCCACCTCCACATCCATGGAGTCACCCATCCTGGCGTTCACCTCGTTGTAGCGGCGCAACTTGCATTTGAAAGCAAAACTTGAAAGCGGTTCATCACATTTAGGCTTCAAGCGCTGAGAACAAAGACGGTCAACCCGGGGTCAACCTGGGGTCAACCTGCACCACCGCACCTCGTCGCAGACCACCTTCATGGCGGGGTCCTCGTTGTAGCAACGCAAGTTGAATTTGAAAGCAAAAGTTGGAAGCGGTTCATCATATCCTAGTTTCAAGCGCTTAGTTCCCGGCGCTTTCAACGTGGGTTCGATAGGGCCAACCTGCACCGCCCTACCTCGGGGCACGCGCTGTCCACGTCGATGGTCTCGTACCGCACCGTGGGCCGCTCGCCCGCCACACCGCAGAGTAGGGCCTGCCAAAAACTGCTCGCCATGTCATGGGATGCCATTTAGCTTAATAGTTTTTCGGCCCGGGAAGACGCAGGCGAAGGGCGTAGATACTATCATAGGACAAATTCTGAGGACCTCCTAAGACGCGTTGACCTCGACCTCCTTAGACTGGAAATTGATAACAAATTACATTTAATTCAAGGAGGGAGGGATCCAAATCCGTTGGACGAGGCAGCAGGCAATGGCATTAGCTTACAGGCCCTGCCAGAGAGCTCGAAGACCGTCTTGGTGGCCCAGCGGAACTCAGTACCTGACTTGATGACCGGCACGCCGTTGACCACCTTGACATAGCGGCGCAACTTACAATTGAAAGCAACAGTTGAAAGCGTTTCATGATGTTATAGTTTCAAGCGCTGAAACCATACGCGCTTTCCATTGGGGATTTGATACGAGTAGTGACGAGCTGCACCGCCCTGCCTTGGCGACGTAGTGGTGGTCGTGGCCGCCGAGGATGGCGTCAAAGTCGGGCGCCTCCGCCGCCAGCCGCTCGTCGTTGGGCTCCCGCATGTGCGTCAACGCGATCACCACCCACCACCAGGGCCCTCCAATGGCTCCCTTTCCAACTCAACTTGAGCTGTTTTGTCCTCGAACCCATTCAGAGTATCCATTCAAAGTGCTGGAGTTGAGCAGAAAAGGGCACGATTGTAAGGCCCTGCCTCGCACCCAGCGGCGCGCAGGTCCGCGGCGTATCGCTTGCCGCACGCCACGAAGTCCTCATTATGGCGGCGCAAGTCGAATTTGAAAGCAAAATTTGAAAGCGGTACAACACATCTCAGTTTCAAGCGCTTACTTCTGGGCGGTTTCAACGTGGGTCTCATAGGGTCAACCTGCACCACCCTACCTCGTAGTCCAGCTGGTCCTCGTTGACGGTGACCAGCGTGGCGATCCACTCCTGCTCCGCCAGCCCCACCACGCCCACCTTGACGCCCCCGTGGTCGATGATGGTCGTCGGCGCCGCGCCCGCCAGCGGCAACCCGCTCTCCTTTTCGATGATGTTGGCCAGCAGCCACGGGAAGGTGGACTTCGCCATGCAACAGGGGCTTGCACTCGTCCACTTTTCAGCTCAACCTGAGCCATTTCTGACACCATACACACCTCATACACTCCCTATTATCCCCTGAACACCCCCTACACAAGCCCTAAATGCAACCCCTATCCCACAGAAAGCGCTTATGTTGAGCTGCATTGTGAACGATTGTAAGGCCCTGCCATGCACTGCTGCAGGTTCTCAACGCCGAAGTCCAGGTCGTGGTTCCCCACGCACGCCGCCGCCGTCCGCAGCATGTTCAGCACCGGAACCATCTGCTTGCCCTGTTGTGTGTTGTGCACAGGGCGGGGCGGGGTGGGGGGGGGGGCGTCAGGCCGGGGGCGGGGTGTTGTGGATGTCCGGGGGCGGGGGGGGGTCAGGGCTGAGGCCAGCGGGTTTTCGTGATTCGATTGTGTACGGGAAAATATGTGTTTGCGTGCAATTGACTGCGTACGGTCACCAGGCGATGGGTTGCAGGAGGAGCAAAGGGCGCGTAAGCCAAACATTCCCTAAAAGTTGGGCAAACCAGATTGGAAATTGCATTACCCAAATAGGCACCCTGAAAATGTGAACAGAATGTTCCCAGTTCCTGCCACCAAAGCTTCGACGTTGTGGCGTCTGTCAAAAGGCACCTCCCACAAATCACTTCGTTATTCGACCTCGGACTTAGCGGGCGACGTGTCAGACGCGGCAGCGAACGTCGATGGGGTGCGACGGTGAGGGTTCTTTGCATGCGGGTGTTGACGTTTTGACCCGGTTCACTGACACGTGGCATTTTCGTGAGAATTGAAAGGTCGTGGGAATTGAAAGGTCGCACCTTGAAGAACGTGGAGGCCATGGACGGGTTGAGCGCGTCGCCGCTGAACAGCACCAGTGGGTCGTCGCTCTGCTGCGCCAGCATCCCCGCGAACCGCGCCGCTCCGCCCACGGGCTCCTTCTTGCCCGACTCCATGTTATACACGTCGTTATAGTGCAGCGTCGTCAGCACCTTGGCGCGTGTGGGCGCGCGGGGGCTGACAACGTCAACGTCCCAAAGACACGACGTGGCGGCGATGGCAGCGGAAGCAGCGGGGCCGGAGGATGTGGCGGCGGAGGCCTCGAGTGGGGGGTCTAACAACTGAAGCTTGCTGTGCCCCTCGTGCCCCATCGACACACGCGCCCCAGTTTCCAGTGATATCTGACTATCGAGGCTGGGTCTCCCGCCCCTGTTGCTACCCTCTGCGGAGGCTGGGGAGGCGGGGGCGGCGGGGGCGGCGCCGTCTTCGGAGGCGCGCGCGAACATAGGCGGGTTCTCCACCGCGGTGGTGCTGGCGCCACAACCCATGGCGGCATACGGCGCTGCGTAGGGAACGGCGGGCTACGTACAATGCGTGCCCGTCGCATGTCAACCGACAGGACACGACACTCAGCTGCACCACAGGCAAAATAACCCTAAAACCCCAAACCCAATCCCAATCCAATCCAACACCCTAAACCCTAAACACGAAACCCTAAACTCCCAAATACAAGAAACCCTAAACCGCGTAAGTGTGCACAGTCAGCGCAGCGCTTGCTGATGACTCAGACCTGGCTTGCGCGCACAAACCCTCTCGCGTCGCCCACCCCGCACGCCCGTTGTCACCCTCCACTACACCCCAACACCTCCCTTTACACCTACTGGTGCGTCGCATACAACAGGCTCCCTGTAGTGTCCCCTCGCACTTTTCAAGAGGCACATCGAACAGTTTTCGAGAGGCACATCGAACAGTCAGAGATGTGACCCCCTCCCTTCCGGCGGTTCGAGGCGCTCACCCAACGCCCCTTCGGACGCTCCCAATACGCAGATCCGCAGGCCGCAGGCGCGACACCGCCAGCAGATCGCTCACTTGCTCTGCAAAACCGCTCGTTCCTCGTCACTCGGGCGTTCCATCACTAATTGCTAGCTCATCTGTCTCGGGTGCCCAGCCACAAAACAAAAGACAAGGTTTTGATCTTTGCTGTTGAGTTCCGTCGCGGCGAACGTCTGTTCCGACACAAACCCTCTTCGCTCTTCGCCGTCGCCGCCGCCACCGCCGCGATGTCGCTTCTCACCCCCGAACAGCGCGCCATCTTCGACGACACCATCCGCCTGCGCGAGGCAGAGCGTGTGGCCGCTCTGAACGCCGGCGAGGAGGCAGGGAGCAAAACGCCGCACCCTTCCTTTACTTTTACTAACAACCTGAGACATGCTTGCTGCAAGCTGCACCCAGGCAGCTGGGTGCATTTTATTATGCTCGTTTTCCCCACTTGCTACCTCTGAGATACAGCGCATATCATCCACGAGTAGGTACACATGGTTATCAGCCGATGTCTGTGCCATATGAGGTAACACCACGCAGCTTATATCAAGTATCACCTTTCCAGCTCAGCTTCTTGTAGCAGCTCACATGATCCCCTTCCTGGTACCTGGAGGATGCGCAAGATGAGGTAGAGCGGGGCCGAAACGTGACGGCCCTGGGTGGCAGGCGCCCGCCTCGCCGAAGAACGGGAGGCCGCAGACGCGCGAGAAAAAGGGCGCGGACTCCATCAAGAACATGAATCAGAACGCCTCCAACCCAATCTACGCGCTGGACAAGGTGCGTGGGCTGCGTGCACCGCGCAGCAACCACAAGGGTCGTTCCCTGAGTGTTTGCTCATAGTGTACCCGTGTACCCGTACACACTCGCTCCATCTTCCTCGCCGGCCTTGTACCCGTTTCAGTATGCAGCTCGACGTAAGTGACCCAAAATATGTCGCCCATGCCTCGCCGAATCCCGCGAAACCGCCCAAACTAACGCTGAATCCGGCGAAAGCACCCCGCCAACCTCCGCAGAACGACCCAAACTACGACAGCGCGGAGGACGGGTACAAGCTGCGCGCCACGCAGGCCTTCCCGCGCACTGACGTCATCGTCGCCTACAAGGTCAGTACTCACCTCGCCTCACCCCAACTCACCTCAACTCACCTCAACTCGCCCCAGCTCAACTCACATCACCTCACCTCATCTCACATATCTCACCTCAGCCCTCAACTCCCACCCGAACTCACCTCAACACATCTCCCACCCCAACTATCACCCCAAATTCAACTCACCTCAACTCCACTCAACTGTCATTACCTCACCTGACCTCACTCCTCACCCCACACCCCAACTCACACCCCAACTCAAAACCTCACCTCGCCCCACTCGCGCCCACCCCCAATCACAACAGGGCGCGGTGCACACAATGGTGGAGGAGTACTTCTCGTCGGCGGATGTGTCGGACACGGCGCGCAGCCTGGACGACATGCAGCAGCCGCTCTACCAGCACTACTTCGTCAAGCGCCTGGTGGGCTGCTGCAACCTCAAACCCGTTTTGAAAACGCCTGATTTTGGTGCTTGAAACTACAGTATGACATTTAAAGACAAGCCCCCGTTCGGAAATATATTAACTCAAGACGTCTTGAGTTAGAATGTCTGAAAAACACATTTCCGAACATAGGCTTAATCTTTGAATATGATACCACAAACTGTTTTTTATTTGGAGTTGCGGCCCTACAGCATGGTGACGATGGCGATGGACCGCGGGAACCGCGAGAAGGAGGCGGCGGCGGTGCTGCTCTCCGCCATGTACCCCGTGCACGTGAGATTCCCACCCAACCACCCACCTATGACAAAGTGCTGCAAACCGCTTCGCGGCTTAGCGACTGTTACTGCTAAGTCGTCCAAATGGATAGTTCTGATTGGTCGAGCGGGACGACTTAGCACTCAAAGTCGCTAAGTTGCTCAGTGGTTTGCAGCACTTTGTCATACCTACACACTGGCACATCCTGCAGCTGCCGATGTTTGGGGCGGCGGCGGAGCCTACCGCAGCTGCCGCATTATTTTGAGTCCTAGTGAATCGCACATCCTGTCAACGTGCACCGGTACACGCTATCAATGTGAACCTATCATCCTTAGGACGTGAGACTGACATGCTTCCATCTTCCCGCCTGTGACCGGCCGCGCAGGTATCGCCCGACCAAGTCCAGCGTGGGTTCGAGCGCCTATTCGAGAGTGTGGACGACCTGGCAGGGAGGTTAATGAGAACAAGCACCCCACCGACGTTCCATCTCCACCTCTCCCCCTGCGCGTCTGTGTGAGCATTCACCCTGCAGATAGGTCATGCTCCAATCTTGGTTTGATCACTTGTTGTTGTGAACAAGCACCCGGCCGACGTTGAATCTCCTCCTCCTCCTCCGCGCGTCTGTGTGAGTTAAGTGAGCATTCACCCTGCAGACAAGCCATTCTCCAATCTCGGTTTGATCGCTTGTTGTTGTTGTTGTGGACGACCCTGGAGCGCGGCGCTGGACGTGCCGGCGGCGGCGCGGGAGCTGGCCATGCTGGTGGCGCGCGGGGTATGGCGGTACAGCTTGACCCTATCAAATCCACGTTGAATGCGCCTGGAACCCTGGATCTAAGCACTTGAAACTGTAATATGACAGACTGCTTTCAAATTTTGCTTTCCGTTTCAACTTGCGCCGCTACAACGGGGTGATCGACGACATACTGCCGCGCAACTTCCTGCACACCCTGGTAGGGCGGTGCAGGTTGACCCTATCATACCCACGTTGACTGCGCCTGGAACCAAGCGCTTGAAACTTAAATATGGTGAACTGCTTTCAATTTTGCCTCAATTTTGCTTTCAATTTCAGCTGACGCCGCTACACACTGGAGGGGCTCCTGCCCGGCATGCGCGACGTGCACCACCACGCCAACGAGTGCCTCGCGCTGGCGCACGGCCACCTGTCCGGCCGCCACTCCACCGAGCGCATCCTGCGCGCCTGGGGTGGGGCCCGCCGCCCGCCTACCCTAAAAGGGTTTAGGGTTTAGGGTAATCCCTAAACCCTAACCCTCAACCCTAAACCCGTCTACGTGTCGCCCATTGCAGCTGCAGTGCCAGCTGCCTCGTCCCTGAGCCCACTGGCGGTTATCGCAACCGGCAACTCTCAGAACGGAGCAGCTTGGGCCGCTGCAGCAGCCGTCGCTGGAGCCCAGCACCCAGAGCCTCCGACAAGTCAGCAACACCTCAAGATGCTCAACTTAAACTCAGTGTCGGAAAGACCGGTCCCTCTGATCTCCTTGAAATCAAGGGTCTATTTACTCAATGATCGTAACCTGGTCGTTCCTTCGGCGAGTCGGTCGGTGTGATTCTGGAATTGTACACTTCTGATTGGTCGAACGGGATCACCAGGCCTTCGATACGAGACCCGACACTGAGTTTAAGGTACCGCGCTAATGAGTGTAAGGCCCTGTCGCGGGGGGACTCGGAGCTGTCCGCGCTGGACGCCGCCAAGAAACAGATCCAGGAGCTGCTGGCCGAGTACCTGGTGTCCGGCGACGTGGTGGAGGCGCGGTAGGGCCTGCCAGATACTGCTCGCCACGTCAATTGATGCCATTCCAAAGGATATTCAACGTCGGTCGAGTGACTGTTCTCAATAATTCCCCTGCCACGGGCGCCAGCTGCTCCTTCCACGGCCGGCCAGATACTGCTCGCCACGTCATCGGGTGCAATTCCACTCCACTCAATGAACCAGGGTTCGAAATGCTGGCTGGCCCTACATCGCTCGCCCGTCATCGGACGCCGTCGACCTCAAAAAACGAGGGTGCATAATGCGTTTCGATGACGTGGCGAGCATAATCTAGATGGCCCTAAGGCGTGGAGGTGCCTGCGGGCGATCAACGCGCGGTACTTCCACCACGAGTTTGTGAAGCGCGCGCTGGTGCTGTGCATCGAAGCCGCGGTGGGTGCCGAGACGGCGCCGCGTATGCTGGGGTTGCTCAAGGTGGGATTGCACGGCCACTCATTTTGCTGTATGCACCCCTCCGAGTGGGTGGCAACCCCTCTCCACATGGGTGGCACCCCTCCTCCACGTGAGTGACATCTCCCCTCCAAGTGGCTGGCAAACCCCCTCCAAGTGAGTGGCAACCCTATCCAATAGGCCGATTTTCGTATATTGCTTCCCGCACCGAGCGCTCACGCTTTGCCCGCAACTCTGTATGGGCATTCAACCTGGCGCCCGCTTTCCCGCGCGGAGCACCGACGCTTTGCCCGCAACTCTGTATGGGCATTTCACCCAGGCGATATACCGAAACCGGCCTGTTGATCATAATATTGATCATACGAAGTGGTGGCGTGGATGACACTGGCTCAAGGTGCTGGGCAACAGCGGCGAGGTGAGCGCCTCGCAGATGGCGATCGGGTTCGACCGCATGGACGCCGTGGTGGAGGACCTGGCGGGGCCGCGGGATAACATATCGTCCAAGTGTCTGACTGAATGCCTGTGTGTGGCACTCGGTCAGCGTACCACGTGCTACTGCTAGGGCGGCATAAGACGTCGTCAGATGGTCTGACTGAATGCCTGTGTTTGCCGCTCGGTTGTCTTACCACGTGCTACTGCTAGGGCGGGTTAAGACGTCGTCAAATGGTCTGACTGAATGCCTGTGTGTGGCGCTCGGCGATCTTACCCCGTGCTCCATGCTGCTTCTGACGTGTGCACCGGTACACTATGCGTTGTGTTCCCTGGCGCCTGGTGCTGGACGTGCCCAACGCCGTGGACCGCCTCGGTGGGGTGCTGCCACTTGAACGCTTGAAACCCGTGTTGAAAGTGCCTGTGTTAGCGCTTGATACTAAAATTCGACAAACTGCTTTCTGCTTTCAAGTTTTGTTTCCAATTGCAACTCGCGCCGCTACACAATGGGGGGATCAAGCTGATGGCGGAGGAGGAGGGCATCCACCCCATGCCGGACCTCGAACCCTAAACCCTGAAACCCCAACCCTAAACCCTAAACCTTGAGAGCCCGCGCCGCGCCGCGGGTAACAGGTCCTGTAGGGAGCACGGGTAAATGTGCAGTAGTACCTGTGCGCCTTTGTTGTATCGAGTATCGTGGGGATCACGGGCTGGGTGGGTAGATCACGATAGAGAGAGTGGGTGGGGGAGTGGGCGGGGGAGGAGAGCGAGATGACGAGAGTGCGAGAGGCTCGACAGGTGTACCAACAATAATATCCATGGATGTGCAGCGAACGTTGCGTGAGCGTGCGCGTATGACTTGAATAGTAGATGCTCATATCGAGTCGAGAAATGATGAATTAGTTCTCAACATAAACAACACAGTGTGCACGTCAGTCACTTCTCGAGGAGCCCTTTGCTACATGTGTTGGGGGCCCTCCACGATTGCACTGCTGTGCTCAATACTTGACAGTTGTTTGCAGGCGCGCGACACGCTGTACGTGTTTGGCGCACAACAGCTCCACACATCCGCAACCCACATCCCACCGTCATTTCAGTAGAAATGCTGACTCAGTTACCAGTAGAGCTCTAGAGATGCTGACTCAGACGAGCCAGGTCACAGCACGCATCGAAATTGTGTGGCTCCTGGCCATCAGGGTTGAGTAATTGTGTGGCTCTTCATCTCTTCCCGCCACACATGGCCGAGGAGGCGCGGCGGGGGGTGGAGGCGCGGGCGGCGGCGACACGAGCACGAGCATGGTGAGAGGCGAGACGAGCGCGCGAAGGAATCCGAGGAAAGGGGAGGTGTCCGTGTATCCCCTGTGGCCCTCGTGCCGCACCTTCCGGGTGCCGAAGAAGGAGCGGACGTGGGAGGAGTGTCACTTCCGCTGTGCCGAGGCGGAGGCAGGGGCTTACACTCATTCACCTCTCAGCTCAACTTGAGCGCTTTTTATGGCATAGGGGGTGCGCGTAGGGGTTGTGTAGCCCGTCTTCAGGGGGTGTAGGGGGTGATTAGGGTGTGTAGGGTATTTTCTTGCGTCAGACTCTCAGACACGGCTCAAGTTGAGCTGAGAAGTGGACGAGTGTAAGCCCCTGGGCGCAGGTTGGCCGCGGCGGCGGGGCGTTCGGGCAGCAGATCCAATGTGTGGAGTACGCGGTGAGCCCAGGGCTGGAGAAAGCCTACGAGGATAAGAAGAAGGAGATGACGCGGCGCCTCGGCAGCGCGGGCGTCAACGAGTGCCTCCTCTTCCACGGCACCTCCTTCGCAAACTCGGAGGCGATACTACGCGAGAACTTCCGCCTCGACAAGGTCGGGGCTGAGGGGCGTCGGGCGTGTC
>Ga0307488_10002109_pt1 | contig 16832 bp, 16 predicted proteins | sample SB02metaG_FD_202248 | JGI IMG/M metagenome (GOLD analysis project Ga0307488, IMG submission 202248) | Sea-ice brine microbial communities from Beaufort Sea near Barrow, Alaska, United States - SB 0.2 | ecosystem: Environmental > Aquatic > Marine > Coastal | place: USA: Alaska | collected... | reverse complement strand
GAGAGGCCGTCGGCATAGCTGGCGGTGCGGCGCAGTAGGTCGTCGGCTTTTATCCATTTGGCGAATTCTGTTTTGTTGCTGATCAACAGCAGGCGCTCGCGGATAAAGTCGTCGCTGTTATCTAATTTGGGCAGTGGCGGTGGGGTGCTGACTAAGCTGGCTTGAGGTTCTGGTTCTGGCTCTGGCTCGACCGCTTCAGGAATAACCGCTTCGGGTATCACTGGCGCTTGGATTACGACTTCAGCTACTGGCTCCGGTATGGCGATCAGCTCGGGATCATATTCGGGCTGGTTCTGGGACTTAAACAGAACGGCCACAATAATAACCACGGCGATTAGGGTGCCGGCGATAAAGACTAGATTGTTTGGGCCAGTTTTTTTAGGTTCGCGGTTCATTCTGTGATGCCATCCATTTTTTTATGATCAGTAATATTAAGCGGTAGCACGGTCTGGTTATTAATCACTGCACTGCGCAATTCAAGTTGATGGCTATCGCCGTTTTTTTTCTGTTCGAGTTTTACAATAAGATGATCCCAGTCGCTGGCCAGCCAGGCGGTAAATTGGTTGTCGCTGGCTGCGTAGCCAATCCTTTCGACTCGGACGGTTTGCAGTGGACCTATGGCTGTTTCTAGCACTTCGTTTCCGGCAACGCGATACTCATATTGTTTCAGCTTTCCTCTGGAAATAACAGGGTAAGAAAAAACGCTGCGGCCGGCGTTTAAATCACGGCGCAACTGCAGGCGGTGGGTGATCATATCCAGTTGTCCGGCTGCCAGTGACCTGTCTTGGCTGCTGTCATTTTTTTGATAACGCACTGTATTATTTTTCCAATCAAAGTGCTGCACTTCGGTTTTAGTGCTGCCAAAAAACGATCGAATGTAGCTGTATTCAGTTGGCCTTAGCTGCTGCTCGTCAGTGAGGTTAAAGGTGCTCTGCTCATCGATCTTGCCGAGGAAGTTTTTCGCAGTCAGACTTTCGCGATAGATGCCGGGTTCAATCTCTTCGAGGCGCTGCACGGCTTCAATTTTTAGACCGCTAAATGTGGCTGAGTAGTTGGCGCTATAGAGACTGATCGGTGATTCAGGCGTGGGTTCCAGAGAGGTGGCTGTGGTGCTGCTAAAGGCCGTAGTTGACTGCATAAAGAGCAACAGTAGTAGCGGCAGGACGCAGTTGCGATAGTTTGCCGGTTGAATGATTGTGAATACTGACAATGGTCTGACCTCGGCGATATGTACAATAGGTGCTATTAGAGTAACAAAAATTCAGTTGGTTCGTTGGTCGCGTAAAATAGTCTTCTTGTCAGGTCTGATTCTATTCGTTGCTTTGGCTGCGCTCTTCTATCTCGACACAGATGCCGCCCTCGGGCAGTAACTCGTTATCGAGAATCACATGACCTTCGCGCAACTCCAGACGTCCCTCACAGAACCACTGTGCGGCCAATGGATAGATCTGATGTTCAAAGACCAGCACTCTTGAGGCCAGGTCTTCAGCAGTATCATTTTTCAATAGCTCAACCTGAGCCTGCACTATACCCGGTCCACCATCTAACTCGGCGGTGACAAAGTGCACGGTGGCGCCGCCTTGACTGTCTCCGGCATCGATAGCGCGCTGGTGGGTGTGGAGGCCAGGATATTTTGGTAGTAATGAGGGGTGGATATTAATTAGTCGGCCAAGAAAGCGATTCACAAACTGCGGTGTGAGTATGCGCATAAAGCCGGCAAGCACCACTAAGTCCGGGGAAAAGCTATCGATCACATCGGCCAGCGCCACATCGAACTCGGCCCGTGAGGCGAAGCTGCTGTGATCCAAGGTGATGTTTGGGATTGCTGCCGCCGCCGCGCGCTCTAGGCCTTTGACGCCGGCTTTGTTGCTGATCACTGCAACCACGTCGCCATTCAGCGACCCATTCGCGCAACCATCAATAAAGGATTGCAGGTTGGAGCCGCCGCCGGAAATCAGCACGACGATGCGGCGCTTGCCCTTGGAAAGGTCAGTCATCAGGATAGTCCGAGCAGTTGAACCTGTTCTTCGCCGGCTTCTTGAGCAGAGATGCTGCCCATAATAAATGCGCTCTCGCCAGCGGCTGCCAGCATATCTAAGGCTTCTTGGGCACGATCGGCGGGAACACAGATAACCATGCCGACGCCGCAATTCAATGTGCGGTGCATTTCGTGTTCGTCGATATTGCCGCCTTTTTGAATCCAGTCGAAGACGGCTGGACGGGTCCAGGCCTGAGTGTCGATAATGGCTTTGGTGTTATCGGGCAGAACTCGTGGAATGTTCTCTAATAGTCCGCCACCAGTGATATGGGCCAGTGCATTGACCTGAGAATCGGCGATCAGTTTTAGCAGTGGCTTGACGTAGATGCGGGTGGGTTCCATCAGCAGGTCGATCAGTGGCTTGCCATCCAGTTGCGCGGTGGCGGGGTCGGTGTCTGTGACTTCCAGTACTTTGCGGATTAGCGAGTAGCCATTCGAGTGCGGGCCACTTGAGGCTAAGCCAATTAAAGTGTCGCCGATACTAACCTTGGTGCCGTCGATCAGGTCAGCCTTCTCGACTATGCCGACACAGAAGCCGGCCAGGTCGTAGTCTTCTCCTTCATACATGCCTGGCATCTCAGCGGTTTCGCCGCCGATCAGTGAGCAGCCTGAAATACTGCAGCCATCGGCAATCCCGTTGACGACGGCAGCGGCGGTGTCTATCTCGAGCTTGCCGGTGGCGTAATAGTCGAGGAAAAACAGCGGCTCGGCACCACAGACAATCAGGTCGTTGACGCACATGGCGACTAGGTCGATACCCACGGTGTCATGCTTGCCGTGATCCAGTGCCAAACGTAGTTTGGTGCCAACGCCATCGGTGCCCGAAACCAGCACTGGCTGTTTGTAGCCAGTGGGCAATTCAAACAGTGCACCAAATCCACCGAGACCGGCCAAAACTTCTGGTCGTCGTGTGCGCTTGGCTGCGCCCTTAATTTTTTCGATCAGTGCATTGCCCGCATCGATGTCGACGCCTGCATCTTTATAGCTGAGTGATTTGCTGTTTTCGGTCATGACACAAGCCTTCTTTTGTTAGCCGGCTATTTTAGATGCAGTGGGCTTACTTTTCATCAAGCACTGATATAATGTTGCAAAATATCTGGAGAAAAACCGTTGAAACGGACATTAATTTTGTTTTTCGCCCTGTTTTGCACCTCAGTGATCGCAGAACCGGTTACCGGACTCTATAACGGACGGGTTTTGGTTGCCGACCAAACGGAGCTATCGAGATCAAAAGGTGTCGATCAGGCACTCGAGCAGGTCCTTATTAAGCTTACTGGCAACAGTAAAATTATGCAGCTTCCTGGCATTCAAAAAGCGGTTACCAACACCAATAATTTTGTCGCCAGCGTCGGTTACAAAAAATTGCCAACAGCATCCATTGCAGAGTCGGTTGAAAAGTTGCCAGGTTTTGCACTGCAGGTGAGTTTTTCAGCTCAGGCAATCGACCAATTGATTCGCTGGGCCCAGTTGCCAATATTGCCCGCCGGGCGCCCTAAATTGGTCTTCTGGATTGTCCGTGATGATGCCGCGACCGGTCGTCAGTTTGTCACGGAACAGGTGTTTCCAAGCTTTACCCAGGATTTTCGGCAGCTTATGCATGATCGCGCAGTGCCTTATCAGCTGCCGGCGCTGGATCTCGAGGATCAATTGTCGCTCTCAGTGAATGAGGCCTGGTCCATGCGCGAGGAGACTATAGCGGTGGCCTCGCAACGCTACGCAGCGGACGGTTGGGTGCTGTTGCGTTTTTTCACCACTACATCGGGACAGGTACGCGGCAGCTGGACCTACAAGCTGGGCGAAAAACGTGGTTTTAATGATGTGCGCGCTGAGAGCGCTGAGGCGTTTGTCGGGCTGGCGATCAATGATCTGGTGGACAGCATTGCGGCTCAGTTGACTTATATACCCCAGGCCGACACGAGCAAGTTAGTCGTGCAGATTAACCAGGTTGATTCCTTCGCTGACTATCAAGCAGTGCTGGCCCAACTACAGGGTTTAAAACTGGTGCGATCGAGCAATGTCTTCGCAGTTGAAGGCGACCGTCTGTTTGTGACGGTGGATATAGATGGCGGTGTTGATCTGCTAATTTCAGCATTGGAGCGCAGTGGTCGTTTGGCGAATCAAACCTCCGAGATGGCGCGCTTCAGTGGTAATTTAGAATTTGATTGGATGGTTCAGTGAACGATTTTCAGCAGTTGAGTTTGGCTATTAAATTAGATAACCGGGCGACCTTCGATAATTTTTATGCCCCTACAGGCACTCCTCAGCATCTGGCGAAGATGTTACTGCAGGATGAAGGTAAGCAGTACGCCTATGTCTGTGGTTCATCGGGTACTGGTTTGTCCCACTTGATGCAGGCGGTTTGCCAGCAGCACAGCACCCGCCTGAGCAATGGTGCGGCGGTCTATCTGCCGCTAAAAGAACTCTGCGACTATCCCGCTGATCAGGTTCTCGAAGGTTTGGAATCTTCTGATCTGGTCTGTTTGGACGATCTCGATCAGGTAGCTGGCCGTGAGGAGTGGCAGGCACCACTGTTTAACTTTTTTAATCGCTGCAGTGAGTCCGGCACCCGCCTATTGATTACCGCGCACACCTTGCCGGATTATTTAGAAGTGTTGTTAGATGACCTTTTGTCGCGCTTAAAGTCAGGCATTTCACTGCAACTGATGGATTACAAAGACGCCGATCTGCGTCGACTGTTGCAACATCGCGCCAGTGGTCTGGGACTTTATTTGTCCGATGAAGTGGCGCGCTTTTTGTTGCACAGATTGCCGCGCAACAGCCATGTGTTGATGGAGGCGCTGGAAAAGTTAGATGGGGTTTCGCTGCGCGAGCAACGCCGTTTGACGCTGCCCTTTGTTAAGACGGTGCTCGATATTTAGTTAAGCACCGCTCTCGACACTTCGTTAAAAACGGTTCCCGGCACTGAGTTAAAAAGCGTCCGATCAATAGACTACAGTGGGCAACTCTCGCAGTAGAGATAGACGTGGTTGGGGTCGTTTAGGGTGTCGATAAACTGCAGTGGCTTCAGTGCCGAGGCTAGCTGGCGCTGCAGGCTCATAGGCAGCCAACTCTGTAGGCCCATGGCACCGACCGCGGCGTGAACATTGCCACTAATTTCTATTATTACCTGTTCTATAAAACTCAGCGGCTTGCGGCGATAATTCACTTTGTAGTCACTGACGCCGGCCAGTGTTGCGGCGCTGACAATGGCATCGTTGAGGTCGCCGAGTTCATCGATTAGACCCAACTCTAGGGCCTGTTTGCCGGTCCATACTCGACCCTGAGCGATTTCGTGAATCGCGCTTGGTGTTGTTTCGCGAGCATTGGCAACCAGTGCCAAGAAGCGCGTGTAAACATGCTCAACACCAGACTGCATAATCATTTTGCTCTGTGGTGTCATGGCTCTGTCGAGTTGCAACATGCCGGCGATATTGGTGGTGCCAACACCATCGGAATAGATGCCCAGGGCACTGAGCGAGTCCTCAAAGGTTGGAATCACACCAAACACACCGATTGAGCCAGTGATGGTGGTGGATAGTGCGAGTATTTTGTCGGACTCAGTAGCAATCCAATAGCCCCCTGATGCGGCGTAACTGCCCATGGAAATAACCACTGGAATATTCTTTTTGCGCAGCGAGGCAATAGAGTCGCGGATAACATCCGAGGCAAAGGCACTGCCACCGGGGCTGTCGACGCGCAAGACCACGGCCTTGATCTGATCCTCGTCTTCAATCGCGGCAAACATATCCGCCAGCGTGTCGCCGCCAATGGTTCCCTCGGGTTGATTGCCATCAATAATCGATCCGCTGGCAACGACTACTGCAATCTCGGGCCTGCCCGGGTTGACGGTTTTCAGGGAACTCAGCTTCATATGATTGAGGTAGGCTGCCATTGGCACACTGTCAAATTCACCATTGCTGTGGGGCAAAATCTGTTGCAGATAGGCCTTGGTTTCACTGCGGGTGGCAATGCGGTCGATTAAGCCCTGCTTGATGGCCAGCACCGCAATATCACCCTTTTCCTCGGCCAGTCTGAGGTGCATATTATTTGCCAGATCATTCAGTGCGCCATTGGGTAGGCCGCGCATCTGCTCTACTCTGGAGGTGTAAAACTGCCACAGGGAATCTACCAATTGACGCCGATCGGCGCGGGCTGTATCTGACATACCTTTGTCCATAAAGGGTTCGACGGCGCTTTTATATTTGCCGACGCGAAAGATATGCACATTAATTTTGAGTTTATCCAGGGCTTCTTTGTAGTAGCTGCTGTAGGAGCCGAACCCGGTGAGCATGACGCGACCTAGGGGGTTCATAATAATTTCATCGGCATGGGCGGCGAGAAAATACTGCGACTGAGAAAAGTTGTCGCCAATCGCAATAATCGATTTACCGCTCTGCTTGAAACGCTGCAGGGCATCACTGATCTCTTCAAGTTTGGCAATGCTGCCGCCGGCCATATAGTTTGTGTCTAACAGCACATGGGTGATGCGCTCATCATATTGGGCGTGGTCTAGGGCTTGGATTATATCTCGCACCAGTGTTTCGGTGTCGCGCTGACCGGGCTGAGCAAGTATTCCGCTAACCGGATCAATATAGGAATGCTGGTCAACCAGTGTGCCGCTGGGGGCTAAATAGAGTGCGCCGCGCTCGGGCATTGGCTGGATATCGTCGACAAACATACCGGCAACTATGGCGATAAAAAACAACACAATAACCAGACTGATCATATAGCGGATGGCGCTGACAACGTTGCCGATAAACCTAAAAAATTTACGTATCAAGCCTGGTTTTTTCTCACTCATAGAGGTGGTCCTTTTGATCGTTGTTGCTCAGCACCTGCTTGCCTACTGTTCGAAGGCTCAGGGCTGGTTCGAAGGCTCGGTGCTGGAATGCTGTCCGCGTTCAGTGAGTATAGACTCTAGCCGGCAGATTGCTGCTGCTCTTGCTCTTGCTGAAGTGCTTCCTGTTCCTGTTTGTCGTACGCTTCTTGCAGTGCCTTGCCGCGCTGCTGTTTCCAGCGTGCATACATCATTGCTGCGTTAAACAAAATTACTGTCAGTGCCACTTCCACCCAGTCGAGTACCTGGGGTGATGGGCCGGCCAAATTATCTATAGCAGTGGCGAAATAGATCAGGATAACAAAGCAGATCCAGATCAGTGTGCGGGTGTTGTTGACGATTAATCCGGGAATGAAAATCGCTAGGGGAAACAGGCAGAGAAAGTAAATAATGCCTGGCGCACCTTGAATCCAAGCATTGGCTGTCAGGGCCGCCAGCATCAGGTAAAAGCTGATGTGCGTCAGGGGACGGGAAAAATTAATTTTTTGTTCTAAGGTCATGTTACTGCGCTCCGTTAAGTTGCGCGGCTAATTGGGCGACGCGTTTGCCCTGTGCTCGGCAGAGGGTAATTTCGTCACTACTAAGGTTTTCGGCTTCTACGTGGCTGGCGCCATAGGGCGTGCCACCGCTAGTGGTACTGTGCAGGCTGGGCTCTGAGTAGGGAATGCCAGTCAACAACATACCTTGATGCAGCAGCGGAATCATCATCGACAGCAGCGTTGTCTCCTGACCGCCGTGCAAGCTGGAGGTTGAGGTAAACACACCGGCTGGCTTGTTGATCAGACTGCCATTGGCCCAGAGACCGGCAGTGCCATCGATAAAATATTTTAACGGCGCTGCCATATTGCCAAAGCGCGTTGGGCTGCCCATAAGCAGACCAGAGCAATTGGCCAGATCTTGCTCGCTGCAGTAAATGTCGCCACTGCTGGGAATATCTTCTGCAGTCGCTTCACAGACTGTGGAAACCGCAGGCACGGTGCGCAGGCGCGCTTCCATACCCGCACTTTCAACACCCTGAGCAATTTCTTCAGCGAGCTTTTTAACATGACCATTGCGGCTGTAATAGAGCACTAGTACATAGTTGTCTGACATTAAATAATCTCCAGTACGGCTTCTGGGGGCCGACCAATGGCCGCGCGCTCGCCATTAACCACAATAGGACGTTCAATAAGCTTGGGGTACTCGGCCATAGCTGCGATAAGCTGCTGCTCGGAGAGGCTGGTGTCCGCCAGACTTTGATCTTTGTACTCCTGTTCACCACGACGCAGCAGTTGCCGTGCACCTATGCCGAGTTTCTTCAACAGCAGGGCAATGGTCTCAGGGCTTGGGGCGGTTTCTAGATAGAGTATTATCTCTGGATCTAGGCCCTGATCTTGCAATAGGCTCAGGGTTTGTCGTGATTTAGAGCAGCGTGGATTGTGATAAATAGTCAGCATCGTCTATGTTTCAGGTTGTGGGAGTAAATACGCCATTGTAGAGGCAAATGGATTTAAACAGAATCAGAGGTTTAACCGCATGATCAATCAATTATCAAACACTGTGGGCAGAGTACCTCAGCAACTGGTCAGTAGTGGTCAGTTTGTGGTCTATGCGGTGCGTCGCTTTCTCGGTGATGGCTGCCCCCAGAGTGCCGCAGCACTGACTTATATGAGTCTGTTTGCAGTGGTGCCCATGTTGACGCTGATGTACAGCATGTTCTCCCTGGTGCCGGCATTCCAGGAACTCGGCGGCCAGGTGGAAGAATTTATTTTCTCCAAGTTTTTGCCCAGCAGTGGTCAGGAGATTACCCAGTACCTGAGTGAGTTTTCCAATCAGGCGCGCAAGCTAAGTGTCGCCGGTGTGGCGATTATTTTGGTCACTGCACTGTTGATGTTGAGCAATATCGAAAAAACCTTTAATCATATTTGGGCCACCACTGGCGGGCGCAAAGGCTTGGCCGGATTTTTGGTCTATTGGGCGATCTTGAGTCTCGGGCCTCTATTACTCGCCGTGGGCATGATTATGAGTACCTATCTGATGTCGCTGCGGCTGGTGGTTGCCGAGGTCGATAGTCTAGGTGTGGTGGCGCTGTTGTTTAGTTATCTGCCTTGGCTGCTGACCTGGTTGGCTTTTACGCTGCTCTATGTGGCGGTGCCAAACTGCAAGGTGAGAGTGGTTTACGCATTGTTTGGTGGTTTGATCACTACATTCCTATTTGAGACCGCCAAGGCGTTATTTGGGCAGTTGGTAGCCAATTCTATCTATACCAACGTATATGGTGCATTCGCTGTTATACCGCTGTTTTTGCTTTGGATTTATTTGCTTTGGGTGCTGATTTTATTCGGCGCTGAGCTAGTGCGCAGTCTTGAGACATTTCAGTATCAAGGTCGCGACGCAGAACTGCCGGATCTGCTCGCTGTGTTAATTATTTTATGGCAGTGCTGGCGGCGACAGCAAAAGGGTCGCAGTTTGTCGGATCGCTCCATGAGTATTGTCGGTCTCAATGTTGAACAGTGGCGACGCCTGCGCAATATTTTGCTGAGTCAGCGTATTTTAGAGAAAACCGCCAGCGGTCAATATGTGATGATTCGCGATGCGGATACCATCAGGCTGGCAGATATCAATGGATGGCTGGGGCAGGGATTCGGTGGCGGTGATAAAGCGATCAGTGAAAAGTTGGTTAATGCGCATCCCTGGATGGAAAGTTACGACAGGCTGATGCGTGAGAACAATCAGATGACCGAACAGAATATGTGCATCAGCCTGCAAAAGTTATTTGCCAGTAATAGCCATTCTCCGGATACTGGCGACTCAAAAGAGAATTAGACTTCTATATTAAGGTGATTGTGTATGTACCAGGGTTTTTCATTAAAAGAGTTTTTATTAAATAGCTCTATATCCAAAGCAGTTTTAGTCAGCCTGATCCTCGTGGGCTGCAGTGGTGACACTAGCTACAAGTTGATTGATGGAAGCAGCCACAGTTTCAATAATGAAGAAGGCAAATACACTCTGGTTAACTATTGGGCCGAATGGTGCCAGCCCTGCCGAGTTGAAGTGCCGGAGCTCAATGAACTCGCTGCTGAGCACGCCGATCAGCTGACTATTTTGGCGGTGAACTTTGATAATGAGCAGGGCCCTGAGTTGCTCGAACAGTTGCAAAAAATCGGCATTCAGTTCCCGTCTCTGGCATTAGATCCCCGTGCTAAATGGGGACTTGAGCGGCCAAAGGTATTGCCTGAAACACTGATAATAAATAGTGATGGCGAATTGGTTAAGCGCCTGATCGGCCCGCAAACCTTGGCGTCGCTGATGGTCTTTATTGTTGAGTAATCAGTCCGTACCTAAAGTGGGTATAGGTGCTCAACGGGCTGCCATTTAAGCTTTCGGTCTTTAAATAGCCCAAGCTTCCAGTTATAGAGAGGAAAAGTACGATGAAAGATCTACGTAAATTTTATATCAATGGTCAGTGGGTTCAGCCTCTTCAGGCACAGGATCTGGCGGTTGAAAATCCTGCAACAGAAGAATTTTTGGCAACCATCTCTCTCGGCGCAGCCGGCGATGTGGATCTGGCGGTTGCTGCGGCCAAGGCCGCCTTCCCAATCTATTCTCAGTTCAGCGTCGAGCAACGCATAGCCCTGATGGAAAAGCTGCTGGAAGTTTATATGAGTCGTTACGACGAAATGGCCGCTGTCATCTCGACGGAGATGGGTGCGCCGATCTCCTTCGCCACAGCAGCCCAAGCTGACTGTGGACGCGGACATATATCCGCGGCGCTCGAGGCACTCAAGACCTTTGAATTTGAACGCCAGGTTGGCAGCACTCTGGTGGTTAAAGAGCCGATCGGTGTCTGTGGTTTTATTACTCCCTGGAACTGGCCAATCAATCAGATCAGCTGCAAAGTTGCACCAGCCCTAGCTACTGGCTGCACCATGGTATTGAAGCCCAGCGAGATCGCGCCGCTATCCGGTTATCTGTTTACCGAGATGATGGATCAGGCCGGCTTCCCAGCCGGTGTTTACAATATGGTTAATGGCGATGGTCCTGGGGTTGGCGCCGTGATTGCCGGTCACCCTGATGTGGACATGGTCTCCTTTACTGGCTCCACTCGCGCCGGAATCTTGGTCGCCAAAGCCGCAGCGGAAACGGTCAAGCGTGTAACCCAAGAGCTGGGTGGCAAGTCGCCGAATATTATCTTTGCCGATGCCGACTTGGAGTCTGCTGTCAGCGGCGGCATTATCAATATGATGGGTAACACCGGGCAGTCCTGTAATGCGCCCTCCAGAATGTTGGTCGAGGCCTCGGTTTACGATCAGGCGGTAGAAATTGCGCGTCAGATCACCGAGCAAATTCCCGTTGATCAGCCAGCCAAAGAGGGCGAACACATAGGCCCGCTGTCCAGCCGTGTGCAGTTTGACAAGGTTCAGGGTTTGATTGCCAAAGGTATAGATGAAGGCGCCCAGTTAATTGCTGGCGGGCTTGGGAAACCAGAGGGTTTTGAAATAGGCTATTTTGTTAAGCCAACGGTATTTGCCGGAGTTAATAATCAGATGGCCATTGCTCGGGAAGAAATTTTCGGCCCAGTGTTAACCATGATTCCCTTTGATAGCGAAGCTGAGGCAATCGCAATTGCCAATGATACGCCCTATGGTTTAGCCGCCTATTTAAGTACCGGTGACGACGAGCGCGCCAAGCGTGTTGCCGGGCAGTTGCGGGCTGGCATGATCAGCGTGAACAGTGCGCAGCAGGATTATACCGCGCCATTTGGTGGTTATAAGCAGTCGGGCAATGGCCGTGAGTGGGGCGAGTTTGGCTTTGATGACTTTCTCGAAATTAAAGGTATTAGTCGCTAGATTTTGATCTCTATTATTTGGCGTCGATTAACATCAGCTCGTTATAAAAGACTACGAGCTGATGTTGGCTGACTCCCAAGCATGCATCGCATGTTTGCGTGTCGCTCCCCAGCGGTAATCGCCAGCCTGCCCGTCCGGTTCTATGGCCCTGTGGCTTGGAATAAAAAAAGCGATGGGATTGGTTATTATGGCATTGTGAGTCGCAAGGGTGGATTTGCGTCGGCCCACGGCTTCGGCGATAGCTTTGTGATGAGTCAATGTGCCAGGAGCTGTTGCCAGCAGGGTGCGCCACACCGTGATATGGGTGGGCAAGGCAAACAGATGCAGGTTTAATGTTTTGTCGATCGGCTTGTCGCGAGAAAAAATCGATTGAAAAACCTCTATAGGTCCCGACTCTTTGCGCAGTAATGTCGCCTCGGGCAAGAGTCGCTGTAGATTACTGACAAAAGCAATCAGCGGTAGTCCGTCACTAAACGAGACCTTACAAATCCCCCTCGGCGTCTGGGCCACAAACATCTCCCCAAAGGGGCTGTCGTGGACGCTGTATTCAATGGTTAGATCGTAGCCGGGCCCGCTTTTGTAAAAGCTTGGCAGCCATCCTTCTATCTGAACCTTATGGCCAAAGGTGGTCAAGCCACCAATCAAGCCAGATTGGGCTCTAAGCTCAGGAAGGGGCTTAGCTGAGGCGAGTAATTCTTCGCCGCGCTGAGAGCTTATGGTCTGCAGATAAGTCTTCGGTGAAACTTGGCTCCAGCGTGTGAACAGTCGCTTGATGTCAAAGACACTGGTGTCTAGATGCTCGGCAATCTCATCTAGCGTCGGTTGCTGGTCGGATTTGGCGGCGATAAATTTAACTGCTTCGCCTATGCGTGGGTAGTCAGTAATGGTCATTTATGCAGTGTAGCCTAGCCAAGCGTGGCTGCCAGAGAATTTGCTATTTATTCGCCGACAGTTTGTATAACAGCCCGCCAGCGACAATCATGGCGATGCCAATCCCGCCTTCAATGGGTCGTGAAATAAGCACATAGGCTAGTGTCCAGACTGTTACGCTAAGGTAGATCAGCGGTGCAAAAGGATAGCCGAAGGTTTTATAGGCGCCTTTAATATTGAGTTTTTTCCAGCGCATCACAAATACCCCGAGCACGGCAAACAGCGTGTTGACGCCCAGTACAAAACTCGAGAACACCAGTACCGATTCGAAGGTCGCGCTGAGGATAAAAATCACTGCCAGCAGGCCTTGAAATACAATAGCGGTCATGGGAACGCCATGGCGGTTGCAGCGCGAGAGCATTGAAAATAATTTAAAGTCTTCGCCTATCACTTGCAGCACCCTCGGACCTGCCATGGTCATGGCGCTGACTGTGGAGATTAATAACAGCGCCAGGACAAGGCCCATGGCTTTGCCTGCGGAATCCCCCAGAGCATGGTCGGCAACGATTACACCGACTTCGAGCTTGCCCGCTAAAATGTCGATCGGCGCGGCACTCAAAAAGGTAAAGTTCAATAACAGATAGAGCATCATCACCAAACCGGTGCCGACAAATAACACTATGGGCAGATTGCGTTGGGGGTTGTCTAGCTCGCTGGTGACATAGGTGGCTGCGTTCCAGCCAGTGTAGGCATAGTTCACATAGATCAGAGCCACGGCAAAGGCGCCGCTAAAAAGCAGTGTGCTATCGCCGCTCTGGGGGGCAAAGCTTATTGCCGACTGCGGAACGCCGCCCCAGATAAAGATCGCCGCACAAAATAACAGGATTAAAACCACTTTGAGGGCGGTAAATAACTGTTGCACCGCGCTGCTGGTTTGCCGTGAGCGGCAGTGAAGCAGCGTTAACAGAATCACCAGAGAGACCGCTGACCAGCGTGATGAAATAGACGGGAACACAGCTGACAGATAGGCGCCAAAGGTCATGGCTGCCAGCGCCACCGGCGCAGCAAAGCCGACGGTGGCTGAGACCCAGCCGGAGATGAATCCGGCAGCTGGGTGATAGAGCCGCGAGAGGAAGTTATATTCACCGCCGGAGCGGGGCAGGTTGGCGCCGAGCTCAGCATAAGTCAGTGCGCCACAGAGTGCGGTCAGGCCACCGATAAACCAGAGCATCATCAGCACAAAAAACGATTGGATGCCCAATAGCTGAAAGCCTAGGCTGGTGAATACGCCGGTGCCAATCATATTGGCGACCACCACTGAGATGCCTGTGGTCCTAGAAAATCTGTGCATGGCTTTGGGCTTATCGGGATTATTGTGAGTTGACTGTTTCGTTCACTCTACAGCAGCTATGCGTCTGTCGCATTAAATACTCCGAGGTCACAGAAATGACACAGAGGATAATACAGAGTACCTTACACTCGTCTCGCCAAAGCTATAGAAGCGGCTAGATAAGCGGCGATAAGAGCGGCAATAAAAACAGCCAAAAAATAAAAATACATTATAAAAATAGGGGTAAAAAATGGAAAAGGGTCTGCGTATCGCGGTTGTACTTATTGGCGCCAGCATGTTGCTTGGTGCTGTAGGGTTTATGTTTTCGCCAGAAGCCATGGAAGCCCAGTTCTCTGTGGTTGCCAGTCGTGTCGACGGTATGGGAACTCTGCGCGGCGATCTCGGCGGCTTATTTCTGACCCTAGCGGTCTTTACTCTTTATGGTTCGCGCCCGGGTAAAAGTGCTTGGTTGGCTGTGCCAGTGGTGTTTATGCTGACGGTGCTGTTAGGTCGCACAGTACATATCCTGATCGACGGTTTGTCTGAACCGGCTATTCGCTCAACTGTGATAGAAATTATTGGCCTGGTGTTGCTCGAAGCGGCACGCCGTAAACTCGACACTGATAAGGTGGAGAGCTAATCATGGCGATGCCAAAACTACTGCTCTCAGCGTTACTTTTAAGTGCGGCCAGCCTGTCTGTGGCAGAGGATAAGTCTGCCACTGCAACCCAGGTCTATTTTGGCGACACCCATTTACATACCTCTTATTCCTTCGACGCATTTTTGAATAATAATCACAGTGCCGATCCCGATACCGCCTATCGCTGGGCTAAGGGTCAGCCGGTTATTCATCCCTATAATCGCGCGCGGGTGCAGATCCAAACCCCATTAGATTTTCTCGTGGTCAGCGATCACGCGGAAATGCTCGGTGTGATGAAAGCGGTGCGCAATGACAGTGATCTGTTCGCCGATCTGGGCCTGTGGGCTAGCCTGAAGCGCTGGTATGCCATGCGCTTGATGAATGACGCCATAGATACGGACACTGGTTTGGAATTTTTTGGGCGTTTCCTGCCGGTTTCTGTGCAGGCCGAGGGCCATGTGGATCCGGTATTAGATCCCAGTAACAATATTGGCGATGTGGCTATTTTTGGTGATACCACTGCAGTGGGCACGGCTGCATGGAACGACATTGTTGCCTCAGCTGAGCGTCACAATGATCCGGGCACCTTTACCAGTTTGATCGGTTGGGAGTGGAGCTCAATTCCCACGGGGGCCAATTTACACCGCATCGTTATCAGTCCAGATGGTGCTGAGAAGAGCAATCAATATTTGCCCTTTGGTTCGAATCAAAGTCAGTATCCAGAAGATCTGTGGACGTGGTTGGGCGAAACTCAAAAACGCACCGGCGCGCGCTTTATAGCCATCCCTCACAACTCGAATATCTCCAAAGGCTATATGTTCGATACCACTACATTGAGAGGCGAAGAGATTACCGCCGACTATGCTACCCGACGCATTGCTTGGGAACCGATTGCTGAAATTACCCAGATCAAAGGTGATAGTGAAACCCGTAGCAACCTCTCTCCAGAAGATGAGTTTGCTGACTTCGAGAACTATGAACACTACATTCAAAACGGCCCTGTAAACTACGTTGGCAGCGCCGCAGACTATATTCGTCCAGCGCTCAAGAGAGGTTTAGCCATCGAACAAAAGGTCGGCGTCAATCCCTATAAGTTTGGCTTGATAGGTTCAACCGATGCCCACTCGGGTCTTTCTTCATCCGAGGAAAATAACTTCTGGGGCAAGATGGCCACGGATTCGACCCCAGAAACCAAGGCCCGCCCGGGGATGAAGGTAGAGGATCGGGATGGCTGGAATATGTCAGCCTCTGGTGTCGCCGCCGTTTGGGCTGCCGAGAATACCCGGGAAGCAATCTATGCCGCGTTCAAGCGCAAAGAGGTCTACGCCACCACTGGGCCGCGCATGCGTGTGCAGATGTTTGCCGGTTGGAGCTTTCCGGACGGCGCTGTAGAAGCCGACGATTTTGCCGCCATTGGCTATAGCAACGGTGTGCCCATGGGTAGCGACTTAGCTGCCACAGGTAGATCTGATCAGGCGCCAAGCTTCTTGTTGCGCGCTGTAAAAGACCCGCTGGAAGCCAATCTTGATCGCGCACAAATTGTTAAAGGCTGGGTCGATGCTAGCGGTGTAGAGCATGAACAGATCTATAACGTAGCCTGGTCAGGTGAGCGTCAGTTGGATGCGGATGGGCGTTTGCCAGCAGTGGGTAATACCGTCGATCTGAACTCAGGACGTTACAGCAACAGTATTGGTCAGGCTGAGTTCGCCCTGAAGTGGACGGATCCAGATTTTGATCCCCAGCATTCGGCATTTTATTATGCGCGTATATTGCAGATCCCAACGCCGCGCAATGCCCTATTTGATGCTGTCGCTTTGGGCCTTGATAAGCCGCCCAAAGGACCTAGCACTATTCAAGAGCGCGCCTACACTTCGCCAATTTGGTACCAGCCTTAATCAGGCTGGCACTTTCTGGGTTTTGATCTAGACTTAGTATCAACTAATACGGCGCAAACGCTGAGTCATAAAGCGTTTGCGCCGTAATTTTTTATTGTCATTCAATTGATTGTCTCTACCGAGGTTTACTTACAAGAGCCCATGCGCAGCTTATTCAAAGAACCCCTATTTCAATTTTTATTTATTGCTCTGTTACTGCTGCTCGGCGAGCGCCTCATTAACGCTGATGACTACGCCTATGACCAATATCATATAGAAGTCGATAATTCGGTATTACTGCAGTTTATGCAGTTGCGAGCAAAAACCTTTAAGCCCGAAGAAGCCCAGCAGGCCCTTGATGCACTGAGTACTGAAGATCGTCAGCGTCTAGTGGATGACTATGCTCGGGAAGAA
>Ga0307488_10002108_pt1 | contig 16833 bp, 17 predicted proteins | sample SB02metaG_FD_202248 | JGI IMG/M metagenome (GOLD analysis project Ga0307488, IMG submission 202248) | Sea-ice brine microbial communities from Beaufort Sea near Barrow, Alaska, United States - SB 0.2 | ecosystem: Environmental > Aquatic > Marine > Coastal | place: USA: Alaska | collected... | reverse complement strand
TCATGAATACCAGCTAGCATCAATACCGACAATGGATAATAGATCATAGGTTTATCATACACCGGTAACAATTGTTTGGAAACCCCCTTTGTAATAGGATATAATCTTGTTCCACTTCCTCCTGCTAGTATTATTCCTTTCATATTTATCTTTTTTATTAAAAACTTCGTTTAGGTAAATCTTTAAACCATTTTTCATAAAGTTTTGAAGTAGGAAAAAAAATCACCCAAGCAGTCGTGAATATTAATTGTAAATCTAAGAAAAAAGAATTGTTTGATTGATACCACATTTCTAATTCTCCTTTATAAGGTGCTATAATTCGTTTGTAAAACTCATGAGGGTCCTCATCTTTAACAGCTGAAATAATTGACTCTTCGTCTCTAAAAATAATAGAACCTATGCCAGTAAGACCAGGCTTTACATTGTATATTTTGGATTGTACCTCATCATTGTATGCTGTAAAAGTTTTAGTCACTAGTGGCCTTGGGCCAACCAGACTAATATCTCCTTTTAAAATATTAATAATCTGTGGAAGTTCATTAATCTTTGTTTTTCTTAAAAAGGATCCTATTTTTGTAACCCTTGGGTCATTTTGAAGTGTAATACTTCCTGTACCTATATTCATGGAGTTTTTAAGCATTGTTGCGAACTTCCATATTTGAAATTTTGAATTATAGATTCCATAACGTTCTTGAAAATAAAAAACTTCTCCTTCTCCAGAAAGTCTTAGGATGATAATAATCGGAATAAAAACAGGTAACAGAATAATTAGTGAAATTAAGCTAACAATAATGTCTAAAAGACGTTTTAAAAATTTATACATAATTTACATTTTTTGATCTAAATGCTTACCAGTTTCAATGTGCATGAAATCTGGAACATATTTTTTAATAACAGTTACAATATCTAACTTAGATGAATTAAGATTATTAAATACATTTTGAAAATCAGTTTCTACATTTTCACAAGATATTTTGATTTCGGGAGTATTTATGAATCCTAAAGAATCATATTTGTTAATATCATAATCTTCCTCTTCAGTAAAGAACTCTTCATATGTTTTTTCTCCTGAAGTATCCGTCTTGAAAAAATAAATTGGATATTTTTTAGGATTATTATCAAAATCAAATTTTTTAGCCTCTTTTTCTGTTTGAACTAATTCAGGTTCAAATCCATTCTCATTTAAGAAATCTAAAGCGATGTCCTTAAAATAAATCTGATCTTTATGAAAATCTAATTTAGGAAAGAAAATATTGCCCGAGTCACCTAAAAACGTAGCCAATAAACATATTTGACCAGATTGTTTTGGAGTTACAAAAAACCTTTTAATATCTTCTGGGCATGACAAGGGTTGTTTTTTATTTAATCTATAAATAAACCCATCTAATAAACTTCCATTGGAGAAAGCGACATTGGCAAATCTTGCGGTTGAAACTCTAAAATTATTCTTCTTTGTTAAAATCAATTTTTCCATTAAGCTTTTAGATGCCCCCATGATGTTTACTGGATTGGCAGCTTTATCAGTAGAAACACTAAAAAAATAGTTTGGAGGGTTTTGCTCACAAAGATTTAAAAGCTTAATAGCACCGAAAACATTATTTTTGATTAAAGCTTCTACAGAAATTTTGTCTTTTTCAGAACGCACATGTTTATGAGCTGAAAAATTTGCAACCACTTGCCATGATTCAGCATTGAAAATTTTATCAAATGTGGTACTCAATAGATTTACTGGATAGGTAATATATTCTGGATTATAGTCCAGAAAACTTGAGCTTCTCAAATCTCTTGTTAACTCTGTTAAACCATTTTCATTAATATCTACAACTGTTATTTTTGAAGGTTTATACTTTAAAATCTGTTTGATATAATTAGAACCTATTGTTCCTGCACCACCAATAATGAGGACACTTTGAGTATTAATTTCTTTAAATAAAAGACTATCATTTTTTGAGATATCAGAATCAAATGATATTTTCTCATATTTTTTTTTATTAATGTAGTTTATCATAATTTAATTATTAAGATTTTTCTCGATTTCCAATAATCCTCTAGAGGGAATATATTTAATCTCATTTAATAGTTTTTCATTTGAAAAAGTAAGACTCTTTGTCAATTTATCAAACTTTGAAGAGTTGAATGGTAAAAAGGGAAATCTATCCCCAATTTTAGCAATAAACTTTATTAAATATATAGGAATAGTTTTAATTCTTATATTGTATTGATTAGCAATAATACTATCAATTTCAGAAATTTTGGGATGATTAATATCTGTTAAATTATAAATACCGTTTAGATTAAATAGTTCAGGAATCAAATTTACAATATCTATAGCAGAAATTATAGATTTTTTAGCTTCTCCTTTACCAATTCTGAAATAATAACCTTTTTTAATAGCTTTAATAATACTATTTAAATTTCCTTGAGGATTTTTCCCTGTGATTAATGGTAATCTTAATATAACAGTTTTAATGTTATTTTTTATTCCATAGTTCGTTACAGCTTTCTCTGCTTTAATTTTACTTAAAGCATATGCAGTATTACCACCTAGAGGAGTTTCCTCATTTAACATATCACCTGTGTCTTTACCATAAACCGCAACTGTACTTATAAAAATAATTGTTTTTATTTTTTTTAGATCTAAACAACTTAATATTTTTTTTGTCCCTAAATAATTCACATTAAAAAAATCAATTTCTTCTTGTTTATCTTTGGGAATTGAATGAACTTTACCAGCAACGTGGACAACAAAATCTACACTAACTTTCGGGATGTTATCATGAGTTAAATCAAATTTTATTTCTGAATTTAACCCACGACCCAATTTCAATACATTATATTTTTTACTTTCTAAAAAATTTGAAATATACATTCCTAAAAAACCTGAACTACCAGTTAATAAAATTTTTTTATTTTCCATGGTGTATTTTTAATAATGATGAAAGATAAATGTCTGATAAAGAACTTTGATTGAAATCTCTTTCTGCACATTTACTTGCATTAAATTTCATTTCTTGAATTAATTCAGGATTATTTTTCAACTGAATCAGTAAATCAGATAAACTTTTAGAATTATTTCCATCGACAGTAAATCCAACTTTATTAACATTAAGGTAATCCTTAAGCCACCCCTTAGTAGTCTGAATTATTGGAACACCAGCTGCTAAAGACTCAAAAAATTTATTAGGAGAGGAAGTATCTAAGATTGGGTTTGGTTTTAAAGGAACTAAAGAAACATTAGCATATTGTACAAAAGCAACTAAATTTTCTTTAGACATCAAATCAAAATGAATTAGATTAGTTAAGTTTTCTTTTTTAATGATTGAAATTATTTTTTCTTTCATTTGACCATCACCAATTAATACTATTTTTATGTCATCATTTTTTTTATTTTTTAAATTCCTAGCGGCATTTACTAACCAATATGAATTATTAACTTCCCCAATATTTCCTGTATAAATTGCATAAAATTCATTTTTGTTTAAAATACTATTTGTATTGAAATTCTTTTTTTTTCCAAACAAACCAAAGTTTGCTGAATTTGTTATAGATATAACATTTTTATGCTTGTGTTTATTTATTATTTGATCTCTTATACCGGGAGATAGCCCTATTATTAGACTAGCATTTCTATAGATTAATTTTTCAAAATAATAAGCTATCCATATTATGATTGTATTTTTTATAACACCTAGCTGAATAGGGGTTTCTGGCCATAAATCTCTTGCTTCAAATACTAATTTCTTTTTCGAAAATATTTTCGATATTAATCCTGGTATACCAACTGTTATTGGGCCAGAAGATGCGATAGTAATATCAGCTTTTATTTTTAATCCATACCATGAAGAAATTATTGAATATAATAGAAAAGTTATTATTCTTTTAATTATTGGTTGCTTGTTATCTATTTTAATATTTATAACCTTTACTTCTATTCCATCAATTATTTGAGTTTCTATAAATTTTGTAGCTTTTAAATCCGATTTAGAGTAAATACTAGTAACGACCGTAACATCGTGACCTTGTTTAACCCATTCTTTTGAAAACTCATAAATTCTAGTGCCCCATGAACCTTTAGGGGTTGTAAAATATTGATAAAAAATTAAAATTTTCATAGTGATATTTTAGTCTTAAGTTGCTTATTAAATATTACACTGATTCTTCTTGCCTTAGTTGTTTTATTAAATCCTTGTGCTAATTCATAATCAGAAGTTTTAATTTTAATTTTATTTGATGAATAAAAATTTAAAATCAAGCCATCTGAAATTTTAACCTGATTATCTTTAATCTCTAAAATTCTGGTTTTATCATGAAAATGGAAATTAGCTTCACAAACACAATCATTTTCTTTAGAAAAGGAATCTTCAATTATTATCTCATTTTCGTTGTAAATAAATTTTCTTTTGTGGTTACCATTTAATTTTAAATAACCATCATGTTCTCCAGAATGAACATTTTCATAAGAATTAGACTTAACTACTTTAGCCCTATTAGCTACCCTAAAACCTTCCCAAACTATTGATTGATTATTATTATTTACAATTACAGTATTATGAGCGCTAGTTCCTCTTTCCTCCTGTCGAACATCGTTTATTTCATAGGTTGATACACCCCTATCCACTATAATAGGTTTATTATTTACATACAACTCAAAATTAAAGGTGTCTGCGTGTGAGTGACCAACTTGATAGTCTGGGCCAATATTTCCAATATCAATAAATAATTCATATTTATCCATTTTAACTTTTCTGTATCCAGAATCTGATAATGTCAATTCATTATACTTTAAATCTAATTTCCTAGCATAATTAAAAAGATTGTAAGACGATGGAGAGATATCAAATGTACTATCGTTAATCATAGGAACATCTCCATTTTTGTATGTTATCGTGAATAAATAAGAGAGCATTATTCGAGCTTTAGTCCTTAAAAATTCTATAAAAGAAAGATCATTTTTCCATGAATTATTTTCAATTAAAGAAATACAATCTAACAATCTGCCCAAGATTATTTGATGATACATTGATGATAATTCAAAATGTGCACCATCATTTAATATTTGTTCATTTAGCTCATCAGTTAAAATTTTTTTTGACTTTAAGAGTAATTTTTCATTATCAAAGTAATAAGCTCCAAATAATAATGAAAATCCATTTTCTAACAAATGATTACCTAACAAATGATATTCTAAATTATTAAGTAATATTTGATAATGTTTGAATAATGTTTGATTTATTTCCTCGTCCTTAATTTTATTATATGATAAAAATTTAATCCAATTAATTCCTCTAAGTGATATTGTATAGGGTTCTTTACCATCTATTAAAACAGGATCACTATTGATATATCTGTAAATTAAATCTAGACCAATTGCTTTTGACATATCATTCTGATGTAAGAAGTCAAAATAGTTGAGATTGTATGTCCAAAGTTTTCCAAATTTAGAATAGTTCCAATCAATTTGATTAATAAATTGGTGTTCTATGTTTAAAAAAATAAAACCATTATTAATTGATGAATATGAAGAAACCAAAAATATACTACTCTCCCAATTAAGGTTTTGAATAGAATCATTATATTTTGAACGAATCAGTGGATAAATAAATCTGTTCCTTAAGAAATAAAAAAATCTATAATATATCTGAATAGGCTTCAGGAATATTATAGTGTTAATAAATAATTTAATTTTTTTAAAATTCATTATTTATCTTTTGAATTATTTCATTTTTACTTAAAAAATATGTTCCATCAATAAAACCCTTTATATTTCTGAAATAAAAAGGTATATATTTAAAAGATTTATGAATATTTTTTGTCAACTCAATTTCAGGATATCTTAATAATTTAGACAAAAATATAGGGTGTTTTTTTTCAAGTTTAAAAAGTTCAACCCAATTTAAACCATCAAAACTTCCATACATATATACAAAAGATTGGTTATTTACATTACTGGGTTCTAAAGCTGTTGATGCTAGAAAAAAATTCTGATATTGACATATATGAAATATACTGCCTTTAACAGTTGATTTAGATTTAATATTTCCTTTTCTATCTAAAAAGTAAATCCAATTTTTTTGTTTTGGAGTGTCAGTTGGTATAATATATCCATCAATTAATGGAATTATATCAATAGATCTCGACAACTGACTTCCTTGAGAAATAATTTCAAAATTCTTAAATTTAGAGTCGAAAGACAATATTTTAGATTCCTTGCTAGTATCACCTGTTAAAATAATATATTTATTCACATAACTGTCGTAAATAATATTGTGTATATGCCTAATTAATCCGGGCTTAAAAGTATAAACTGACTCCCACTTTGATTCATTTTTTTTACAAAAAACATTTACACTATTTCTATTTTTATTGTCAAAATATTCACCAAATAATATTTTTTTATTGTGAAAATCATTTAATATTCTAAGTGGCCTGCTACCTCTATATTCATTGAAAAGCTCATCGAAATTTAAGTAAATATTACCATTATAAGAAAACACAAAATTAGTTTTGTATGATGATAAGTTAAATATTTCTTTTCTCAATATTTTTGATAAAAAATAGGATTTTGAGAAAAGAAAGTAATTCAAACTACCATCAACACTTACCGAGAAATAATTAGTTTTATTAAAATTATAATCTTTAATAATTATCTCATTTTTTTTTGTAAATATTATCTTATTTTTTTCGATTTGATGACACTTTAAATGTCTTTGAAACATTTTAAAATTCATATAAATCTTAAATTATAAAAATTTGACAATAACCTAATAAGTTGAATTTTGAAAAAATATAAGAATTTTGAAAAAATGGATAGTTCAATATTTCTTGGTATTTCGTAATTATATTGAATCAAAAAAAATTTAAATACACTATTTAAAAAATACACCTTTTTTGGACTAAATTCTTTTTTCCATTTATCGTAATTATCTTTATCTAAATTTTGTAAAGTTTTATTTTTCCATTCCATTTCATTTTTTGATACTAATCTTTTTGAAGATTTACTAAAATCTAACATTCCTTTTTCATATTTAATATCCAAAAAATTACAAATTTCAAGAATTTTAATTTCTGGAAATAAAATTAAATCCTCATATTTAACTGTTTTTATAGAATTTGAGATATTCTTGTTTTTTTTTGTAAACTTATTATATTTTTTTAGCTGTGAATATACTATCAATATTTGAAAAAAAAATGGCCATTTTGAAGACCATTTTGCTTTAATTCTTGACAAAATTATATCTCTGGGATCTCTAATCATAAAGATAATTTTTGGATTTTTAAAATCCGTAAATAATTTTTCAATGTGATCTATTAAATTAGGGTCCTTATCGCCTAAGTAATTAATTTCAGCTTTAGACTCTTTATCAATCATTTTAATATAAAATTCAAGTTTATTTAATTTTTTATTTTTATTTAAATAATCTAAATTATTTAATCGATCCTTTCGATTTTTTAAAAACCAAGAAATATTTCTTTTACCGTACAATACTTTTCTTAAATATTGGTTTTCTTTTATGAATTTAATTTGAGAATTTGAATCAAGCATACTTTGAATTAAGCTTGTTCCAGATCTTCCAGGTCCTAAAATAAAAATTTTCTTCACCGTTTTAGATTTTACCATTAATTAATTCCAGTATTTATCATAGTAGTATTTGGCACTTTCGCCTTGTAATTTCATAACATTTTTTGGTCTCAGAAGACCTGTAGTAACATGCTCAGCATGAAAAACTTTTAAAGTTGGCCTAAATATGATATCAATTTTATTGATTCTACATTTTTCTGCAATTTCTATTGTTTCTCCAAACAAAACAGTTGGATGCTCTAGTCCATTGTTGTTATCAAGATAAAATTTACTGTAAATGACTAGAGAGCCGTGAGGACAATAAATTTTATTTGAAATATTTGTATCACCAACTTTAGTTTTCAATTTGCGAACCAAAAATGATATATATATGTACAAAACTCCTAAATAGTAATTATTCCATATTAATGAGTAAATTTTCATTTTCATTTTAGTTGGACGTTTCAATATTTGTGGATTTTGATTGTGACCGGTAAGATTACTAATAATTGATGGTGCAATCACTTGATGTTTATTTTTGTTTTTTTTTAGTTGGTTAAAAAAATCATAATTATATTCTATATCTGGATTTGAAGCTAGAAACCAATTATAATTAATTTTGGATAAAGATTTGATTATATAATTAAACCCATTATATAAACCAATATTTGACTTTGGACAGACTACTTTTACATTATAAATATTGTTATAATTTCCACTATTATCGCAGACTACACACATAGCATTATCTCCGACACTTATTATAGAACTATTTATTGAATCAGAGCAATTGTAATTTACATAACCTATAATAATCATTTTAATCTGTTTTTTATTTTAATCAAAATTTTCCTAATCGATTTATCCTTTAAATTATTGTTAAATTCAGAGTGTGCTTCATAACTAACAATATTTTCATCTAAAGGATTAAACTTGGGTCTTTTAAAATGATGAAAATATTTTGACAACACTAGTTGATCCCTTTTTAAATTTAGTTTAGAATATTCTTTCCAAATTTTAGAGGAAATACTTATAGAATTTTCTGTGTTTTTATTAAAAATAATACCTCCCATTAATAGTCTTTTATAAAGGTGATTTTTATATATATAGATAGCTTGAAAAGTTTGAAGAAGAGTAAATTTACCTACAAAAAATAAATAAATTATTTCTTGTATTATAAACTTTCTTCTACTGTGATGATAAGTTAATATATCGTTGTCATTGAAATATTTCTCTGAGAATGTTTTATTTAGAAATTCTTTGTTTAATTTTATATTTGTATCATGATAAATAGTTGGGCCTTTAAAGTATATATGAGGACAGAATTTTGGATGTCTACTTAAAATCCTTAAGTCCTGAACATCAATTTTTTTAATTTCAATTACTTTTAAATTAAGATTGCTTGGAATTATTTCTTTTAGCTTTTCGGGAATAATAATTGATTGGTTATATGACAATTTATCATTGAAGTTATTTAAATATTCTAATAGATACCTCTTAGTTGTTGCGACACTATATATTTCTACGTTCATAATTACTTGGGAAATTTAAAAATATTAACTGAGTAAAAACTGATATCCCTATAAATAGATACTCCTTTGTTGATAATAAAACTAATATCAAGGCAATTAAGTATTTCTTTTTAGCATCATCAAAAGATTTTGAAAAGAAATAAAAACTAGCTAATGATATTACTAATAATCCAAGAATCCCAGAACCATAGTAAAGCCTAATAAAGCCAGGGTCTGAAACTAAAATATTTTTAACATTTGACCTGCTAAAGATACCATTCCCATATAAAAAGTTTGTTTCTGGAATAAAAAACATCTCTGTCAGTTTCTTCGAACTACTTGTAGCAAAAATCCCATAATTATTATAATTAATTAGTGGTTCAAAGGCACGTGAAATTAAAAAATCATGAAGTTGATTTTCGGGAGGAAAGCTTATGTACAGCCAATATCCAAAAAAATATAATAAACAAAAAACGGTAATGAATTTTATCAACTTAAATAGATTTTTCAGATTTATTGAAATCAACAAAATAAATAATACTATTCCTGTACGAGCAAAGAACAAGGAAAAAAGTAAAATAAAAATTACACGGAAATAATCTCTATTTGTTATATTTTTTTTAGCTTTTATTGAATCTTTTATAATTAGATATGCAAAAAAAGCATATGAAATTGATAAAGTAGCACCACCTGATGAAGTTATACCAAATGGGCGAAATAATGACATTTCTTCTTTAAGATTAATATTAATGTTTAAATAAAAATAATTAGAGATGAAATCATAAAAAAAAGGATTCAGCATTATGAAGGCTAAGATCCCATTTATGATAAAGACGTGAAATATACTGGAAAACAACTTTTCCTTATTATAATTATGTAAACTCACAATTTGAGCTGATGCAAATAATAATAGGATAACATTAATTGATTTTAATAATAAAAAATTATCATCAAATCCAAAAAACATATAATTAAGCAATGAAAAAACAAATAAAATAAAACAGGGAATTAGATTTTTTAAATTTGTTTTATTAAGTCCATTTTTTAATAAAAAAATTATACTTAAAATTAAAAATAGATATTTACCAAATGCAAATGAACTATTTGATATAATAATTATTGGTGTTAATAAAAAAAAATAAGTAATTAAAAATTTAATCATTAAATAAACCTATTATATTTTCTGTTCTTATTTCTAATGTATGTTTTTTCAGATACTGAGTATACATTCTAAATTCTTTATCTTTAGCATTTGATTGATTAATGAAAATTTCATTAATATTTTTTAACCAATCATCAATATCATTTGCTTTGGAAAGGTAACTATTGGAATTATTTAAAACCTCTCTCAAAACAGGTAGATTACTTGATAAAATAATTTTTCTAAAAGCCATGTATTCAAAAAGCTTTAATGGGCTAGTATATTTACCAATATCAACTTTATTTTTCCCTAAACCAAAAACTTTAATTAAATTAGGTAATAATCCAACATCAATTTTATCCATGAATTTTGAAATCTGAGATCTACTTATTTTTCCTAGAAAAAAAGTATTTTTTTTATTAAATTTTTGTTTGTTATTTTCTATTTCTTTTTTTGTTCCACCAGCTATGTATAGCTTACAATAACTAGGTAAGAAAAAACTTAATTTAGCTAAAAACTCTATCCCTTTACCCTCAGCGAATGAGCCTATATATCCAAGAGATAAATGTTCAGGTTTTGAAGCATTAATTAGAAATTTAGATAAATTATAATCTCTAAGAGAGCATGCATCAGGGACAACTTTACACCTTTTATTAGAAAGATTAAGATCATTTTTAAGGCTTTTAGTAATGGATGTAAAATTTACTGACTTATAAAATTTACATATTTTGTAAAATAGGAAATACTTAATTCCGTGATTTTTTGGATTTGAATGTAATTCCATTATTATTTTTTTATTCCCTATCAAAAAAGGTAGGGAATAAAGCATTGATCTAGAATACACAAATGTGTCTTTTTTATTTTTGATAGAGTAAATAATAATTTTTAAAAAGGTTTCTAAAGAAGAAAAATTAAAATTTATTTCCTTAATATCAGATTTATTAAAAATCTTACTCTTCTTCCCAAAATGAATTACAGTTAAATTTTGAACTAAATTTGACTTTGAAAAACTAAAACATTGATCTACTGATTGATATTTACTGGCTTTGTCGATATTTAGATCTCCTGAGTATATGTAGATTAAATTCATGTATTAAAATTATTGTATATTTCAAATGCAGATTGTGTGTCTAAATCCCACCATTTAGATTTTTCTATAAAATGTATAGTTTTAACATTAAATCTTTCTTTGATGAATTTAGCGGGATTTCCAGCTACTATTGAAAATGGCTCTACATTTTTTGTAACCACTGAGCCAGCACCAATTATTGATCCATTTCCAATTGTGACATTATTCAAAATTATAACTTGTGCTCCAATCCAAACATCATTTCCAATAATAATTTTTTTATTGTTGAGATCTAAATTACTAATTCTTGTCTGTTTGTGAAAATTACGCCAACTTTCACTGTAAAAAAGAGATGAACTTGATAAATTGTATAATGGGTGCTCATTTAAACCAATTTTACAGTCAAAAGCAATTGAACAATAGTTGCCTATAGAAATTACATTTGGCCCTATTATGGAATTGTCTCCAACATAAGTGAAGTTACCTATTTTGGGGCTATTTAATATTTTGACATTATTGCCAAATCTTACTGAGACATACTTTTTTTTTCTCTTGTAATTTATATATTTTTTCTTAAAAAAATTCATTTTATTTATAAACGGTTTTAATGATTTTTAAATGATGTTTACTCATGAAATATATGGAATTAAAATAAAAATAAGACACTAAAATTATCAAAATAATAGCTAGAATTGATAATACTTCAAATTCCGGAATATTTTTCAAACAGATAATCAACAAAACAACAGATAAACTAGGATAGACCAATGAAATTAATTCAATAATACTATAGTTTATTAATTTTTTTAGATGCCATAGTGAATAAATGAAAGGAACAATTAATGAAATTAAAAGTCCAAAAGATAAACCAATAATTCCAAAATAATAACTACCTGCAGAAAGAAAAATCATAATTCCTAAAACATAAAAAATCATTTGTTTTAAAAGCTGAACAAAATTTTTATTTGACATTAGTATAGTAGATGAAATTTTGTAGACAAGTTTAAAGTAAATACCAAAAATTATAATTTTAAATATTGAATTGGCTTGAACCCATTCGTCTCCTAATAATAATGTAATAATTTCATAACTAAATAAATGTACAATGTATAAAATTGGTAACGAATAACTAAAAAGTCCAAATAATATCAAAAATATATCTTTTTGCTTTTTAATTGTAATTTCATTGTTAGATAAAGCTGATAGTCCGACTCTGTTTATCAAAGTACCAGCTATACTTGTTGGTAAATTAATAAGTTTATATGATCTAAAATATAACCCTAAATAATAATCTCCGAAAAAAAACTTCACTATTAAGTAATCAATTTGTGTTGCGATTTTATTTATAAATTGAATTAATGTTACAATTCCTAGGTTTTTTTTAATTTCAAAAAAACTTGATTTCGAAATTTTATTTAATTTTACTTTAGAATATAAGATTATCATTATGGTTGCTAAAATCTCAGTTAAAATTAAACCATAAACTAATGATTTTAGACCGAAATCATTATAAGCAAGAATTATTACAATTAAAACATTCCCAAAAAAACTGGATATTAACTTTATTAAGTAAACTTTCTTAAATTCCATTTTTTTTTCTAAGTAAGAAAATTGTGGAGCAGTGATACTAATTAAAAAACTTATAATAAACATCAAGCATATTAAATTAGCATTTTGTATTTCAAATGATGTAGATATTATTAAGTAAAAAAGAAACGAAATTAAAGAGATTGATAAATTAATAATTATCATTTCTGAAAACTGATAACCTTTATTAATTATAATAATTTTATTTATAGTCTCGTCGATAATTAAACGAATAAATTCAAATATCATTAGAATTATCGCAAATTGCCCAAAAATGTCAGGATTGATTAATCTAGAAATAATTGGTATAGATACAAGCTTTAAAAATAGACCAATTAATTTAATTAATAAGAACCATTTACTTTGAGTTTTAACTTTTTTTGTTAAGCTCATGAATGCTTATTTATAAATAGTACTTAATTTAGAACAACCTTTAAGTTTCATATTAATATACTCTATGTCTTTTGAATTTAGTTCATTCACATAACCTCCAATGAGACCTTTTCTAACTTTTTGAGAGTTTGGATTTGGATCATTAGATCCAATTACTTTATCCATTTTGTATTTATTTACTAATTGCTTCTTTTTTTGTTTATCAAATTCATTTAATTCTATAGACTTTATCAAAATATTTTTATCTGTTTTAATTTTTAAAAAATTTAGTAAATTACTGACAGTCTCAAGACTATTATTTCTTAAACTTTCATATGAAATTATTATTTTTTTTCCATTAATTCTCATTAATTCTTCTTGGAAATTTAATAAAGTTTCAATTCCTCCATTTTCTTCTCTTATGAATTCACTAATATTTTTGAAATAATCTTTATTTCTATAAAACCTGTGGTAATATAAACTAACAATAGTATCTCTTGGATCTCTTAAAATAATTATCTTAGGTTTAATTATATATTTTATAGGAAACTTAATCTGTGAATAATGCTTTTTCCATGATGAATTAACATGATCTGATTTAATAAATGGAATATTTGAATTTAATGAGTTTAATTTTTCTATATCATAGTCAAAAATATTTTCGCCAATGACATTAAAAATATTACGAAAATAATTTCCTAAAATTGATCTTAGCCAAGTTCTCCCACATTTAGGATAGGATATCATATAAAAATCAATTTTATTGTAATTTTTTATTCTATTAATCATAATTTTAGGTTTTATTTTTTTACTAGAAACCAATTGTTTAGTAATTTCTTTCTATTGTAGAGTATATTTTCTTTTGTATTATAATCAATTACTAGAAAACCCGCATGTTCACAAATTGCCTGTCCTGCAGCGGTATCCCATTCCATAGTAGGAGCAAATCTTGGATAACAATCTGCTCGTCCTTCAGCAACCATACAAAGTTTTAAAGAACTCCCTTTTGAAATTAAATTTACAATACCATGTTTTGCTTTCATCTCAGCAACATAAGTTTCTGTTTCTTTAGACATATGAGATCTACTTGCAACCACTGTATAGGTTTTATCTTCCCTTTGTAGCGGAAGTTTATCTGCAGCTTTTAAAATATCTTCTAAATCATAGCTTTTGAGATCTACCTGTACCTTGAAAGAACCTAGTTCTTTGCAAGAGAAATATAAAACTCCTGAAACAGGCACAAAAATAACCCCTAACTCCGCTATTTGATTTTCTATCAAAGCGATATTCACTGTAAACTCTCCGTTGCGTTTTATAAATTCTTTTGTTCCATCGATAGGATCAACAATCCATAATTGTTTCCAATTTTTTCTTTCTTGATATGGTATTTCTTTGCCCTCCTCTGAAAGTAGTGGGATTCCAGTTTTTTCTAAATAAGAAACAATCACATTGTGTGCTACTTTGTCTGCCCTTGTTAAAGGAGAAGTATCTCCTTTAATTTCTATATCAAAATCTCCCGAATGATAAATTTTTAGAATGGCCTTGCCAGCTTCTAGTGAAGAACGAATTGCAGTTTTTAAATTCTCAATCATATTTTTATTAGTCTAATATGTATAAATTGCCATACTATATATTTACTCCTTTATTTTTTAGTTCTAGATAATCATCCCCGCACCAACGGTTTCATTGGTTTGTTCATCAATAATAATGATACTCCCTGTTTGTCTGTTTTTCTTATACGCATCATAAAAGATTGGCTTTGATGTACGAATTGAAATTTTTGCAATTTCATTCATAGCTACTTCTTGAATTTCCTCAATACGATGCAATGTATTTATATCTATCTTATAGTTTAATTCTTTCACCACAGCCAAACATTCATTTGTAGTATGCTTAATAACTACCTTTGTGCGGGCCTGTAATGAAGTTGCACTCATCCAAGTAACGAGTACCTTTAAGTCTTGTCCTACCTCAGGTACGTTGTTTTCCCGAACAATCATATCACCTCGACTGTTGTCTATTTCATCTGCTAAGGTCATAGTAATTGACATCGGTGCAAATGCCTCAGAAATTGCCTCTCCATTCAACTCGATCGTTTTAACAGTAGATACAAAACCAGAAGGCAAAGATTTTACTTTATCTCCAACTTTAAAAACCCCCCCATCTATCCGTCCTGCAAAACCTCTAAAATCACGATGTTCATGAGTCTGCGGTCTAATAACAGACTGTATTGGAAAGCGACAATCAATATGGTTATAATCACTTGAAATATGTACCGTCTCTAGATGATACATCAATGTACTACCTTCATACCAATCCATATTTTCTGAACGGTTAACTACATTGTCTCCTGTCAATGCAGAAATAGGGATGAATTGTACATCTTTAATTTCTAATTTCGATGCAAATGCTTTGAAATCTTGCACTATTTGATTATACACTTCTTCGCTATAGTTTACTAAATCCATTTTATTCACACATACAATAGCATGCGGAATGCGCAATAAAGATGCAATAAAAGAATGACGATGTGTTTGCTCTAGCATTCCCTTTCGAGCATCGACTAAAATGATTGTCAAATTTGCTGTAGATGCACCGGTGACCATATTTCTAGTGTATTGAATATGACCGGGAGTATCGGCTATAATAAACTTACGTTTGGGTGTAGCAAAATAACGATAGGCTACATCAATCGTAATTCCTTGTTCACGCTCTGACTTTAGCCCGTCTGTAAATAATGATAAATCTAAATAATCAAAACCTTTGCTCTTACTTTGCTCTTCAACCGCCTCTAACTGGTCTTGAAAGATAGATTTACTGTCATATAATAGTCTTCCTATAAGTGTACTTTTACCGTCATCTACACTTCCTGCAGTGGTAAATCTTAATAATTCGATATTTTTATATTCCATAATATTTTGTTTTTTGCTCTATGCATAAGGCTATATGCTATAAGCCTTATGCCTAGTGTATTTTATGCTATTAGTTTTTTACTTAGACTGTATAGTTTTCGCTTTATCTCGTTGATTTCTGTTGTTAATACTTCATACGTAATAATGTCAATATATTTTAAATCTTTTGCTAGTAGAATAAAGTACTCTAACTCGAGTGCAGAACCTAAACATATCGTTACAAACCTATTAAAATATTTATCAGAAGCACGTCCACAGCCTTCGCTGAAATTTGATGGTATTGATTACGCTGCGCGCTGCATTTGCGATACTAATTGATAATTTTCGCTTTTCGGAAATTCTTTTGTGATCTTGTACATCTTTAAAACAAATTGATGACTTATGGCCCAAACATTGTATCTTTTGAAATCTCTCATTTTTTAATGGCTTTAGGATATGTACTTTGGTCTGAGTGCTTGCAGCTTTTTAGCATAAAGCCTAAAGCTTTCTAAAAATACCCCTTTTTTTTACGATCCTCCATCGCCGTTTCGGCACGTTTGTCATCTGCACGTCCGCCACGCTCTGTGGTTCTTGTGGTGGCTATCTCCTCGATAATTTTATCTAAAGTATCCGCTTCAGATTCTACAGCGCCGGTAATAGGCATGTCACCACAAGTTCGGTATCGAATCGTCATATTCACCACT
>Ga0307488_10002104_pt1 | contig 16843 bp, 28 predicted proteins | sample SB02metaG_FD_202248 | JGI IMG/M metagenome (GOLD analysis project Ga0307488, IMG submission 202248) | Sea-ice brine microbial communities from Beaufort Sea near Barrow, Alaska, United States - SB 0.2 | ecosystem: Environmental > Aquatic > Marine > Coastal | place: USA: Alaska | collected... | reverse complement strand
ACCCTATCTGGGACACAACATTGAACGTGACATAGACCCCAAGGAAGTCGCACAGTATCTTGTAGACAACAAGGTGTGTGGTGTCGCAAATGGACGTGCAGAGTATGGGCCACGTGCATTAGGTAATCGTTCTCTACTCGCAGATGTACGATATGATGTAAAGGATACTGTCAATGATATTAAACGTAGACATAGGTTTAGACCCTTTGCACCCGCTATATTATCGGAACACGCAGAAGAATACTTTGATGGCCCGATGAACGAGTATATGCAATTTACCGCAGTCGCAAAACATGATTATAGTTCTGTCACTCATGTTGATGGTACTGCAAGAGTTCAGTTAGTTAAACCTGACTGTAAGTCTGTTCTACGTCAGATTTTAGAGGAATACTACAAATTAACTGGTGTACCAATGTTACTAAATACATCATTGAACATACGTAATAAACCTATGGTCAACACGATTGAAGATGCTATAGAATGGGAAAATAAATATAAAGTAAAGGTATTCTAATATGGAAGAAGAACTAAAACAAGCGGGTCATCATCCCGCTGATTCTAATGGAGACGGAAAAGTCTCTGACCAAGAACAAGCAATGTACTTAGAGTTCAAACGCAAAGAACTTGATGATGCAGATGCTATGCGTGATGCACAACGTAGTATGGCATGGTTTGCGTTATGGGGTATGTTGTTATATCCTTTTGCGGTTGTCCTTGCGGTTTGGATTGGACTAGATAGTGCATCCAAAATTCTAGGTGATATGGCTGCGACATACTTTGTATCAGTTGCTGCTATTGTTGCTGCATTCTTTGGTGGACAAGCATTTACCAATAAGAAGTAGAAATGGAACGAGTCCGATGGCGTGGTACTTGGGGTGTGGGAGACTGTATGCTCGCACTCCAAGTATGTCATAATTATTGTTGGCGAAACAACACCAAAGTCAATTTGGAGATGCACTGGGCGACACCTGAAGGTCATCTAGAGACACCTAAAGACCCTGAGACTATCGTTGAACGCATGGAGTGGATACATATCAAATTCCATCGTCAAGAAGACGTAACCATCACCCACGTATACAATTCAGATTTATTCCCTAGTAGTAATACTGATAACAATAAAGATAAGAAACGATACTATTTTGATTCTGGTAATCATACTGAAGATCAAAGCGCTCCTCATGGGTGGGTATTTAAGAAAAGTGAATATAAAGATAGAGACTTGAAAGGAAGGAAAATTGTTTTCTGGACACCGACATATAATACTGAACCACCAAGAAAATGGAAAAGGTTCTTGACAAATGATGATTGGTGGGGTATAATTAAGCTGTTACGCCGAGAGGGTTGGATACTACAAGAATTGACGTATCGAACACCTGTTAAAGAAGTGTATGAAACAATACAAAATGCAGATTATGTATTATGTTATGATGGTATGTGGCACTACATTGCTGGTCAGTTGGGAAAACCAATATTTATACCATCTTGGGAAAACGTCACTGGTTATGCTTGTCCTCAAGTAGTATGTAGACCTAATACAGAATCAGTTATGAAATTTATAAAGGGGTTTACTGAGAAAGGTAGACACTACATGATAAAAAAAGCAAAGAACTATACCGAAAAGAGACTTGGAAGATATTTTGAAGATCGATAGAGCAGTAATTGAAATTAATGGTGGTTGTAACTACTCGTGTACTATGTGTCCCCAAGACATGAGAACAGGTGGTCGTGACAAGAAGTTTCTCAAGAAGATGGGACTAGAAGAGTTCGAGAGAAATGTTGCAGACTGTGCAAAACATGGACTACGAGTTGTTAACCTAGAAGGAAGTGGTGAACCTACTCTCAACAGAAACTTACCTGAGTATATCAAGATCGTTAAGAAGTATGGAGCGAAGTGTTTCATGTTCTCTAATGGATTTAAGATGCAAGGTCAGTTCATGAGAGACTGTGTTGATGCTGGAATGGATTTCTATCGATACTCATTCATTGGATATAATCCTGAGAAGTATGACGAGTGGATGAATAATATTATTGGAGGAAACTTTAATACTATTGTAAACAACATTCGTGAGATGAAAGAGTATGTTGATCAAACAGAAAGTGACTGTGTGGTCGCAACATATCATCTCATTACGGACAACGATAATATAAATAATGAATTGGAAGCATACAAAAAGTTAGTTGACGATCTTGGTGTTAAGACTGAAATTTGGAAGATGCATAACTGGTCTGGTGTCTATGACATCGGAGAGAATGAAAGGAAGGGAGCAGTCAAAACTTGTGGAAGACCTTTTAGTCCTGATGTCGTTATTCGTGCTGGTGGTCTTGATGGTAAGTCTGGTGCAGTTGCACCATGTTGCCAAGTCCTTGGACAAGACGAAGAAGCTGTTCTCGGACACACTTCAGAAGAGACGATCGAAGAAATCTGGAATGGTGAAGAATACACTAAACTTCGTGATGACCATATTACTGGAAATTACCCTGATTACTGTGCTAGTTGCGACTTTCTTCTCGATGACCCCGAAGTTTTAGTATACACTAATCACGAACGTGATCTGATGAAGATGCATGGTACGGAGTTCGATCTGAATGACTACCGATAAACCACCAGTAATCATAATACGTACCAAAGACGACCCCATATCCGAGAAACTTTCGAAGGAGACAAGAGAATCTTGGGAGAAACATGGTTATGTAACAGAGTTCTTTGATGCTATTAAACCAGATGAGTTAGATCAGTATAATTATATAGATTTCGGTAATGAGATATTACCACACAAAAACAGATATCGAAATAAAAAGATCAAGAAACTGGGGTTGGTAATTAAACACCCATACGAACCCGCCATGTCCGATTCTGGTGTGAAATATTCTAGGGTTATATCACCCACCGCTAAATGTATTTACTATTCTCATATAGAAGTTTGGAAACTTGTCTCCAAAAGAAATACACCACACCTAGTGGTAGAACATGATATGGTATTGAGACATGAACTACCTAAGAATCTATTCAAACGTTTCCATTTTTATCAACTAGGTGATGGTGTGTGTCATTGTAGTTATATCACACCACTTATAATAAACAAGTTGTTGAAACGTGTTGAAAAATACACTCCAACGGAATCAGTTGCGTTAAGTGACAAAGTGGTTCAACGTGGATTACTTAATATTGATGGATTTCTGTGGAGACTCCTAATAAATATTGTATACACAGATCAAAGTCTACAAAATAAAATGTATTTTTTTATAGGAAAGGTCGCCAAAAGACTAGATCATATAAAAGATAATAACCAGTGTCTATATACTGATGTGTATGGAAACATGATAAGAGACATATCAAAAACAAAGGATGGTAGGGATATTGTTTATGAAACAGTAGCTCATGAAATTTTAATAGTGGATTAAATTATGAAAAGACTGATATTCCAAGTATCGGTGGGCAAACCATCGAAGTTGTATGAACATTGTATAAAGAGTGTTGAATCCTATTGTGAACGACATGGCATTGACCATATTGTTCTAACCCAACCTAAACTACGAATCAAACCCGACATATTCTCTAGTGGTAGAAGTGAAGAGTCGTACATGAAGTATGGTGGTTATCTTCCTATCTACGAGAAAGAGAATGCGTTTGATTATCTGGATGACTATGACCAGATTGCAATTGTAGATGCAGACATCTTCATTCGTCCAGGCAGTCCCAACATCTTTGATGACTTTGATTGCAAGTGTGCGTTTGGTGCTGTTTCGGAACGTGAGATGGATATCCAACCTTGGTATCAGAACAAGATAAAGAACTATTCACATATGCAGTATGCACAGTTGCACAATCGTGGATTAGACTTCAAACCAAATAATCTAGGTTATGAGTTCTTCAACATGGGAATGATTCTCTTGAACTCAAAACAATTCAAACCCTATCTACAGGGACAAGACCCCCACAGTTTTATAAATCGCATGGAGTTCAAAGACTTTGTTGATGGCGTGGGTGCGTATAAGTGGAGTACTGACCAGACCCTTCTGAACTACTTCCTAAAGAAGTACAAGATACCTACTCGTCACATGGGTGGTGAGTGGAATGGACTATACAGTGCAGTAGACAATCTCAAAGAGTGTCATTTCGTTCACTTCTTCCTGAAGGACAAACTTCCTAATGGTGGGGAGAATGTCGAGGAATTGATGAAGTCTATATGACTAAAAAACCCGACAATGTAGTTGATGCGCCCGCACTGTTGCCGTATCCAACCAATGTCGGTGCGCCTGCCTTTACTGTACCAGATGTTCTAGGTATAAGTAAAGAACGAGGCATCACTGCAACACATCAACTTGAAACAAAGTTCGATGCATTGAAAGAGGAGTATTTCAAATTGGTAAAACTTGCCGAAGACACTTCATTGATGTATACTGCAAGATGTATGATAACACCTGTAGTTGGTGAAGTCTATCACTTATATAACAGTAAGGATGGTCACTTCATCAGTATGATTGAACCAGAGAAATGGAAATCTCAAGAACATCTCGGTAGTTTCAAACTAACTTCCGAACAGACTTGGGAACAAATAGAAGAGTTATAATATGAACCCCAAAATGTTTATACACATCCCTAAAAATGGTGGGATGACAATACGTAAAGATCAACAAATTCGTAAACAGGTTATTCTGGGTGTTCCAGATAATCTAAAGAGTGCTGAGTATTCTCGTGCTGTTAGAGAGGAGATGCATAAGAACAAAGACCATCAGGGTTACGAACACGCACGATGGAGAGACTGGAGACAGGATATTAAAGACCAACTACAGGGTGTTGCGATTGTTCGTAATCCTTGGGATAGAGTTATGTCTCGTTATGTCTTTGCGAAGAAAGTGATACAACATGAGGGGACACAACCGAGTGGTTATGCGGACGTTTCATCCTTTGAGGCATTCCTAGAGGAACGACACAAGTGGGGTGGTCAAGAGTATATGTGGCATCGTGCAATTCGTGGATGGTATCCCGCATTTGATCATGTGAGTGACGAAGAAGGTAATAACCGATGTGACATCTTGCGGTTTGAGAACTACAACGAGGATACAAAACAATACTTTGGATTGTTACATAACCCCAATCCTCGTAATATAACTCGTGTTCTAGGTAAACCTAAGACTAGTTATGGTGTTAATTATAAGGATATATACACTGACAAGACAATACAAATAATTGCTGATTGGTATAAGAAAGACATAGACTATTGGGGATTTGATTTTGATACTGGCGCAACAAGGAACTACTGGAATGCTTAAAGACTTATTTGACAAATATAAATGTGACAAGGGTACATCGAAACATCATTACTATAAGGTATATGAACAATACTTCGAAGATGTGAGAGAAGAACCTCTAAACTTCCTAGAGATAGGAACTTTCAAGGCGGCATCAACTCGTGCGTTTTATGATTACTTTCCTAATGCGAATATCTACACAATCGACATCTTTGAGAGAACAGACCCAAAGGATTTGGACATCTTACACAAAGACCGAGTACACTGGTTGAAAGCAGACTCTATGAGTGCGACTCTTCCTCAAAAGATTAAAAAGGAATGGGGTGATGTAAAGTTTGATTTTGTGATTGATGATGGTGCCCATTGGCCAGAAGCGAATCGAATGACCTTTGAGAATATCGTTCCTTTCCTCGAAGATGATGGAACATACTTTATCGAAGACCTGTTTCCTATGCATATTATGACTACCGCACAACTGAACCTCTCTTGGTTAACAGGCAAACCCGATAAGTACGATATGTTGAAACACAATCAATTGCTGACGACCTTGGATTCATACAACACAAAATTGCATGACCGAAGAAAAGAAACTAAATGTCAAGATACGTGTATTATGGCGGTGACCAAATGATTAAACTAATAATGTTCGGTTTAGATGGAGTTCTTCTAGACTATCAAAAGATTCTTAAAGAGTCGTTTAACGAAACGTTGAAGAAGTATGGATATCCTACACTCACTGATTCGAAACGGTACTACTTCGACAATTTACCGATCGAAGGTCAGTTACAAATTCTTAATGTAGACCCCGAAGAGATTCCAAAATTGAAGATTTGGAACGATTCTCTTGTGATGATGAGAATGAAGTCGATTGAAAAAGATCACGAACTCATTAAGGTGTTCCGTTCTTTGCAAGAGGAAGGGTACAAAGTCGCAGTCTGTTCTAATGCGATGGCTAGAACTGTACATCCTATAATTACGGAGTTGGGTCTTTCCGAGTATATTGATGTGATACGAACAGTGGATGACGTAAGTAATCCCAAACCCCACCCAGAAATGTGGTGGGATGTGATGTCTGACTTGGCAGTTTTTCCTGAAGACTGTATTATTATAGAAAATAGTAAGAGAGGTTTGGATTCTGCATATCACTCTGGTGTGCCTGCGAAACAGGTAGTCTCAGTATTCTCTTCCGAGGAAATACCAAGATTAATTCATTTGTGGGTCAACCCAGAGGCAATGGCATATCGCAATGAAGTCCTTCGTAATTAGTCTGGTCAATAACCAAGAGTCCACTGTTGCGACTCGAAGACTTGTTGAATCTATTAAGTCCACAGGTTCCAAACTAGAACCTATCGTTTTACCCGCCACAACACCCAAGACAATTGGTCATGGTATCAAGGGTCTTGGGATGTCTGGTGTTGAGTGGACATACCCGATGGATGTTCATGAAGATGGTCTTGATTTGAAAACAGGATTACGTCTGACTCACTACGAGACTGCTAACCATTCCAATCGTGTTGCGTGTATGGTATCTCATATGCGATGTTGGAAGAAGGCGATCGATCTTAACGAGACCATTGTCGTATTAGAACACGATGCGTTATTTGTTAAAAAATTCAAACCGAAAGACTTGACAGATCAATGGAAGGGTGGTATAATAGGACTAAACGACCCCAGAGGTGCGACTCGAAGGTCTGGTATGTTCCATGAGAAAGTATCGTCCTCTGTGGGAACGCAACCAGTTCCTACGATAGATGACATGGATGTACCCCAAGGTCTTGCAGGAAACTCTGCATATATGATCTCACCCAAGGGTGCTAAGAAACTACTAGATAAGGTAAGAGAAGTGGGAATGTGGCCTAACGATGCGTTGATGAACAAACAGTTCTTCCCTTGGTTAGAAGTCGTTTACCCATATTACACTACAATACAACGAGGGTTGAAGTCAACCACTACACAATGAAAGCATTTGTAATTACAATAATTGACAACGAGAGATCAGTCGAGTCTGCCAACAAGTGTATTGAATCTGGTAAACGTCATGGACAGAAGATTGAGAAGTTTAAGGCGATCACACCAGCAGACAATCCTGTAGAACTGTTACAGACAAGAGGTATCGACCCTGTACAGTTTGATGAGAAGTATTCTCGTAACCTGAATTGTATTTCTGCATTCCTATCACACTATGCATTGTGGGAAGCGTGTTCGAAAGGTAACGAGAACTTTGTTATCTTTGAACATGATGCGATCATGATAGACAGTATTCCTCCCGCACATCCTAGATACGTAATGAACCTCGGACACCCATCTTATGGTAATTGGAACACTCCACAGATGTTGGGTATCAACCCACTGACTACTAAAAGATACTTTCCAGGCGCTCATGCGTATATGGTGACTCCTGCTGGTGCGAAACTCTTAATAGAGAATGCGCCCCTATATGCGAGACCAACCGATGTGTATCTAAACACAACAACGTTTCCTTGGTTACAAGAGTGGTATCCCTTTGTCGCAGAAGCGAGAGATACCTTTACAACGATTCAGGTAGAAGCGGGATGTCAAGCAAAACATAATTGGAAAGAAGGGTATGAAATCATCGATGCATAATGTATTTTTGACAGGGTGTGATAAACATACCGAATGGCAACTACCTTGGTTTATTAAGAACTATCGTGAACATAATACAACACCCATAGTTCTTGCAGACTTTGGTATGCATCCCAAGACAAGAAAACAAATGGAATGGATGTTTGACTTGGTGATTGATGTCAAGAGTGAAGCAAAGGGATGGTTCAAGAAACCTCGTGCGATACTGGATGCCACCAAACTAGATGGTGTGAAGAAAGTCTGTTGGATTGATACTGATTGCGAAATCAAAGACAACATCGATGATGTATTCAACTTCACTGTTCAAGGTAAACTGTCTATGGTAGAAGATAGACCTTGGACGATGAGAAGACCTGACATGGGTAAGTGGCATAACTCTGGTGTTGTTGCGGTAGAAGGTACACCAAACATTCTACGTGCATGGGCAGATCAGTGTGTTCGCAATCCTGTGCAGGGAGATCAAGAGACTCTGTATCTGATGATGAATGGTGACGAGATATATAAGATGACGTGTATAGAATCTATGCCACACACATATAACACTTTAAGGTTAGACTACATAGATGGTATAAACGTGAAGAATCCCAAGATTATCCACCATACTGGTAAGAAAGGGAAAGAATTAATTAAAGAACAAATAGGAAAGACGTAATGTATGAATACAGAACAAAAGTGGTACGTGTCGTTGATGGTGATACCGTTGACGTTGACATCGATTTGGGGTTTGGTGTTTGGCTTCGAAAAGAACGAGTCCGACTATATGGTGTGGACACCCCCGAATCACGAACTCGTGATAAAGAAGAAAAGAAGTATGGACTTGCAGCAAAAGACTTCCTCGTATCAAAGTTAGGTGACAGTCCTACTCTGAAAACAACAAAGGATGGTAAGGGTAAGTTTGGTCGTATCCTCGGTGAGTTCCTTGTTGATGATGGCGAAGGTGCCGTCCGAAGTGTCAATGACTGGTTGATTAGTGAACATCATGCGGTACGTTATATGGGTCAGTCGAAAGACGACATTGCAGAACAACATTTAGTGAATAGAGAATTGGTTAAACTATGAAAGTATTACACAACAACGTCCTAGTGACACAAGCGGAAGCCGAGACAACTACCGCAGGGGGTATTATTCTACAGAACGATATCTCGTCTGGTAACAAACCCGCAGTCATTATTGCCTTTGGTGATGATGTAAAAGGTCTTCAACAGGAAAACAAAGTGTTTCTTGACTGGAGTAAGTCTATGCCTGTAGAGATAGATGGGTTGAAGTGTGCGGTAATTGATTTTAGTCATATTAAATTAATTATAGAGTAATGTACATGGGTAAGTACAGAGTAAATGTTCTGGGTAATGGTGACAATGCGGGTATGTTCGAAAGAGGAACGCCTGGCAAACTGTTAGTTTGTAATATGCCACCATTCGAGATTCCACGAAAGGAAGTGTGGGCGACCTGTATGGTTGACTTCAAGATGATGAAGGCACTTCAAGAAGGTCATATCAAGTTAGATATGTATGACTGGGTTCTTGGTACTAGACCACGAATGTGGATGGAACAGTCTGGAACGTTCTATATGAAGTACTCTCACTTGATTAAAGGTTTTTATCAACACGTACCTGAGTATGCAAATGTCACAGGTGACCCTCGTATGGCTGCAACCAACTTCAACTGTGGTCATATGGCAGTTCACTATGCGTGTGCGAAGATGAAGGCAACCGAAGTTCACCTTTATGGTTTTGATACTATCTTTGATATGAACGCAGAAAGTTTCACTGATCTTTTGTTAGAGAGTGATCGTGGTACTGGTAATACTGTAAGACTAATAGATAACTGGAGACCCATCTGGACTAATATGTTCAAAGAGTTTCCTAATGTGACATTCCACTTGTATCACAGTCATGACAAGATTAAGATACCTGTCGGAGATAATGTGAAGATTCATACCAAGAAGGGGTGATGTATGAAAGATAGAGAATCTTATAAAGATTTTTTGTCACGAACATATCGTGAGATGGTCGAAGGGAAGACAGAAAAGAAAAAGGGGTTAGATGATACTAACCCCCTATTACTACGGATTCAAACACTTGAGAAAAAAGTGAGAGAGTTGGAGAAGAAGAACTAAGTTCTCTTTTTATTCTCTCGTTCTTTCTTAATCCAGTTCTTTGCTTTCGCATTCTCTGGTGATTTGTCCAAGAACTTCTTGACATCTTTGTATGCACGAAGTGTCTCTTTCTGGTAGTCCTTACCATCTGAGTTATCAACGATTAACATATTGGGTTTACCAAAGAAGGTCTGGAATGCACCGATATTTCTCTGTACAGTCTTCCAGTAGTTAGTAACTTCTACTTCACCGATAGTACGGTCACGTGCTTCGTCACGTGCGATTGCGGTATCAAGGTCGGTGTTTACGAATATCATTGCGATATCGTAACCTAACGCTTTCATCGCTTGTGCTTGTTTCTTGACCTTCTCAAAGTCTTTACCAGTCCCATCAACCACAACACCAAGTCTACCCTTGAGGTATCGTGATTGTTTCTTACCAGTAAGTGCCTTTGCACGACCACGAATCTCTTGTCCTTTTACTGAGAATATGTTATCCGAAGACATTTCCATTCCTGCCTTCTTCATTGCAGCTTCATATGCATCGTCAGAGTTTATAACCTTGAGTCCAAGTGCGGGAAGACCAGTCTTACCCACGATAAAGGATTTACCAGACCCAGGCCCACCAGCGAGGAAGACTGCCTTAAAGATAGCAGGGTCATCGACACCCTCGGTCATGAATTTCTTAAATTTGATCATTACTTGAATACCTTGTAAAAAGTTTCTAATTGTTCTATATTGTGGTTGAACCTAAAATGTGTTAGAACTATCCTGCGGTCATACTGTTCCACCTTTGGTAATTTGTGTGTACTAGTATAGATTGTTCCAAACTTACTACTAGTGTTTGCAAACTTGATAAATCTTCGTTTGAGATCAGAGAGGTCTCTTGTCTTTCCTTTTATAATTCTTGTTTTTTTACTATTTTTACGACATACATCGATCATGTCAAAATTGGGTGTGCAAACTGTTCTGAATTTTTTCTTTACATCATTAGATTGGAATGTGCCTCTTTTTATAGAATGTCGATTACCCATGAGCACAATCGCATCAAACTTTCCGTGAATATCACAGTCTATATCATTTATTGTTCTATCTAAAGAAAACCAGTTATCAACAAGTATGGTGTTTACATTGAACTCTTTCCACGCACCCTCATATAGATGTCCTTCCTTTGCTACAGCGACAGACACCTTTCCTTCCCCACCGCAAAACTGATGAACAATAGGGAATAGTAAGTCGCCCGAATGGTCTGTCGGTTCCCATTTCCTGTTTCTCAATCTCTCTTCGGTAATAGGTGTAGGCAATACCAGAATGTTTTTATAACCACCCATAACGATCATAGAGGAAATTAACGATGCATCATTCAACAATGTTGATATGTCAGCCAATTTATTATCACGATGACAGATGGTGTTAGTCAATCTTTGTATCACAGAATGTCTAGATGTAGGAGATACAAAAGATGCAGTGCTAAGAGATGTTGGTTGGGTATCAAACAAAATCATTTACTTGGTTCCCGAATAAATCGATTGAATGTGCGTTTCAAATTGTTCAATCTTATCTGTACGATTGGGCCACAGAATGTATTCTTTCTCTGGGTTCGCCTTGAGATTGTTCAACAATGGTTGAATCGCATTGAATAGTTTATCTAGTTTGTCTTGGGTTTCCGATACCGATGATGATGCAGACGTTACTGATTCTTGTGCCTTCTGCACAACCTCCAGTTCATTCTCATCTACTAAAGTAAACCCAAAATCAAATAGTTCGTTTGACATAATTGTTCTCCTATTCTTCTATTTATACAACTTTTATTCTTAAAACACTTGACAAACGATGTTCAATTGTGTATTATATGTATAATAGTTAAAGAATAGGAGAAGATTATGCAATCATTCAATGGGTCAATGCGGTATGATGTACATGGGCGTAAACGTAAGACCAATGCGTGGAGTAAGACCAAGAAGTACAGACCAGAGTTCAAACCTCTAGAATCGGTTTCTGTACACCGTGACACCCATCGTGAGAAGTACCCATCGGTAAGTGATATGGGATATGTCCCGTCCGAGGACACATCATACAAACTAGAGGAATCCAAAAAGTTTACGGTAGCACCCGCCTTCAATAAAGGTGCATATCAAGTAATATCTCAATCTGATGTAAAACATATAGGAAAGTAGTATGACTGGAAAGTTGATAAACAAGTTGTTGAATGCAGACCCCCGAACACCATTCGTCAGATTTGCACAGAAGTTGTACAGAGAGAATTGTGACGAAAGGATGTCATATGGTGAACCACACCAGAATTTCGATGAATATCTTGAAAAAAATATGAAGTTTTTGCTTGACAACTTCAGTGAGAAGTGATATAATACTTGTATTGATAATGAGAAAGGTAATTGATTATGTCTGAAGTAACTTATGTAGTTCGTTGTGCCGAAACTGATAAACCTCTTGCTGGGTTTTTTACCCCATGTTATGATCGTGATACTGCGTTTAAGTATCAAGAGCAACTCAATGTTCGTGGGTATGAAGATACCTATGTTGTTGTTCGTAAAGAGAGTACCGAGGTCACTGGTATGTATCAGGAACGTGAAATCTTCAACACGGAGTTATACGGAGTATGATTACTTTTGCTAACCAAGAACGCATTGATGTTCTTACCGAGAAGTTTGACAAACTTACTGAGGGGATGGAGAACTGGAAGATGCCTATCGACACTGTCATCCCTACGTCTGAACTGAATGATATGCGTGATGCGTGTGAATGGTTTACTGGTTCTAAACTCTATGTGAAAGAACAAGTATCAAATGAATTGGAATACCGTGTGATGGCGGAAGGATATTATAATGCGATCGGAAGTTAGTATGAAAGGTGGTGCGACTATTGAGAAGACTGACCTACCAGATATGAATGGGTATCAACTTGTGTACAAATTTGATAATGGTTATGGTGCATCTGTGGTCAAACATGACTTCTCGTATGGCGGAAAGGATGGTCGTTATGAGGTTGCGGTACTTGACAATGAAGGTGTTATGTGTTATGATACACCTATAACTAATGATGTTATCGGTTACTTAAATATGTCGGAGGTTGACAAGATTCTTGTCAATATATCACACTTATGAATATATTCCATTTAGACAAAGACCCTATTGCAGCTGCACAGATGATGTGTGACAAACACGTGGTCAAGATGATCGTAGAGTATGCCCAATTGATGTCTACTGCACATCGTGTTCTGGATGGTGAATTGTATCTGGATAAGACTAAGAATGGTCGTAAGATCAAACGATGGAAACTAGATGGTGCGGCACAAGAACGACTCTTATACAAGGCATCCCATGTCAATCATCCATCCAATATCTGGGTTCGTGAGAATAACAACAACTATAGATGGTTGTACAAACACTTCAAAGAATTGTGTAAAGAGTACACCAGACGTTACGGTAAGGTTCACATGACCCAAGAGAAACTGAGTAGTCAGTTGTGGTTCTCACCAAGAAACATCAATCAAGTAGGTAAGATGACTGAGTTCGCACAGGCAATGCCAGATGATTGTAAAATGCGTGATGCAGTAGAAGCGTACCGAAAATATTATATCAAAGAGAAATCATATATGGCGAAGTGGACTAATCGTGCAGTGCCTAATTGGTTTTCACAACAATCAATAGGAGTAGCGTAATGGTAAAAGTATTCATGGGGAGAGTTTATAATTTCAGTAATCAGTGGACATTTGAACGCACTGTCTATCTGACCCCATCAATTAGTTTGGACTTCAACGAGGGTTGGTGTCTGGATATATCATTCTTGATATTTAAGTTCTACACATATCAAGACTATAAGAGTAAAATAAACAATGGAGAATGAAATGAATTATAATGAAATCGTGAACACTCTACGTGAGAGTGTGGTAAACCTATCATTCACAAAAGTGAAAGATGGTGGAGTACGTGAGATGAAAGCAACACTGGTATCTGATATGATTCCAGAGGATAAGATGCCTAAGACTGATGCAAATGCAAATACTGAGAAGAACCAACTTGCGGTTCGTGTATTTGATTTGGATTTGAACGAATGGCGTTCATTTCGTGTTGATTCCCTCTTGACTTTTAGTGCAGTATAAAGTATAATATATACTATTATGAAAAAGACACTGACACCAACAGAAAAAGCGAAACGCACCAGAGATGCCAAGAAACAGGCAAATCTGGATGCGTTAGGTTTTGAACGTAAGAAAGTGAAACGTAAACGCAAACCAATGTCTGAGGAACAGAAGAAGGCTGCGGTAGAACGTCTCGCAAAGGCACGTGAAGCACGAGGTGCAGATGGAAGTAAGTCTGTCCATGAGGACATTCGTAATTTACCCGAAGACCATTTCCTACACTGGAAGAAAGTTAAAGAATGGGTGAAGTCATGTCAAGACGAACTCAAAGGAATGAAGGGTTATAAAGACTCTAAGGTCGCCAAGGAAAGAGGACAGTATCTAGACCTTGAAGTTTATATCTCCAATATGAAGAAGTATCTCACTGGAGGCGTATGGTCTGATTATACGTATGGTGAGAGACGTGAGAGTCGAGTGCAAAAGGTTTGTACTGCGATGTCATTTTATGATGATGGAACCCCCAAGAGAACCTACGGAACTTGGTATCCCGACATAGCACAAGTCTGGACTCCCGAACTTGAAGAGGAAATTAATAGTTATGAAAGTTGATATGATAGTAGGGGGTGTGGATTCCTCGCAAGAAGAATCCAACTTTATGAACAAAAAGAAATTCACCAAGATGGTGGAGGACTGTGTAAGAAAAGAGTCCATGAGTTATATGGACACGGTTGTTTATCTGTGTGAACAGAACAACCTAGAGATTGAAGATGTCAAGAAGTATATTGCCATCTCAATAAAAGAGAAGATAGAGATCGAAGCAATGAAACTCAATTTTCTCGAAAAAAGTGGAAGTCTATAAAATACTAAATAAACGTATTGACTTTCTATTTACATTATGATACAATGAATACTCATAATACAACTAATACGCAAAAATACGGAGAATACAAATATGTCTTTTGCAAACCTTAAATCTAATTCCCTAGATGTTTCTAAACTCGCACAAGCGGCACAGACTGCATCAGGGGTAACTCAATCTAAAAACAAATACGAAGACCTCCGATTCTGGAAACCTACTGTTGATGACAATGGTAATGGTTTTGCACAGATTCGATTTCTTCCTGCCGCAGAAGGTCAAGAACTACCTTGGGTACGTTACTTCGATCATTTCTTCAAAGGCCCAACTGGACAATGGTATGTTGAGAAGTCTCTGACTACTCTAGGTAACAATGACCCAGTGAGTGAATACAACTCTCGTTTGTGGAACTCTGGTATCGATGAAGATAAAGAGACTGCACGTAAACAAAAACGCAGACTTCACTATGTTGCGAACGTTATGGTAGTGAGTGACCCATCTAATCCTGCTAACGAAGGTAAAGTATTCCTTTACGACTTTGGTAAGAAAATCTTTGATAAGATTATGGATGTGATGCAACCTCAGTTCCCAGGCGAAACACCTGTAAACCCATTCGACTTTTGGACTGGTGCAGACTTCCAGTTGAAGATTCGTAATGTTGCGGGATATCGTAACTATGACAAATCGGAGTTCAAGTCCACATCTTCATTGTTTGATGCTGATGAGACTAAACTAGAGTCAACTTACAATCAGTTGCATGATGTGTCTGAGTTTGTTGCAGAGTCTTCATACAAATCATATGATGACTTGAAGTCACGACTTGAAGTGGTACTGGGTCAAGCGACTGGTGCTGGTGCGACTGTAAAGAATGATTCTCTGAGTCAAACTGCTGAGTCTGCTCCAATTCGATCTGCGGAACCTACTGTAGTTTCTCGGTCTGCTCCCGAACCTGTTATTGCAGAGTCGGGTAGTGAAGATGACACATTGTCATACTTTGCGAAACTTGCTGCGGAAGACTAAAGAATCCTCGCCTTAGGATAAACCGTTATGGTTATAGGGGGACTCGAAAGAGTCCCCTTTTTTTATTTTACCACTTTAACGTATTTAACGCCACGGTAAATGTAGACTAGTTCTTTCATCGTAGTTCTCCATCAGGATTGTACGATTCTTTTAACGCATGAACCTATGCGAACCTCTAGAGTGGGTTAATCTAAGTTGCAACTCTTGCAAGACCATCTGTTGTATCAGTAGCGGGTGTGGTATCACCATATATCGCAGTACTACTATTACTAGAATTGTTCTGTACGTTGGTTGATGCATCCACAACATTACTACCACCAGTACCAGTACCAGTTAGTACTGTGTTTTGTCCCTGTGCAGTAGACATCTGTGCGTTCCTTGGCGCACCAAGACCCAATGCAGAGTTTACATCTGTCATAACTCTACTGATTTCTGGTACTTTTAGATTAGGGTCTAATATACCTTTACCGAAATCAATCTTCTTATCTCTGAAAGTACCAGTTCCTTCAAATTTAATACCATCTGTACCATCGGGGTTACCATGTGCAAGACCACTAAGTAATTTAGGTAGATGTCCAAAACTTTCCAACATACCTTCGATGTCGATATTACCAGAACCAATGTTGATACCCGACACTTTCTCAAGTGCAGATGCCATCCTTTCAATACCAGATGCCGCCTTATTGAGTTCTACTTCTTTGTCTGCAATAGACAACATCTCTTGGATTGGGCCTTTATTATCTCCACCAGAGAGGAAATTCAATACCGCAACACCAACATTACCAAGTGCAGTCGCAAGGTTACCAACAGTGAATGTTTTAAGACCATCCGCAATATTAGTCATTGCATTCTTGAATTTACCAGATTTGACTTCGATGTCACCATCTGATTGGTCAGTGAGAGACAATAGAGTT
>Ga0307488_10002103_pt1 | contig 16844 bp, 14 predicted proteins | sample SB02metaG_FD_202248 | JGI IMG/M metagenome (GOLD analysis project Ga0307488, IMG submission 202248) | Sea-ice brine microbial communities from Beaufort Sea near Barrow, Alaska, United States - SB 0.2 | ecosystem: Environmental > Aquatic > Marine > Coastal | place: USA: Alaska | collected... | reverse complement strand
CTGTTGATCGGTGTCATCAATCAATACCCGAAGCTCATCTAATGTTCGTCTATCGTCGTTCATATTACTCTCGTCACTCTCGTCACTCTCGTCACCCACATCACCCACATCGCCTACACCACGCTCTTCCCGTTTAGCTGCCGCTTACTCTGTGTCAGGTGCCGAGTCGTCTTCAGCCGATGACCCTTTCTCGTTATCAATACCCGACTCGGTTGCCGGTTTCACTTCCTGTGTGACGCCGTCTTCACCGTCAACTTCAACGTCATGTTCACCTTCAACATCGGTTACTGGAACAAACTCAATACGCTCTACACCCATTAAGTGTTCACCTGATTTCACCTTAATCACGCGCACACCCTGGGTATTACGACCCGACACAGACACTTCGTCCACACGGGTTCGCACTAGCGTGCCTTGGTCAGAAATCAACATGATTTCATCGCCATCAAATACCTGTACTGCACCGACCATTTTACCGTTACGCTCACTGGTTTGCATGGCGATCATCCCTTTACCCGCACGACCTTTAGTGGCGTATTCATCCACTTTGGTCTGTTTGCCATAGCCATTTTCACTCACGGTAAGCACCCTGCCATTGTCGGCAGGCAGCACCATCGAGATGACTTCGAACTTTCCTTCAGCGCCTTCACCTAGGCGAATACCACGGACACCGCGAGACGTTCTACCCATCGAGCGCACATCGTTCTCGTTAAAGCGTACCGCCTTACCTTCCGATGAAAATAGCATGACATCACTGTTACCATCGGTCACTGCCGTACCGACCAAGTGATTGTCATCTTCCAGGTCAATTGCGCGCAAGCCACTTGTCCGTGGGCGTGCAAATTGTGTTAACGGCGTCTTCTTCACTGTACCGTTAGCCGTTGCCATAAAGATAAAGTGATCTTCATCGTACTCACGTACCGGCAATATAGAGGTAATACGCTCACTCTCATCGAGCGGCAGCAAGTTGATTATAGGACGCCCACGAGCCTGACGACCCGCCAGTGGAATTTGGAACACTTTTAACCAATACACTTTACCCACACTGGTGAAACATAAGATAGTATCGTGCGTACTCGCAATTAATAAATGCTCAACAAAGTCTTCGTCTTTCACCGACGTAGCCGCTTTACCCGTACCACCGCGACGCTGTGCTTGATAATCCGAAAGCGCTTGTGTTTTCGCATAACCGCCATGGGAAATCGTCACTACACGATCTTCTTCGGTAATGAGATCCTCGATCGTCAAATCACGTTTAGACGCTTGAATATCGGTTCGACGCGCGTCACCATAATTCTTTTCGATCTCTTCTAGCTCTGCACGAATCACTTCCATTAAGCGGGTAGAACTACCAAGAATGTCTAAAAATTCAGCAATACGCGCAACTTTCTCTTGGTATTCTTCCAATAATTTATCGTGCTCCATACCTGTTAAACGGTGTAAGCGCAGCTCTAAAATAGCCTGTGCCTGGGCGGGAGACAAATAGTACTTGTCATCGCGCAAACCAAACTCTGGGCCTAAACCTTCTGGCCGACAAGCATCCGCACCCGCTCGTTCTAAGAACTGAGCGACCGAAGCCGACTCCCAACCACGACTCAGCAAACCTACCCTTGCTTCAGCAGGCGTCGGTGAACTTTTAATCAGCGTGATCACCTCATCAATATTCGCAATCGCTACCGCCAAGCCTTCCAGTATGTGACCCCGTTCACGGGCTTTACGTAATAAATAAATGGTCCGTCGCGTCACCACTTCACGGCGGTGACGCACAAAATATTCTAACAGTTGTTTAAGGTTCAGCGTTTTTGGCTGGCCGTCGACTAACGCCACCACATTAATGCCGAACACACCTTCCATTTGAGTCTGCGCATACAGATTGTTCAGTACCACTTCACCAATCTCGCCACGTTTTAGCTCAATCACTACGCGAATGTCTCGGGTCGACTCATCACGCAGCTCAGAAATACCTTCTATTTTTTTCTCTTTAACCAATTCTGCAATTCGCTCAATCAACCTTGTTTTATTCAGCTGATAAGGAATCTCGGTAATAATAATGGTTTCTCTATTGGTCTTTTCGTTGCGTTCTACATGTGCCTTTGCTCGCACATAAATACGACCACGACCCGTACGGTACGCTTGCACAATACCGGCACGACCGTTAATGGTCGCCCCCGTAGGAAAGTCTGGCCCGGGGATGATTTCCATCAACTCATCAATGGTGATCTCATTATTGTCGATAAAGGCCAAACAACCCCGCACCACTTCTTTTAAGTTATGTGGCGGAATATTGGTTGCCATGCCCACCGCAATACCCGATGAACCATTAATCAGCAGGTTAGGTACGCGGGTAGGAAGCACGGAAGGGATTTGCTCGGTACCGTCATAATTGGGAACAAAGTCGACCGTTTCTTTTTCTAAATCGGCTAATAGCTCATGTGCTAGCTTCTTCATTCGGATTTCGGTGTAACGCATGGCCGCAGCACTATCGCCGTCAACCGAACCAAAATTACCTTGGCCGTCAACTAAGGGGTAACGCAGAGAGAAATCTTGCGCCATACGGACGATCGTATCGTAAACCGCCGAATCACCGTGTGGGTGATACTTACCAATAACGTCACCCACCACGCGGGCAGACTTTTTGTACGATTTATTCCAATCGTTATTGAGCTCGCTCATAGCAAAAAGTACGCGACGATGCACGGGTTTAAGACCATCTCGAACATCGGGTAATGCCCGCCCGACAATCACGCTCATAGCGTATTCGATGTAGGATTTTTTTAATTCGTCTTCAATACTGACCGGAGAAACGTCGTGTGCTAAATCACCCATAGAAGTGCTGCCTGCTCTTTTTATACTTGTTTATACTGACTTTTGCGGATTAGAGATAAACATCTGTTTAAAACAGATAAAATCCACCACTTTTAAACGACGAATAATAACATGAAATAGCTTGTAGTAGTGTGAATTTGGTCTACATGCTAGAAGTGACCAGCGAATATTAAGAGCAATGACTGATAGCGGTCATACACGTTTCAGTCTCGTGGAAAACGGCTACATCAAGGCCAAACACCCATCGTGGGAACCGCAGCATAAATGGTGTGAAAGCTAAAACAAACCGCGTCAATTTGAAGAGTTCTTTTGTTTATTCTATAAGCAGGGTATTGAATGGTCTACAACCGCCGAAAATCAAAGGTTCTGTTTCACTTTATGCGTGATGTAATATGACGATAGCCGGCATTATGTTGCGGGGGAATGGGCGCTTTTGTGCTCATTGCTAAGCTGCCTGTGCGGCAGTGTGAATCACTTCTACATGGTTGCCGTATTTTAAGATATCGCGCACTAATTCGCGGTCATCATTGTAGGGGATGGTTATTAGGTAGTTGTCGCCCTGCCATTCGGTTTGCTGGTCGGGATGCCACTGAATACTTGCGACTTCGTTGGTCACGGGGGGATAAAATTGAAGTATGGCGAGGTGTTTGGGTTTTCCTGCGAAAATACCATAGCTAGTTTGGTAGTGCTGCTGACATTCTTCTACGCTAATAATACAAGCATTGTCATCTTGCTTCATGACATAGGTGATTCTGGACAGCATAAATGAGCGTAAGCCTTTGCGCTTATGACACCACGCGTCTAGATACCAATTTTCTTGGTAGTGAATCAAGTACTGGGGACTAATAGTGCGTTGGCTGACTCTACCTAAATAATCATTATAACGAATAAATAATTGTTTCTGATGGACAAGGGCATCGACTACGGTACTGAAAAACTGACTGATAATGGGGCGCTTATTCATCGACAAATATTTTATACTGCCAATAAAACTATCCACTTTAATGCCTTTAGCTTTCAACAGTTTTTCTACTTGTTGCTGCACAACCGCTATTTCATTACCTAATAAGCCTTCACCAATGGTATCGAGTGTATGCAGAATAGTGGCAAGACCATGGAGTTCTTTTGACGTTAGCCATAAACCCGGCAACTCGAAGGTGTCGGCGTGCTTATCATATTGCCAGCCTTTACTATGCTCATCATAGTAAAGCGGTGCATGAAGGTAGTCCCGCAGTGTATCGATGGCTTTTTTAGCCGTTGCTTTGGTACATTCGAGTTCTTCGGCAATGCTACGGATGGGAATGGGGAACCGGTGATTAATTAGTAAGCGATGCAGTTGTTGAATCTTGTCGAACTTGTCCATGATGTGTGTTTCTTTCTCCATACCCACGATAAGCAGAAGACTGAAGATACGCCTCCTGGTTTCTCACCACAAGGCGTGCATAACACATTGGCGCGAAAATCAACTAAAAGACGATATGTAATGCAAAAAGAGCGTCCCTGCTCTGATCCGGCCCTTAGCATCCTGCTAGGGGCCGGAACGTCTATTCCTTAGCGCCTGCCTTCTTCTTACTAAAAAAGCAGACCTAAGACGTGCTTGTCGACGATGACTGCGAACTAACGCATTATTTGCATCGGCGTTATCCACTGTTAGTGGCACCAGCACATTATCATCCTGGCGACGAAAGCCTATGTCCTCTAAAAGATGCGCATCTAGACGCTGCATTTCACGCATGCAACGCTGCTCTCGCTGTTGTGCACGCAACGCCGCCGCATAAGCCAATACAAAACTGAAAAATGCGAGGCATACTGATTTACTATTTTTTACAACTAACATATCGTTCTCCTAATGACATAAGAAGACCGTTGACTTGTCGAGGGGCTGTTTTAGAAAGGGAAGAAATTTAAGACAGTGACCGCGACGAGTTCCGCGGCCAAAGTAAAATATATTGCTATTGCATTAGGCGCGCGGGAGTTGTCATCCACCAAATTCGCTTGGCGACGACGGTATGATACATTGACTTAATCGAGGTCGCTGCAAGGGCAACGATGGTAGATAAGTGTGAGTTCATTCGCGTATAAAACCTAAAGAAATTTAACAATATATGAATGCTTGCGTTATGATGCAAGCAGGCTAAATTATGTATGATAACTGACAATTAATCTAGACAAAAAAACATTTTTTACACGGTATGGGTGCAACGTCTTCAGAATCTATTGTTTATTTCTGTTAATTTTTTTTATGCGCGCACTTATGCGTCCACTTTATGCGCCAATGCTATACGCTAGGGTCTCTTCGCTACTGTCTATTTTATTGCTCATATTACCCACTACACCAAACCACAACTGACTTATTATATGACTATCAAAACTGTTGATCTTATTATTCATGCCAAGTGGATTCTTCCCGTTATTCCTCAGAATACGTTACAGCGAGACTGCTCGCTGGTGGTTGATAAACAACGCATTATTGCCATTAAGCCAACAGATAATATTCACCAACTCTATCGAGGCGACGAAGAATATCAACTTGATCATCATGTCCTCATGCCCGGCTTAATTAATGCACACGGACATACAGCGATGAGTTTGTTGCGCGGTTACGCCGATGACGTAGGCTTAGACACGTGGCTGAATGATCATATTTGGCCTACTGAAGCTAAGTATGTCTCTGAGGAATTTGTGAAAGATGGCGCAGAGCTGGCCATGGCCGAAATGATTCGTAGCGGCACTACGTGCTTTTCGGATATGTATTTCTTCCCCGAAGCAACCGCTGCTGTAGCGCACGCCGCAGGAATGCGCTGCCAAATCACCTTTCCTATATTCGACTTCCCTTGCGCGTGGGGAAATGGCCCCGATGATTATGTGAGTAAAGGCTTAGCCTTGCGAGATGATTACCGCAACCATGAACGTATTACGGTTATTTTTGGCCCCCATGCACCTTACACCGTTGGCGACGAGACCTTTACGCGCATTGCCAACCTAGCGTCAGAAATACAATGCGGCATTCATGTTCACTTACATGAAACCAAAGGCGAAGTAGAAACCGCGCTTAATGTATCGGGCAAACGTCCAATACAACGCTTATTCGACTTACAGGTGCTCACCCCCACTACTCAGTGCGTGCACATGACACAAGTTAACGATGACGATATCGCCCTGCTACAACAAACAGGCGCACATATTATTCATTGCCCCGAATCAAATTTGAAACTGGCCAGTGGTTTTTGCCCTGTGGATAAATTACTTAACGCGGGCATTAATGTCGCACTAGGCACAGACAGTGCCGCAAGTAATAACAATTTAGATATGTTTGGCGAAATGCACACAGCGGCGCTGTTAGGCAAAGCGGTCGCCGAAGATGCCACGGCACTTAATGCGCAACAAGTTATAGAAATGGCAACGATTAATGGTGCAAAAGCCATGGGAATTGATGACGATACTGGCAGCCTAGAAGTGGGTAAATATGCCGACGTCATAGCCATTGCATTAGACGATATAGAACATGCGCTACAACACGATATACTCTCGCAAATCATGTACACCCATAACGGGCATCGCGTCAGCCATAGCTGGGTGAATGGTCAGTTATTAATGCAAAATCGTGAGTTAACCACATTGAATATCAACGATATTGCCAACAAATCTATGGCGTGGCAAAAACGCATGACGTAATACTTAGCGCAAGATTTAACGTAACACTTAAGCAACACTTAATATGATAATTAACACAGCCATAATATGACCACTAATATGGCTGCTAATATGACCGCTGACATGACAATAGCCACACACATTATTTTTTACAAAAGAACTAACGGGCATCCATTATGAGCAACACCAGCAACCAAAATGTCGATCCGCAAGAAATTGCTAAATTTGAAGCCCTCGCTAAACGCTGGTGGGATAAAAATAGTGAGTTCAAGCCACTCCACGACATTAACCCACTGCGCGCCAATTTTATTGATGAGCGTTCGCCCGTCGCCGAACTTAATGTACTTGACGTAGGGTGTGGCGGGGGTATTTTAAGTGAGTCGTTGGCTCATCGAGGTGCCAGTGTCACCGGTATCGATATGGGCGAAGCACCGTTAAGTGTAGCGCGCTTGCACAGCCTTGAAAGCGGTGTGAAGATCAATTATCGTAAGATCACCGCCGAAGCCTTAGCCGAAGAACAGCTTGGACATTACGACATTGTCACCTGTTTAGAGATGCTGGAACATGTGCCCGACCCCAGCCAAGTGATAACCGCTTGCGCACAACTGGTAAAACCCGGTGGGGATATTTATTTTTCTACTATTAATCGTAACCCGAAGTCTTATGCGTTTGCGATTATTGGCGCAGAATATTTGCTGCAGTTGTTGCCGAAAGGCACCCACGAATATGCAAAATTCATTAAGCCATCGGAACTCGCACAATGGTCTCGTGATGCGGGCTTGTCGTGGCAAGAGATAACCGGCATGACCTATAATCCGTTCACTAAAAAGTATCGTCTTAATGCAAACGATGTCAGTGTGAATTATTTGGTTCACGTTAAGAAAGAATAAGCAGCACCGCTACACAGTCATTGCCCGCATACCCAAGATGGAGTCAAGGGTAGCTTTGCAGAAGCAAAATCTGGCCTGCATTACTCAGTGCATCCCGTTTATGGACGGGCAACCGATAGCGTTGTGGACGGATAAGGCTTTTTTTCTGTGAACTGTTAGCGGTAAACTGTAAACTGCTTTTTTGCTGTTAGCGATAAACCACTCATTCTTTCCCTGTAAGCTATCCCCTATGTCTTTAAAAGCCGTTTTTTTTGATCTCGATGGCACGCTGTTAGACAGCGCGCCTGACTTTTTTGTCGCCATGCACCAATTGATGGACGAATATCAACAACCTCGTGTTGATGAAGCTTCTATACGCGCTACGGTATCCGATGGTGGACGCGCGTTAACCACGCTTGGGTTTGGTTTAGACGTGGGTGACGACGGATTTGATGAGCGTCATCAGCGCTTACTCGATATCTACGCCGAACACATGGGTCAACATTGCGTATTATTCCCCGGCATTGATACGCTCATTCGCCAGCTCAAAAGCGCCTCACTTTTTTGGGGTATTATCACCAATAAGCCAGCGCGTTTTACTGATCCTATTATGGCCAGCGTGACCCTACCCGCACATCCTCATTTAGTGATTTGCCCTGACCATGTCAGCAACGCTAAACCCGACCCAGAAGCGTTAATTTTGGCGTGTAACAAAGTCGGCTGTACACCCGCAGAAGCTATTTATGTGGGCGATCACCAACGCGATATTGACTGCGGCATACGCGCTGGCAGTCCAACCATTGCGGTGACCTTTGGCTACACTAAAACTGTCGATGATATACTTTCGTGGAATGCTGATTATATTGCTCACAACAGCGAAGATATCTGGGCTGCGGTACAAGATTACACCAACCATGATGCGAATAAAAACATCAACAACCGCCAAGTAAACGAACTCTACATGAATAAAGTCCCTATAAATAAAGTCCCGATGAACAAATAATCACTACAAGTGATCAATGCATCCCTTAACGCACCCCTTGATGTTGGCTATAAGCATTCGCAGCCCTCACATATATTAATAGATAGACGGTTATAGTCATGAACGATTGGAAAAACTTCACGCCATCCAGCGACGCTCTTCAAGGCAAGGTGATCGCCATTACTGGCGCAGGCGCAGGTATTGGACGAACGTTAGCGAATAGCTTTGCGGCTTATGGCGCGACGGTTATTTTAATGGGGCGAACGGTAGAGAAGCTGGAAGCGATTTATGATGAGATACAATCACATCACCCCAATGCGCTCCAACCCGCTATTGTGCCCATTGACTTTGAAGTCGCGGGCGATGCAGACTACCAAACACTGCACGACAGTATCGACGCTGAGTATGGAAAACTTGACGGCTTAGTGCATTGCGCCGCTGAACTCGGTGAGCGCACTTCGATTGGCAGCTATTCTATTGCCGTGTGGGAAACATTAATGAAGGTGAATGTGACCGCACCGTTTGCACTCACCAAGCACTTGCTGCCACTATTGCAACTCAGCGAAGCCGCTTCTATTATTTTTACCAGCTCGAGTGTGGGCTTACAAGGCCGCGCTTACTGGGGAGCCTATGCGGCGTCTAAGGCAGCGTTAGAAAATCTCATGCAAACATTAGCCGATGAATTAGAAGACACCAGCCGCATTCGCGTTAACAGTGTAAACCCTGGTGCAACGCGAACCGCCATGCGTGCACAAGCTTTCCCTGCTGAAGACCCCGGTACGGTAAAATCAGCAGTCGAGCTAATCCCACTCTACTTATATTTAAGTAGCGACGAAAGCCGCAGAATTACAGGACAACAGATTTCTTTTTAAGCATTGCTGACACGCTGTTAAGCAAACATGGAGCGAAAGTGAATATTTCAATCAAAGCAAAAAGTAGTCGCGGTGATGCCTCTTATACCGTTGATTTTATGACTAAGGATGGCGTTTTATCTGTTTTTTGTGACTGCCCTGCCGGCGAGTGGGGGAAGTTTTGCAAGCATAAGTGGCAACTTCTTAATGGTGATGAGTCTATGCTGACCAGCATAGATCAGAGTAGCCAACTCAAAATAGTCCATACACTGGCTATAGAAAAGGGTATCCATGACCTTTACAAAGACGTTGACGCCCTTGAGAAACAAAAGAAAATACTAGCCAAAGAGCAGAAAAAAGAAAAAGATTCCATGAAAAAAGCATTATCTAAAAAGCACACCCTAACGGAAGAGCAATTTTCTGACTTGAACGCATCGTTGTCTGCAATAGATACAAAAATGGCCTATACCGGCTACCTAATCACTAAAGAAAAGGAAGTGGTCGAGAAAAAATTAAAAAGTGGTTTTTAAATTGTTTAGTATGCTGTCACTGCAGTTTTACTTACAATGACCCCATATACTGAACGCTTTCTCATTGGAAGCGCATAAGCTCGCCTTTTATTTTGGCGATAACTCCCCCCACAAATAATGAACACGCAGTCTTTTTATGAAAACACCTAAACGCATACAACCTTTAGTCGACGATGGATTAGTCGATGAAGTGATTAGCCGATTAATGAGCGGTAAAGAAGCCGATGTCTTTATTGTACGCTGCGGCGATGAAATCCGCTGCGCCAAGGTATATAAAGATGCCGTTAAACGTAGCTTTAAAAAGGCCGCGCAGTATCAAGAAGGCCGAAAGGTACGTAATAGCCGTCGTGCTCGCGCCATGGAAAAAGGCTCTAAGTTTGGTCGTAAGCAGCAAGAAGACACATGGCAAAATGCCGAAGTCGATGCGCTATATCGCTTAGCCACTGCAGGCGTGCGAGTTCCCAAGCCTTATGGATGCTTTGATGGGGTTCTCCTAATGGAACTAGTGACCGACGACGAAGGGAGTGTAGCCCCGCGCCTTGGCGATGTGGACATGACAGAAGAGCAAGCAGAAGAAGATCACGCGGTGATGATGCAATATGTCATGCGAATGCTGTGCGCGGGCATTGTTCATGGGGATTTATCAGAATTTAACGTCTTAGTGGATGACTACGGCCCGGTGGTTATTGATTTACCTCAAGCCGTGGATGCCGCCGCGAATAATAATGCGCAAGCTATGCTAACCCGTGATGTAGACAACATGAAAAATTATTACGGACGATACGCACCTGGGCTTTTAGCCACACGATACGCAAAAGAAATGTGGGATCTCTACGAAGAAGGTGAACTTCACCCAGAATACCCCCTCACCGGCGAATGCATTATCGACGAAGATGATGCGGATGTGGATGCGGTATTAGAAGAAATCAAAGCCGCGCTAGCAGAAGAAGAGGCCCGCCTAGAGCGTATTCGTGTGGCAGATGAAGAGCCATGACAGGTAGGTGTTACACGCTACACTTTAGTGAACATAAAGGATTTCAGGGGACGTTAGTAGACCATCATTAATCGATGGCCTTCGATGCTCTTTTCAAGTGCACTATTTTTCCTTGGGCACACCATATTTAAGTAACGCTATTTCTCCGTTACGCTTTATTAAGCGGCACTATTTTTAAGCAACACTATTTTTAAGCGGCACTATCTCTAAGCAACACTATCTCTAAGCAACACTGTTATGAATAACTCAGCGATTCGTCTCGATATTAAACGCTATGGTAATGAAGCCAAGAAGCATTCACACGATTATCACCAATTAGTCCTCCCTTTAGCGGGGACTTTATCGCTGTCTATTGGTGACAACGGTGGCGACGTTAATGACAAAAAAGCGGCCATTATTCCTGCTGGTAGAAACCATGAATATTCGGCATCGACAGACAATCATTTTTTAGTCGCTAATATCCCACAAACCTTAGCGCCTAGACTAGAAAGACTCCCACAGTTTGTGAATATCGATTCGAGCTTACGACTCTACATTCACTTTCTACATCAACAGTTACTTGAGAGAACCCACGGCGGTGAGACTCAGCGACAAATGCTCCTCTTACTTATCCAGCTTATTCAGGAATGCCATGGCAGCCCCGTACATTTAGATCATCGCGTTGCTACGGCTAAGTGCTTTTTAGATGAACATTTTCACAAAACAGTGACCATGGCAGAGCTAGCAAATATCGCCCACCTAAGTAGTAGACAGCTCAACACCTTATTTAAAGCTCAAGTAGGCACGACACCCCACCACTATTTAACAGAAGTTCGCATGCAACGGGCTTGGCACCTCTTAGCAAATTCCGACCTTAGCGTTCAATGTATTGCGGACGCAGTCGGTTACCACTCGTTATCGTCTTTCAGTGATCAATTTAGTCAGCACTTTGGTCAATCTCCACGTCACTTTCGCCGAAAACAGAAATAGTTTCGCCGTATAAGTAAAGTCTCTTTGCAATCTCAAGCGTACACTGACCTACCTATTCATGCATGCTTGAAAAGATTTATGTCAACAAACAATACGGCGACATTTATTGGTTCAATTTCCATTTTATTGTGGGGTACTTTAGCGCTGCTCACTAAGTTGACGGGCGGGCAAGTACCGCCCTTTCAAATGATGGCGATGACCTTTGCCGTTGCTTTTATGTTGATGAGCATTCGCTGGTGGATACAGGGGCATACTGGTCTTCGATTTATTCGGCAATCACCACAGGCTTGGTGTCTCGGTATAGGAGGTTTGTTTGGTTACCACTTCGCTTACTTCAAAGCCATAACACTTGCACCTGCTATTGAGGTGAGCTTGCTCGCCTATCTTTGGCCACTATTGATAGTCTTGCTATCGTCATTCCTACCAGGAGAATCATTTAAGCTGCGCTATGTGGTCGGAGCCATAGTCGCCTTAGTAGGCTGCTGGTTATTGATTGGGATGAATAGCAATGGTTTTACTTGGGAATATGTTGACGGCTATCTCATGGCTGTTATGTGTGCGCTAATTTGGTCATCGTACTCAGTGCTTAGCAGGTTAGTTCAAGCGGTTCCTACTGATGCCGTAGGCTGGTTTTGCGGAGTAACGGCATTGCTAGCCTTCATATGCCATCTCCTATGGGAAGAGACACTCTGGCCTAGCGATACCGTTGCTTGGCTGTGTATTCTTGGCTTAGGACTTGGCCCCGTAGGCCTAGCCTTTTTTACATGGGACTACGGTGTTAAGCATGGCAACATTCAATTGCTGGGCACACTGGCTTACAGTACGCCTCTTATTTCTGTAATATTACTGATTTTGGCGGGATTTGGTCAAGCCACGAGCCTGTTAATCATCGCGAGTACTCTTATTGTTATTGGGTCATTCATTGCTGGACTATCTCAGTCTACATAGGGCTCAGTCTACATAGGACTAAACATACATAAAGTTAAGCCTACATAGCGCTCAGTCTACATAGGACTAAACATACATAAAGTTAAGCCTACATAGCGCTCAATCTACACCCATTAAGAATCTAATTCTTATCAATGTTGAACGGTTTATTTAGCGCTCTTAGCTGCACTTTTCTGCAATACCTTCAACGTCAATTCGCAATCCGCTTTTTCGGTAGAAAACTGAATAACATGATCACTAATCGTTAAGGATGCTGATAACGTTCGTTCGACCAATAGCGCTAGCGGCTGAACCTGCTCCCACTGAAATTGATAAACCGAAACGTTTAACGTGGCTAAATCATTTTGGTGCTTTAACCACCAGCTATCTGATTTACTATTAAAACTATAAACCGATGTGTTCTGAGCGCGACGCGTAGCTTTTTTAATACGGTCTACTGCGGGCTCACCCACATCAATCCAAGACATTAACTGGCCATCTAAGGTGTTCACCCATAAGTCAGGTTCGTCGGGTGCCGATAAGCCTTTGGTGAAACTTATGCCCTCTTGTGATTGCAAACAAAACGCCAATACTCGCACCATCATTCGTTCTGTGGTTTCCGATGGGTGCTGCGCAACCGTTAAAGCTAACGCTTCGTAGTAATCACGATTAAAGTCAGACACCATAATAGTAAATTTATAGATCGTGGGTTTTATTGCCATAATGGGAATACCGTCAGTGGTGCCATAAGTCATGCGGGAATGGGAATACCGTTCACAAAGGAGCCTTATTAAGGCTTTTACTAGGAGAGCAAAGAGTCAGGAAGAAGACAGTAGATGCCGGGTCAAGCCTGTCTTCAACTCGATGGGTACCCGGCATGAAGTATCGGCTAGTCTTACTGCACTCCTTACCGCTCGACTCGCTTACCTGAACGCGTTTACGCTTATACGATGGCGAGCAACTCTAGTTCGAAAACCAATGCCTGAAAGGGACCAATCGCACCCCCTGCACCGTTCTCACCATAAGCAAGAGAGTAAGGAACGTATAGCTTCCACTTACTGCCAACAGGCATTAGCTGTAATGCCTCTGTCCAACCAGCAATCACTCCATTCACGGGGAATTCTGTTGGCTCGTTGCGGCTGTATGAACTATCAAATTCAGTACCGTTAATTAATGTACCACGGTAATGAGTCCGTACCGTTGACGTCGCGGTGGGTAAGTCGCCGTCACCTTGGGTGATAATTTCGTACTGTAAGCCAGTATCGGTTACATGAATATCGTCACGATCGGCATTCTCCGCTAAAAAAGCTTCACCTTCGCCAGCCGCCGCTTTGGCTTTTACGGCTTGCTGTTCTTTCATACGCTCTTGAATAACAGTAAACGCGGCATTCACATCTTCACTGGATACGGTGGGCATGTCGCCATTAAACGCATGACGCAAACCTTCCAATGCACACTCTAGTGACGCGCCTTCGAACATACTGTTTAGCTGGTCGCCCATTTGTAGGCCGATGCCGTATGAGGCTTGTTCTTCTAGGGTGCTAGGGTGGATCTCTGATTTTACTTCGGTCATCTATTAGCTCTCGTCAGTTAGTGGATAAATAATAAAACATGCATTCATACAAGGAGCGCTGATAAAAATACACGGGGCATATTAAACACGAAAGGCGAAGAATTTACCAGTGAACGAGCCCTGTAAACATCTCCAGTAGCACTATTACGCGGAGCTTTTTGCACGTCTGCTAGATATGGCAAGGGGAAAGGTCATAAGTGCAGAGCAGCATACGCGGTTAACCCGAGAAACAAGTGAACAACAACACCGAAAAGCAAGCTAACCTTTAGATGACTGGAGTGAAGGGTATCGTCTGCACTATTGAGGTAAATTGATGACGATAAGGCATATATTTATTACGATCTGTACTAGAATTAATTACATCGATATTATTTATGGTATTCAACATGACAATTAAAGCTAAAATATTAATTCTTTCAATCTTTACTGTTCTAGCAAGCTCATTTTCCCTCACGTTGCTCAATGTAGTGGGGGTGAAAAACTTATCAGAAAAGAACATTGTGGCTACCCGCGAGCGCATGATGGACATCAAAAAGCAGGAAGTGAAACAATATACCGACCTGGCTTCCAGTGCGATTAAAGATATTCTCGACACTACTGATGACTCTATACGTCAAGAATCACTAGCGAAACGTATTAACAATTTGCGCTTTGGCGAAGACGGTTACTTTTTTGCCTACTCTGGGGATGGTGTGGTAACGGCACATGCGACGGCAAGTTTGATTGGACAGAATCTCTTGTCGCTCAAATCCAAGAATGGTGTTGCCTTCATTCGAGAACTTATTGCCGCCGCAAAGAGCGGTGGCGACTACGTGCTATATGATAGGCCAAAGCTTAATCAAGAGGGCCAATTTATGAAGCTAGGTTATGCCATCTGGATACCCGAGGTGAAATGGATGATCGGCACCAGTTTTTATATTGATGATATCGACGATGTTATTGCCGAATTGAGAGTCGAGCAATCAAAGAAAATCAATTCGGCTATTGTTTCCACCATCCTTGTCTCGGGCATTATTGCTACGGTCTTGATTGTATTAAGCCTGGCATTGATCAACACTATTGTTAGGCCTTTAAAGCGGATAACACACCGATTAAACGATATTGCTAGCGAAAATGGGGACCTGACACAACGCCTTGACGCAAGCACCAATGATGAACTCGGTGCGCTCGCCAGAGCGTTTAATTTATTTGTAGATAAAGTCCATAACCTAGTCAAGAAAACAGCGGAGACAGCTGAATCTGTTAATGACTCGGCCACCAATAGCCAAAGTCTCTCTAACAAGATAACCCAATCGGTTAATAATCAACGCATGCAGACAGATATGGTGGCAACAGCCATGAACGAAATGTCGGCTTCTGCCCAAGAGGTGTCGAACAATGCATCGGAAGCCGCACGTTCAGCTGATGCGGCGAATACTAGCTGTAATAGCGCTAAAGATGTAGTTGCCAACAGTATCCATTCGGTCAAATCATTAGTGAATGAGATTGAAAGAGCTTCGACTGTCATCAATGACCTAAAAGGTGATGTAGGTGAAATTGTCACCGTTCTAGATGTGATTAGAGGTATCGCCGAGCAAACCAATCTATTGGCCCTTAATGCCGCTATTGAAGCGGCGCGAGCGGGCGAACAAGGGCGCGGGTTCGCCGTAGTGGCAGACGAAGTGCGGACGCTGGCAAGCCGCACCCAAGACAGTACGAAAGAGATCCAAGAAATGATCGAGCGCTTACAAAAAGGGTCAGAAGAGGCGGTGAATGTGATGATCTCTAGCAAAACCGTCGGCGAAGAAACCGTCGAGCATTCGTCTAGTGCGGGATCATCATTAGATGACATTGCACTTTCTGTCAGCGCCATAAACAGTATGAATGCGCAAATTGCTAATGCAGCCAGAGAGCAAAGCCAGGTAGGCGAAAGTATTAACGAAAACTTAACCCGTATATTAACCGAGTCGGATGTGACAACTGAAGCAACATCCGATAGCCACAAAACATCCTCTGACCTAGCCAGTAAAGCAACTGAATTAAGCACTCTAATCCATCAATTTAAAATATAGCCATCATTATATTGCGCACTGATAGTACTATCGCTATCAGTACTTAGTCGAGCGGTGCTGATCTGCAGCAGGCGCTAATGCCTAGCATGTCGATCAATAAGCTATTCGTTATTGGCTAGGCCAGTCATTTAAGGTCCAATCATAAACGTAGTTGAAAACAGGCGTGCGAAGACCGTTTAATTTCATGGTTAAGTCGTCGCCTGCATATCGTCGGATGTGGGCGATCACTCCTTCCGTCGTTCCACCAAAGTCTTCTTGATACCAATCGTATATTGTCGACAAAACAACTTGCTGCTGCGCGACCATTACTGCGCGAGGGTGATTAATATAGTCACGTGCAGCCTGCTCAAGCAGAAATTCGGTGTTGTTTGCGGTGAATGCTACCGTTGATAAATTAGGGCACGAAAAACTAGCACAGTTGACCGCATAATGAATACGTGGGTCATCATAAATAGGGCGTAAAATACCGTGTTCGATATCGTTTAACGATAGCGACTTACCGTTCACGGTTAACATATCGTCACCCCATGGACCAAAACGAAAGAAACCCCCACCCACTTTGGTAATGGAGGTCACAGGGTAATGCTTCACTATGAGCTGGACCGTGGCGGCGTTATA
>Ga0307488_10002099_pt1 | contig 16853 bp, 26 predicted proteins | sample SB02metaG_FD_202248 | JGI IMG/M metagenome (GOLD analysis project Ga0307488, IMG submission 202248) | Sea-ice brine microbial communities from Beaufort Sea near Barrow, Alaska, United States - SB 0.2 | ecosystem: Environmental > Aquatic > Marine > Coastal | place: USA: Alaska | collected... | reverse complement strand
CCGAAGGATATTTCCCTCGTATTAGTAAGGAGAGCCACAGCCATCCCTATCTCAATCTAAAACAAATTTTCAATAAACTCACCTCATCCAACCCCTTAATATACAGAGAATAAATGACAAAGTCAAGGTTTATTTTAAAGTTTCTTTTGGGAACTCCAGAAAGGTATGATTTACAGTAACTTAATCTGATGATACCTTAGCAGTAGCTCTGAACCTTAGTTCCCAATGATAAAACAAATTTTCAATAAACCGTTGAATCAGTAGTTTAATCCCCTCATTCAACACCTTAATATACACATAATAAACCACAAAGTCAAGGTTTATTTTAAACTATTTTTTAATAAAATAATCTCATTAGGTGATCGTGTGTATCCTTATTGCAATTAACACTATGCTCATCCAACGTATAATCCAAGAAGAATGTCCACTTGGTTGCTTTCTTAATGGCTGAGTTTCTACCTCTGGCCCGTACTGAGTTCCATCCCCACGAACCATCCTTGTTATCCTTAAATGTAAAGTTCCATTCTTTCATATACTCACCTTATTTGTTACCTAAATATACGAATAAATACCTATACAAGTCAAGGTTTATTTTAACTATTAGCTTGCCAGGCACGTGGCTGAATGCCTACCCGGCTGTGAGAGAGCTGGTAAAATAAACCTTGACTTGTATGTGCATTTATGTGTAAATTATAGGTTGGGCTGGGATAACTATATAAGCTATTTGGATTGTTCACTCAGTTGAAAAGAGGTTGCCTACAGCCTTCCTGAACTGCCTTACATTCTTCGGTTGCTTTACCTTCAATCGCTGTCCTTTCATAATAAAGAAGCAGTTAAAGCATAACACTCTGAGATTAATCAACTCTTTATTCGTTGAGTCATCATCCATATAGTCTAACATAAGCGGCTTACTCATATCAGTCGCTCTATATCTGTTCTCACCACAGTTGCAACACTCTTCCTTTAAGTAACCTTCGCGGAAACATCTGTGTAATAGCTTGGTGGTGCTGTAGTTAGGGTTATTACCAGCAAAAACATTTTCTAGCTCAGTCGGCTTATGCCCACCCGTAGTGGTATGCTTAATTCCCTTCTGTGACTCTACAGGTTGGAATACCTCATAGAGTTTAGCGTACTTCTTAAATGTATTATAGGCTACGTTGAGTAACTTAGCCGCTTGTTTCATAGACTGAGTTTCGTTAATCGCCCAAACTATCCTACTTTTGCTCATTTTAGCCATAAAAAGCTCCTATTATGTCATATTGACACACGGATAATATCAGTTGATATGGTCTACAGAAGTATGTCATAGTGACACACGCGTAGTATATAGAAATATAACTGATACCCATTAAATCCTGTGTATTATATAATAAGTAGGTAATGGTGTCAAAAAGTGGGTTGAAGTGGGGAAGAACGGATTTTACCTTATGTCTCCTGATAGAAGATGTAAAAGACTATTGCTATAATAATGAGAGCCACCAACTCCATGCATAGGTATCCTTTGCTGTGATACTAATAAGTATTGCAAATGTCTATTTTGATTACCAATGGGGGTAGGTTGGTTTATTTCAAAGGCTGGTATTGCTATGAGGGAGAGTTTAACCTTCGGTTCAATCATCCCCCCCTAGCTTTATTTACTTACTTTACTTCAGAACTATAGGAAGTGAATAACTTACCTGCACTGCCCTTCCATTCTGCTTAGCTGGAATAAACTTTAATCTTTCCACTGCATCTATTACAGCAGCATTAAACTTTATGTTAAATGTATCGATAATGATTGCTTTCTGAACTTTACCGCTGCTACTTACGTCAAACTTTACTTTTATTCTGCCTACTTCATTACAATGGTTTAGCTTGTCAAGGTTTAACTCGTTGATTAATTTAGGGTATTGACTTCCTTTATTGGATAAGTTGTAAGCCTTAACCATTAAAAGATTTTGGGCTGTCAATGAGCCCCACAGCATTAACATTAGTATTATCTTCATATTCTTCTCTCCGAAGCTTTGCTCGATCTCCATATCTTTCAACCAAAGCGTTTTATTTATTAAGTTAACTGATTACGGAAGCTTTATTACTTTAACTTCTCGTACTATATATAGTTAATTAATTAAATAAAACTTTGATTTGCCGGGCAAAATCTTTAGTAAATAATAAAGCAAGGCTGATAATCCATTGTCTTATTCCTTGGAGCATACCGATACTTAATTATCTCCCACTTGTGATGTCTCACGCAATATTTCTTATAGTCCCAGCCCATTTCATATTCTTCTATTTGTTTATAATCATGCACGATATCACGCATATCTACTATTGGGGAGTAAATTTTGTATTCGGATTTCATTTGTTTTCTCACCCCGCATGATTTCAATACAAACATAACTGTTAGAATCCAAATCAATACGCTCCACCACTTAGGCAAGGCAAACAGCTTATTTCGCTCACCTCTTCTTCTTCTCACATTACCTGTATAATTAAATCCCATCATTTACTCATCTTCCTTTTATCATACCAATGCTTTCATCTAAGCTTGCCTATCCCTTCTACTCTCTCTGTTGATTAAAAACTGATGATTGTCTAGCTCATCCACCAAGAAATGTACACGCGCTATCGACTCCTGCTTTTCCGTTAACCCTTTCTTTATCATCTCTAAGAATCTTTTGATTGTTTTGATTTTCATTTCCATCATCCCCTTTATTCGATAACCCCTTTCTAATGAAGAATTATTCTCAATAAAGTATCCTTTAATGGAAGAGGCTTATCTATTACCTAAGTACAACTAACTGGTGAAATCTACGATTTAGTAGATTTTACCTTTGGTGTCAACGATTTCAAGCGATACACGTATTCACATACGTTTTCGGTGTCTATCGTTTGTGACACCCTCTGATAATATATATGTATTTAGTAAGAAATAATTCTATCTATGAAAAGAAATCATAAAATTGTTTGAAAAACAATCCGATAAAACCTGCGCCAACCATAGTTCTCCACTTACTAGCGGATTCTCTGAATTGGCTATTCTGTTTAGTTTCAGCCCACAAGCCTTCGTTGGGATTGAATAGATTCTCCTTAATGAAACTGAGATTATCATCTGTTTTTTGATGAGCTTTTTCCATATCTGTGTTTAACTTTTCTATATTTTTTTTGAGTTCATCTATCTTCAAATGTACTATCTCAAATTCCTTCCGGTCATTTTGATTCATTTATCCAATCTCCATTCGTAGTTATACCTTGCAAGTTTCTAACTATAAATAAATATACAACTATTTAATTAATCACCAACTTTTAGTGATTTTACTTTAAGATTTCTTTTCTTTCTCGGCTTGGGTTTGGCTTGATTGTCTAATCTGAATATCTCTTCTTTAAGAGATTCCCTTACGAATATTAGGTGTTTATTTTCTGATTGTAAATCTTCTATCTTACTACCACCTAATATCAGGCATGTAACGTAACCGGCTATAAAACCAATTATCATACCTAAGTAAACCCAAGCTACTATGTTAAAATCCATACTACTTACCTTTTTTATCTTTATCTTCTAATAGATTAAGAATAGCACTTAGTTTATTCTCTATCGCAACTAAAAGATTAATCATCTGATTTGATGCTTTTTCATCCATGATATTACTCCGTTTTATTTATTGTTATTAAAATCTTTATATACTTCTATCTTTAGTATTTCCGGCACCATTATATCAGCCGTTTTTGGGTATGGAAATAGTGGGTGTTTTAAGTTTTGTAGAGCCTTTCTCTTATCACTCTTACTACCCATCAAGTATACATACCTATGTTTTCTTAGCTCTTTCTTTACCCAAAAATCTTTCTCCACCAAGCTCTTCATCTTCTCTATGTCATTAGTTCCATAGTATGGAAAGATAGTTCTGCCATGTTGCCATTTACCTTCTTCTTCCCACTTAAATAACCAGCTATCATTAGGTCTTATCTTATTACCTTGGTATAACCAGTTAGTTGCCTGATATATTGTACCCACATGACCTTGCTGTGGATCTGAGTAGGATATCAAAGCTTTTATATCTTTTCTGTTCTTCTTCAACCAACTAAAACCTTCTCCTATTAGATAGGATTCTATATTATTACCATAGCCATCATGCACAAATAACCTTACTAATTCATAGACATTTTCTCTTGGTACAGCCGCTGATACTGAAGCGCCTGAATGTCTACCTATTGGATCACCATAACATATTGTACCGATTAGCTTCTCTTCTGGCTCATCAAAGAATTGGTGTTCATTACCTGTGGTATAATATAACCCTAAAGCTACACTACATTTAGTCCATTGTTTTGAGTAGTGGTATTTAACCACCATATCTTTAGCAACCTTTCTATTTATTTCCCTAACCGACAATTTTGATGTGTCTACATATTTCATTCTTCCTCATCATCATTGAGTATTTCAGCATTCTCATGCACTACCACAATACTACCACTTTCAGCTGATGGTATATTTTCATAGTCCAACTTCATTTGTATAGCCTCAGCCTCTATCTCAGCTGCTAACATTTCCAATTCTTTTTGTTGTTCTTTAGTTAATTCTTTCATCTGTCTATATCCAAGTATTTATCTTCAGCCCACCATCTTTTGTTTGGATCTGATGAAGATTTCCTTTCAAATGCTTCCCTATTTAATTCAAATTCTTTTTTAGACATAACAGTCCATAGCTCATCAAACCTTTTTTCATTTATCTGTTTCCTACCCATAAAATAAAACTTAGCAGCTTCTAACCCATATTTATCACTTACTTCATATGTAGATACAAGCTCATATTGTTTACTAATTAAAACCCATTTCATTAAATTTCTCCTTAATCAAATATTATATGAAACCCACCATAAGTTTCTTTATATGTCCAATTATCAAAATATGCATAAAATATAGTAGCAGTATCACCTACCATAGTTTTTATTGGTGCTATCATTGTATTTACTTCACCATCCTCATTACTATACGAAGCCCCATTTACAATAGGAACTTCTTCTCCACCAAACCAAGTTATGTATGTTGTGTCATAACCAACATAAGTCATATCATCAGTTAAACCGTTATTAGCTATAACATAACCGAAGTCATCACCAATATACCAATGATGTGAGCTAGTCCAAGCAAATTTTATTACGTTTACTGGATTACCATCTCTGTAAACGTGACCACTAATTCTATGTATTGTCTGCCATTTTGTAGTATCTATTGTGATGTGGTGGAAACCGTTAGCATCTACCGATAGTCTAGAATCTAACTCAAATAATATAGGAGAAAGTTCTTGTGAAGTATATTCACCTTCTTCTACAGGACCAAATAGATTACTTTGTTCACAACCTACAAATAGATTAAATGCTACTAGGGTGATTAGTCCACAATTTACCAGTCTTTTTATTCCTTTTAACTTTTTCATCAGCTTTTATTTCCTTCCAAGTTTTCTTTTGTTTTTTTGGTTTCTTTTTAGTTTTTACAGATTCTTCGTAGCTTTCTTCTTCAAGCTCTTCCCAATCTCTGTAGTCTGTATTCATCTCATCTTCTCCTAAATATACTCAACTTTTGCCATACAAGTCAAGACATTATTTTCCATTTTGTAATTAAATCTAAGAACTCTGACACAGAGTATGAGTTTTTCCTCTCATCAATTATAGTGCTCGTTTCCAATAACTCTGGATTAGTTGTAACTATATTGTCTAATGCCTTAAAACCATTACCTGTATAAAACGTTCCAAAAGATTCTTCTCCTAAAATATTGTTATCCCATATATCATCTACGGAATCTCCCTTTAATAATATATAGTATGTCATTTATCTAAAATGTAATTTTCTTTAATAAACTTTATAATATCACCCGTTGGTATCCATTTTAATACATCTCTAGCCTTATCATCTGTATTTAGAGTTTCTCTCATCTCACCTGGCCTACCATCAATATACTCTGTAGGATAGTCTCCAAATGCTTCAGCTAATTCATTAATAGAACGATTATTACCATTACCCAACTCAAATGAGTCTCCGTTAAACTCAGCCATAAACAATGATTTACCACATCTGATTAACCCATCTACAATATCACCAACATAGGTGAAATCTCTTCGTTGTTCTCCATCACCTGTAATAGTTAGTGGTTCTCCATTACTGAATTGTCTTTGGAATATACCCAACACATTACAATAACTACCTTCGCTTGCTTGGTGTTCTCCATATACATTATAGAATCTACATATAGCAGTTGGAACTTCAAAGAGTTTATTATATAATTCTATTAGATGTTCATTCTGCCACTTGGTAAATGTGTAAGGGTTAGCATATACATCACCTGTAACTGAGGATGAACCAGCATATATAACTGGTGTCTCTGAATGTTTAGCCCAATCTAATACATTGATTGTAGCCATCGGACCTGATTTGAATGTATCAACAGGTTTTTTAAATGATGGTACTATTCTTGGTAGAGCAGCCAGATGGTATATTATATCAACCGGCTCAATCTGACAATCACAAGAGTATTCACAATAACAATTGTCCGATAGACTCCACCAATTTGTTTCTGATAAATCTTTGTGGTGGTATTCGCATCCTTTTTGTTCGTTCTCTTTCTTACCCGTTGAGTAGTTGTCTACAGATTCGACTTCGTGACCATCTTTCAATAGTCTCTTTATTAAATTAGTTCCAACAAAACCCGCACCACCTGTAACTAAGACTCGCATACTATCAGCTCCTTTTCATATGTTTTTAAAGATTTGATATTAAACTTAAATATATCATATTCCATCTCACCTAAATCGCCGCTATCTTTTATCATCTCTGATATATTGACGATTATTTGAAAGTTTTGTGGTGTAAGCTTTTGAGCATCAAAACTAATCACTACATCATTAATTGGTTTTATGTGGTGTGAATGTAGTTTGTTACTCAATCTAAACTTAGTATTTGGTTGTTCCTCATCAATGTAATTATTCACACCAAACCCTTTGTGACCAACCCAATCACCATACATATCAGAGCACCACGGCTCTAACTCTTTTAACATACCCATATCACAATTATCCACTACAAACCCCACATCATATTTAGGTGGTACAATAGGTTTAAGGTAAGCATCATGCTTTACCATATGTCCCCACTTACGAATGAAGTTACGGGTACTCTTTAGATTTTGAGCTAACCACTCTGATGATTCTCTACCTTTCATAAAGACTTGACCTGCTGGATTCCTCATAGCACCATCTTTAAATCTACTACCCCTACAAGTCATATGATATACGAACCCTTGCCAAGTCTGTATTGTCTCATAACCAGCCAATTGAAATCTATTGAATATATCAGAGTCCTCTTTTGATTGTGGGGCATATAAAGGATCATGCCCACCTATGGCCAAAAAGTCATCCTTATACATAGCCCACGGAGCAAAGATACCTTGCGTATACTTTTCATCTGAATGTTCTAAATCTCCTTCTACAAATTCTAATAATTCTTTCTCATTAAACTCTTCAGGTTCTATACCAAAGTCTTTTAGTATCTTTTCAGGCCCATCGGGATGTAACGGTGGTTCTATTCTTGTGGCAGATACAACACTACCTCTCGTAAGCTTTCTTAATACCTCTAAATCCATATAAGGGCAAGCATACATATCTGCATGATAAATCATTATAATATCATTTGTAGCCATATCTACTAATGTATCGTAAAGTATCGTATGTCCCAATCTCGTAGGTCCTTCATTACGATGTATCTTTACATTCTTATCTTTCTCAGCAATCTCTTGCATCCATTCCCAAGTTCCATCGTCTGAGAAATCATCAGCCCAACATATCTCGTGACCTTCATCTAAATTCTTACGAATACTATTGTAAGACCATTGTAAGTATTTTAGATTGTTTCTGCTTGGTTGTATGAAACTTATTACTCTATCATCACTCATATAACTTACTCCATTTCTTTAATTTTTCTTCTTTTAACTTCATACGGATTTGAACATCTTCCCAACTAACTAAATCATAATCGTGTATCAGCTCTATCATCTGTTGAACATCACCAATCTCTTCCAATAGTTTATCATTATCATAGTATTCATCACATCGAATAGCCTTACTGCAGGCTTGAATCAACTCACCACATTCTTCCATTGTGATTGTCAATAGTTCTTGTAACTTATTATCCATTTAGAGACTCCAATATTTCTGTTATGTAAGGTGTAAAGTTCTTTTCATTGTACAATGATGCAACATAGTTTTCTCTACAAAATAAACTACGTTCACTATAAAAATCATCATCATCCCTCAATTGAATAGCCAATTTCTTAGCTGACTCCAAATCTCCATCGTCTACTGACAATAAAGGATGTAGTTCTTGTTGAGTATCCAATCCTCTGTAACCGATACAAGGTATTCCGTGAAATGCACAGTTCAATGTAAATGTTCCAGCTGCATGTGTTGGCATCAGATGAACAGCATATTTAAATTGAGCTAAGTTGTTTATCCACTCAACCCAAGTCATATAAGGAAAGTGATTTATATCCATCTCATCTTCTCTATCAATCTTCCTACCCATTGATGGAGCTGATATTGGTACTCCAAACTCTTGAGCCACCATATATGAATCAAACCCACCATACCATCTAACCATATTACCACCGATTATTACTTCATCTTTCTCATAAGCTTTTGGACTTGGTAAGTCTCCATAATTATCAACTAAAGTTTCAGCTCTTGAAGTAATACCTAATTTTTCTGCTAACATCAACGTAGGCATTTTATGGACAGGTTTATTTGTTAGTCCTTTATAGTATTTTACATCTTTGTTATTATGAGCAAATAGCATATCAAACTCTGTAAGAGCATTGAACCACCAAATCTGTTGTTCCATTGTATAGTCCTGAAATAACCAATGTGGGCCTTCTTGCATTGAAATGGTTTTCTTACATAACTTCTTTAAGTCACCCACCATATCGAACTTCATTAGTTCCTCTGTATTTGTTTTGGGTAGAGTTACAATACCAAAATCAAAGTGATTCTCACCAAAGTGCTGTAGAACCTGTGGTATTTGAAATATAGGAAAATGTTCTGCATCTAACGAGTACATTGTAGATACATCATTTCTCATATTAGGATTATTTAATCCAACCTTACCTTGCCACCCACCTTCGGTGAACCAAGCTATTTTATAGTCTTTTAACCCCACAGCAATTTCTCCATTTCTTCCTTCGTCATCTTCTCAGCACTAGCAGAGTTATAAGGTTTTGACAACTTATTAAACTCGGTATTCTTTTGAGCTCTTATATGTATATCATCATCATATACAAATGTACGAGATATTTCTCTTTCTGATATCAAATCTTCATCTGTTTTTTCACCAGCTCTTTTACCAACTATCTCTATATCATCAGATATTACTTTTGCTAAATCTAGCATATTCACACATTTCATTTTATACGACTTTACAAATCCACCACCATATTTTTGGGTAAAGTCAATGGTTCTATTGATTAAATCAGCCGCATCTTCTTTTGTAAATATCAATCTATTCATATCAGGATCTGTAAGCTTTAATGGTTTACCCTCTGATTTTAACTTTAACCAAAATGGTAATACTGAACCAGCACTATGAGCTACATTAGCAAACCTAGTTAGTGCAAATCTAGTCGCATCGTTATTATTTACGTTCATAAAAACTCTTTCCATTAAATACTTTGAAGCACCATATACACTTTCTGATAAACAAGCTTTGTCTGTACTGATACCAATGGTTGTTGGAACATCATTTATTATACTAGCCTCAACCACATTCAAACTACCCATAACATTTACATTACAACCAGCAATAGGATTCTGTTCCATCAAATCAATGTGTTTCATAGCAGCTGAATGAACTACCACATCTGGCTTTACTTCCTTAAATACCCTAAGTAGTAAAGATTTATCTTCTATATTACCTACATAACATTTAACATTTGGATGTTCTCTCTTTAAATTAGTTATGTTTTCTTCATTTCTACTTATGCTAATATACTCATTATTATTCTGATTGATAAGAGCTTTACCTACAGTCCCAGTCCCGCCTGTTATAAGTACCTTCATCTTAACTCCTAAATGCCATTTGGTTTTCGTAATCAACTTTTAATTTTGGGTAAAACTTTGGTTCAAGGAATCTAAATATATCTTGATCTTGTGAACCTTTTGGATAATCTTTAGGTTCACTAGCCAAATAATTTCTATAGTGATCCATCGTAACTCCTGGTGGTACAGCATACTTCATAGCTTCTTCTACAATTTCCTTTATAAAAGAAGTTTTACCAATATAAACTCCACTATTCATATATCTGTTTTTATCTCCATTGATATTATGAACCCAACCTTTGACTTCTGGCATACAATTATAACCATCTAATGAAGAAGATGACATAAATAAAGCATCACAATTATGTGATTTGAATATTTCAATAACATTTTGAGGATCATCTACAAATATAACATCGATAGCATCCAAACACATAAAATATTTAGTAGTACAATATCCACGACCATTTTTCCAAGCATTTAGGTATTTATGTAACATCTCGAACTTAAATGTATTTCTCCAAGGTAGTCTGTCATCTTTTAATACAACCAAATCCAATCCTAAGTATTTCATATTCTCTTCTAATATAGAAGTCTCTTCATAGCCTGCTAGATGTGGTATTATCCTATCTTCCATAGTTCCTTTGTTTCTACAGGTTACTATTGTTAAGTCTTTTGGTTGTGTGAATATATTTGGTTCTGTTTGGGATTTTAATAATTCAAAAGCTTCTTTAACTATATGACGATCGTGAATAATAGGTTGTTTTATATCCATTCCAACTCCTTCAATTGTTTTTGTAGATTTGATAAGTATCCTTCACCAGCTCTGTGATTTTTGATAAATCCCCTTTCACCTTCGATACAATATTTGCTTACTCTTTTCATATCAGATAGCCATCTTGTACCATCAACCGAATTACTATCGTACAAAAAGTCTCTAAATGTTCCTGCGTGGGTGTTCCAAGCTTTTATACCATCATAACCAGCACTAGCAGTTTCACCACTGCGATTTACAATACCATAACCACCATTTTCATACATATTAAATTTATTATCAGGTAACATATCTATAAGCTCTTTCTTATAGAAACTAAAAGAACCTCTCGGTGTAAATGCTTTTGGTAAACTCTCATTGTACCCGTTATCTAAGAATAACCAATTATTTTCTAGCTTAACCAATTCTGTATTAAATTGGTGTGTGCCATATCTACTTTCTTCTATTGGTTTATGAACTTCGATACCACCTACAATATCCACAAATAGTTTATCAGATAATATTAGATTATCATCGTGTGTAATTAAAACAAAATCGTATTCACTATAATCATAATGCTCAGACCATTGATTAAAGCATTCCATATCACCAATTGTATTTTCTTCCAACATAAATGTCCAACCAAAATCTTCTATCTGTTTTGTTGTGATTGGATACTCATACATCAGTTGGTCTAATTGTAAAAGGAAATCCTCAGCAGAAGATTCTCTTAAACTATCCTTCTCTTTTATTGTATTTTCATCTTCGGGTGTTCTGTGTGCAACACAATAATAATCAACTCCCCAACCATCAGGTATAATCTGCTGAGACATCTTCTCATAAAAATGAGAACTAAAATGCCAACCGGTTGCTATTACTAATATTTTCTTCATGAGAAATCTAAGTTGTACATTTCAGTATTATAAATTGTTGATGCTGAGTATTTTACATTACCAGTTAATATCTTATAACCTATCTCTTCTTTGATATCATACATATTACCACCTACATGGCCTGCTTGATCTCTAACTTTAGAACCACCCTCAAAAAATATCACAGAACCATTGTCAATTTGACTTTTTACAGCGTTGTAAAGTGTTATTAACTTTTCAGATGTATTATTAATATCAAAATACATAAAGTCAAAATCTACAGGATCCTTTATCCATTCAAAAAAGTCTAAATTTTCTAATGTTATGTAACTATCTACACCCCAAGCCCCATATTCTGCTTGTGTTGTTTGTTGTTTTCCCCAATAAGAATCATCCCATATATCATATGAATTTATATGACCTTCTATGTTATTCTTTTGTAAAGCTTTAGCCATAGCTATTGTTGTATAACCTGAACCTGGACCAAATTCAATTATTTTTTTGGGTTTCAATTCTCCAATCATATCATATAAAATTGGCAACCATTCATATTTACCATGTTCTGGATAAGGAAGTTCATTTTCCATTTAAATATTCTCCTTTACTTTGTCTAATATATAACCTAACTCATTAAAAGATAACCTCTCATTCATCGGTAAGCTCACAGTTCTTTTTTGTAGTTTTTTTGATTTCGGACAATCAAATTTATTGTCCTCATTGTATATTGGATTGAGATGTAGTGCAGGATAATGAATACCACAAATTATACCGGCCTCCTTCATCTTCTGAACAAATCTTTCATTATCTAAAACCTCTATTCTATACAAATGTTTACTTGTATTTTTATAACCTAATTCTCTATTATATATATCAACTAAATTGCTTAAAACACTTATTTTTTTATCGTAGTGTTCAAAGTTATTCATTATGATTTTGGCTTGTATGGAGCTCATATAAAATTTATAACCAGGAAAAGATATACCCCTTTCCCAATTATTATTAGCAAATGTAGTTCCATTTAAAACAGCTTCTTTCATCCATTTATATTTCTTATAATCATCTGTAACTATTACCCCACCATCTGCGCCACCTAGTGGTTTGGTTGGGTAGTGACTAAATATCATCAAATCATCTGGCTTACATTCTTTTGTGAATTGATTTCGTTCTAATTTTTGTGCAGAATCAACTACTTTATATGTTCTGAATTTGTGCATTACATATGAATCACCAACCCACTCTACATCATCATTAAATTCTATCTTATTTCCACTTGTTATTATGGCATTAGCAACCACAGTTGGAATTATGCTAGGTATTTTAACAGTACGTGGATTCATATAATCTTCCATTTTAAATATCAAGAAGATAGCATTGGTAGCACTATTAATAGCACACGCGTATTTAGCTCCCACATAGTTAGCGATTTTCTTTTCATACTCAATCACTACTTTGTCGTGTAACATATTAGAAAATTCAGATGTGTCTATTATGTGATTATTTACATTAAATAGTTGTATCATTTATAACCTTTTTCATTAGTGTTGTATCCATAGAACAATCCTCAGCCATATTGACATCTGATATATCTTTTAGATAAATAGGTTCTACATTAGCATTCTCTTCTTTTACAAAGTCATAAACTGATTGAGACTTACCACCTACATTTATTATACCAGTTTCATCTAATAATTGTAAGGTAACCTTAGCAGCATCTTCAATATACATCAAGCTCTTTCTCATATCTTTTAAAGCTTTTGGATGAGGAAATGGTTTTTTATTCATAGCCATCCTTAATATCAAATGGTTATCATACATCTGCACCGCACACTCGCCACCCAATTTAGACCAACCATATTTTGTGAATGGTTTCATAGTGCCTGTCTCTTTATAATTTCCATCAGTACCTTCATAAACATAGTCTGTTGAGATATAAATTATCTTTTTATTATATCTCTCGCACATTAATACCACATTAGAGGTGCCGATTATATTTGTTTGTATACTTAAAGATGGGTTATCTTCGTGTATAACCATTGGTCTTGTAATAGCGCCTGCGTGTATTACATAATCAAATTCTTTTTGGTGTGTATAAAAGTATTCATCTAATCTCCAATAATCTCTTATATCAGCTTCTTTTTTTGTTGGTGTAAGAAATGTAGAATCTTTACCCTCTTTCACCAAATGTTTACAGAAATCACCGTTACCGCCTGTGATTAATATTTTCATTTAAACTCCAAATTATTATTAAACTTAGCTTTAATTTGTTTACCTTCTTTATCTTTAGACCAAAACATAACACCTAAAGTTTTTCTATCCATACCCTTTGTAATCTCAGGCAAACCGTGCCAAGAATTATCAGAACATTTGAATACATTTAACTGATTGAATTTATATGGTATAGTTCCGTGCTCTTTTCCATTGTGTACTCTTAAATCAAAAGAAGAATCATATTCTTCTGACAAACAGAGTATAGCACTAAACTCCCTTTTCCAATCGTTATGTATTCCGTGATGACTAGCATCTACGTGCATTCCTAAGTAACCACCATCTCCATTCTTATTAGGAGTTAACATCATACCACCACCATAATGAGACATATCAGGAAAACATTTAGTATCAAATCCCATCATCAAATCAGGATTACAATGTGTGGCTATATAATCCAATAGAAGTAAAGCAGGTGTTGGTACATTTCCACGACCTAGTTTAGAACAATATTGTACTTGACCATCATCCCCACCATACTTAACCCAATCTAAAGGCATCACATCATTGAAACTTTCAGCAGCCGCCCTTACCATTGAATCTGACGGATGGAAGTTTTCTATAGTCATAGATGGATATGGTTTATCTATTATATTTACCTTCATATGTTTTTCCTCATAAAAGATAATGTAGTTGGCCAATGATAAGTTTGTCCTTTTTGATTAGTATATCGTTCAACTCCTATCTTTGTTTGGCACCATTCCATTTCACTTCTAATCTTACTTATCACATCGGCTGGAATATAGTTTGTTTCTGTAACTTCATCATCATTATTTTCTAAACTACTTAGTAAATCTGTAGTCAAGGTGTCTCCATCTTGTATAACTTCATAGCCATACAACTCAGGCCATTGTCCGCTACAGCTGTGTAAATCTTCAATAACATAAATACCACCTGGCTTTACTGAATCCCACAAGTGATTTAATGAAGTTTGCATTTGTTCCATTGTATGACCACCATCGTCTATTATCATATCAAAATCACCACCGTGCTCTGATTTAAATCTATTTAAATCTTCTACGTTAGATTGGTCTCCTTTGAACATAACTGACCTATCTAAAAAAGGATTTGCTTCTTGCAATCTCTGAAGTTCATCGTAACCATACTTAAATATATCATACCCATATATCTTTGCGTTAGGAAAATATTCTAACCACAGCCTATGAGACCTTCCTGTTTCTACTCCTATCTCTAATACTTTTGTAAAATCATCTCTAACTTCACTTAGTAATTGATTATAGTGCTGAGTATAACCTAATTCTAAAGCATCTACATCATACTTTATAGTTAAATCATTTAATATTCCCATTTTTTATCTCCTTAAATTTTTCATAATCTTCTATGTAATCAGATGAATCATATGATGTATTTGATAAAACCAAAAGAACTGAATCATCAGAGTTGTAGATTTGTTCATCCCATATCATTTCAGGTATGTATAAAGCTTTCCAAGGTTTATCTAATAGATAATGCCTCACGCCACCCATACCATCATCACATTTTACACTAACAGAACCAGCTATGGAAATTAATAATTGTTTAGTTTTATAGTGACTATGCTTTCCTCTATCATCTTGGTTATGTACACCAAAAACATAAAACATTCTTTTAACTTCAAATGGTACATCTTTATCAAACTCAACTGGCGCTAACCTACCATCTGGCTCATCAAAAAACTTTAGATTGATTCTTTTAACATCATCTATTGTTATCATTTATTTTCTTTTCCCCACTCTTCTCCAAAATGTCCTACTGAAACTCTAAACTCATCATCCGGATTATACTTCTCTGTTAGATAGTATAGTAGTATAGAACCTGGCTCCAATGCTTTGTATCCGTGATATACTCCTGGTTTCATTTCAACAACTCTTGGGTCTTTATCTGAAAGGTATACAAACTCACAACCATCTTCTTCAGTAGCCATTCCCACTTTGAAAGAACCTTTAATACAAGTCCAATAATCTGATTGTATATCGTGTTTGTGCCAAGCAACAATGTGTTCTGTACTATTAACATATGAAACATTTATTTGTCCATCTAAAACTTCAAAAACATCTAATAACCTTTGAGCTCTATCATCCTCATTATAATACATATCAATCTCCTTTATGAAAATGTCATTATTTTTGGTACATGCGTTATGAATTGTCCACCATCAGCAACAAATTCACTTTCCTTATTTGCTATAACATCTTTGAAGTTCCAAGCTCCTAAGAAAGCATAGTCATAGTCATTTAAGTTTACTGACTCTCTATCCACTACAGGTATATGACTACCTGGTGCAAGTAAGTTCTGTTTATCAGGTGTGGTGTCTGTAATGCAATCGATTAAAGAACTATCAATACCACAATAGTTAAATACAGTAGTAGATTTTGAAGTAGCACCAATACTGATTATCTTCTTACCATTGTGTTTTAGATTTGTCAAACACCTCATTAATTGTTCTTTAGAATCATGTACTCTTTTAGCAAATATCTCATATGTCTCAAAATTATCAACACCGAAGTCTTTTTCTTCTCTTAGGTTCTGAAATACATTTTCGCTTATAACATTATCAGATGGTAAATTTGGCTTTTTAGCATAGATTCTATTTGAACCACCATGAACTGATAGATTATCTACATCAAACATAACTAAACCATTCTTCTTTAAAAGATTATCCAATGCAGTTACAGAAAATACATGCGCATGTTCATCATATATTTGGTCATAAGAGCCCCTCTCTAACATTCTTAGTAATGAAGGATCTTCAAATACAAATACACCTTTATCACTAAGTAAGTTAGCTACTGCACCAAAGCAATCGTCTAAGTCCTGTATGTGACATATGCAATTAGCAGAGAAAATCAAGTCCATCTCACCATTGGAATCTTTAATCTTATTAGAAAGTTCTTTTGTCCAAAACTC
>Ga0307488_10002095_pt1 | contig 16877 bp, 13 predicted proteins | sample SB02metaG_FD_202248 | JGI IMG/M metagenome (GOLD analysis project Ga0307488, IMG submission 202248) | Sea-ice brine microbial communities from Beaufort Sea near Barrow, Alaska, United States - SB 0.2 | ecosystem: Environmental > Aquatic > Marine > Coastal | place: USA: Alaska | collected... | reverse complement strand
TGTATTCATTTTTATCTTATTATGTCTATGTTAAAGTTATATGCATTTTCATCTATACATATTATTTCAATTATCGGTTTGTTTGATAGTAACATTACTGGTGAAATAGTGCCAATATTTTTACCGTATACGCCTTCACCGAAGGTATTTTGAGAATCTGTTCTAATAATTATACTAAAACCACCATCGGCTATTTTACCATTAAATACAATTTTAAAGCTTTGACCTTTTTTCCATCTATTAGTCATATCATCTATATTAATATAGAATGTATCTTGGAAAGTTTCTATATTCGTTGATAAATCTTCGTCAGTATTAACTTGTCTAAAATAATTACTAAAAGATCCTAAGACTAAAACGTTTCCATCTGATGTAGATGTAGGAGTTTGTCCATTAGAAGTTCCGGTCTTTAATGAGTTTTCTAGATTTTTACATAGAACAAAATTATTATAATCCTGAACTTTATTGTTGACTTTAACTTGATTCGGTATACTCTTATCTAAACTAATACCATCTCCATTTTTTATTAAATCAACGTTATAGCTTAATTGAGTAGATAAACTTCCGTTTAGTACTGATTGTATATTATCGGCATTTTGATTAATTAAATCTAGCAAAGATGTATTGCTTTGTAACGCTAATTGAGAATTATTTAAAGATGATTCTAGATCAGATACTTGTTGAGTTAACGTTGTTAAATCAGTCTGGGTAAAATAGAATTGCTCTAGCGCATTTAATCTAGATCTAATATCGATTATTTTTAATTGTTGTTCTAAGAATAAATCTGCAGCCTCTTGGAGTCTTGTTGAAGCATCGACAAACAAATCCATTGAGAACGTATTGTAATCGTTAATAATAGTTTCTACTCCTACATTATCAGCAGAAGTGTCGAATTTAAGATTTAGCTTAAGTGAATATGAATTACCATTAAGTTTAGTAATTTTATTTGGCTTAAATTTATCAAATCTTTTTAAATAAGCTTCACCAGAACCTTCGACTACATAATCATCTAATACTAAAATCCCATAGAGATTAGTTGACTTTACCGTAGGTGTAGATGTACTATACGTGTCATAATAAACTAAAGCCGCATTAAAAGAAAAATCAGTTGCTGCATCGGATGCATTAAACTCAGATATCATTGAGATAGTCGCATCATCATTTATAGGCTTATATGAGGCTGGGTCTAAATCTAGAATAGCACCGTCCATATTAGATAATTTAACAGGTTTTGGAGTACCTGAAGTGACTTCTGCGGTTAATGTATTATCTGTCACATCACCAAATAAAGGATTACTTAAATATGAATTAGTTGAATCGTTATCATAATAAGCTCTGAGATCTAACCCAGTTGGATGAGTTGATCCTGAATCTCTACCGTCAATATAATTAAGTCCAGTCCATTGTCTATTAGGTGCATAATTAGTATCTTGATAAGTCTTGAATAAAACTAGAGGAGTTGAGCCATGATTAACCGGTACGTGCATATAAACTTCGCTATAAGTGTGACCGTCTTTGCTGACGTTATTTATAATGTCTATATCTCCTACATACTTAACAACCTTTTTATAATATTGTGTTTGATCTTTTTCTGTATATCTAGCACCTAGTGAAGTTTCTGTAGCATTAGCATTTCTAAACCTAATACCATTTGTTTGCGCTAACCATTTCCAAAATATTCTTTCGGTGACAGTAGCTAATTGAGTTGTATCGTATGCTTGAGCTAGAGTATTAGATCCTTCTAATACTAATTGTTCATGATTAAGAATATAATTTTGTATTGACTGTGCTATATTTATATTATCATTTGTTGATAATGCACTTGCAGGTACAGACGATATTCCACTACCTGCAGATGCACCGAGTCCTTCCCAAACTAAGTAATTCTCATAATTCGCGGACGGTGTCTTTACATTCGGTATATCTAATAATGCAAATTTCGAAAAAACGAATCTAGCGTCATCATCAGAAAATGTTTTTGATATATCTCTTGCAGAAGAGGTAAAGGTGTAGAATGTTCCACCCTGAACTCTTAATGCATTTATTAAAGGAGTTGGCATTAATTATTTATTTTTTATTAATTTAAATTATCCCAAGTACCTGTGGCACCAGACGCTACACAAACTTTAAGTTTACTAGTAGTAATGTCATAAACAACAGCACCTAATTGAGGTTCTTGTATATCTTCAATAGTTGCAGTATTTAATCTAGGCATAGTGATATAACCTATTGGACCGGAAGCTCCGGTAGTTCCTATTCCTGAAATATTCCATGTAGGTATATTACCTGAACTTAAGTTTTTAGTTATCTTTTCTATCTTAACTCCTGTACCTGAGCCTATTTCGAAATATCCAGTGTTAGGGATTATAACACTGCCGTTACTAACAGTTACATTTCCGGTAATTACTGATATTCCTCCACCAGTTGAACCTCTAACCGTAAGATCTTCGGTTTCTATGTCATTATTACTACCATAAGAGCTGTTATCTATTTTACCGGTAGCAATGTCTATTATCGATAAGACGCTGTTTAATGCAGATACAATCGTATTATAATTATCGTTTAATGTTATACGAGATGACGCAATAGAATCAGTGCCATTTAGTGTTGTAATCGTTATTGCCATTTTAAGTTATTTTTATTATTTCTTGTTTAGTTATTGTTTTCTTGTTACCGTTAGTGTCTTCTAATTCAAGAGAAATTGTATAAGATCCTTTTCTAGTAAACAAGTAAGTAAAATATTTGTTGTTATGATATATATCCGTGAAATTTTGATCATCCTCCTTGGACATAATCCATTTAGGGTTTTTCTTACCTTTAACCTTACTATTATCGTAAGTAAAGTTAACTAAAGATAATAGCGGAAGTTCTTGCGAATATTTTAAAATTCGCAATTCATCCCAGTCAATATTTTTAATAAGAGATCTTCCATAACCGGTTCCGTTAATGCCTCCGTCATAAGTAATCGATATTTCCTCTGGTGATTTAAATGCTTTAGCTACACCTTGAAGTTTAACTGAAGTGTTTGTTGTAGGTCCACTACCTCCGGTCCAACCAGAAGAACCTAGTACTATATTATATTCAAAATCTCTAATACCAAAAGTTGCTTGAGCGGTTGGTCCGTTTAATTCATTTTGTAGATCTATTAGATTAGTAGATCCTATTGAATAAGATGCAGTCATTCCGCTTATTAATATAGATCCAGTAGGTCCGGTACTATCAACTTCGTATATTTCAAAATGAGTAGGAATATCTCCTAAATATCCAAAATAAACAGTTTCATAAGATTTATTATCACTAATTGCTCCACTAGCGCCTATTATATGCCGTTTACCTTTATCAAAATCTTTAGATACAGCTCTTATATAAGGGATTAAAGAATAAGTTGAATCATAATCTTCGTTATAATAATATATAAAATCATTAAAATAAGGATGAGATATTCCATCAATAGGCAAAGTTTGATTTAGTTGTTTAGTCAATCCTCTCATCTTCTCTATATCAGAACCAATTAAATTAGTTGCAACGAATGTATCTATAATATCAATTATATAATTCCATGAAATTCCATCATATTGATAAGTTCGTCTATTAGCTTGAGATACAACAACGTCTCCGGTAACCGGACTGCCGATCGATGGATTAGCTGTGGCTCCTTCAAAACCAGTAGGACCTTCTTCAAAATAGACTCCTGAATTAATCAAATCAACCGTTGTATTGCCTTTAGACATAAAAAATATTGATGTAGGTCCTGTCACTCCTGTGATTTCCCATTGAGTTATTTTAGTTCCAGTATTATCCCACCATAAATGATATGCATCATTCCAGGTAGCGAATCTCTCTATTAAATTAAATTTATAAGGAGATTTGTCAATTAAAGGACTCGATATTGGATTAATAGATGTTTGATAGAATTCTATCGCATCTAAGTTATTATATGTAAGATCTGCCATTCCGATTTCTTCATTAGGCTGAAACGGTAAATCCCAAGTAGTAGCATATTCATTCCAAGTTAATTTTGGCTTTGGTGTACCTAACACCGGAATTTCTTTTGCATAATCAGATTGTGGAATTTTTATATTATCGTTCCACGTATATTTTAATTCTCTAGATGAATACCACCCAATAAAATCAGATTCAGGTAAACACACATCAATTAAATTTTCTGTGATTAAAGATGATCTAGTATTATAGCCATCCCACATATACAATTCAACTTTATATGAACCTATATAAGGTAATATTAAAGGATATGTTAATATTTCTTCAATCGATTTAACTCCACTATCATGATAGAATGCTGGTGTGTCATCTAATTTTTTACTAACAATCCATTGCATTTCATAATATCCATAGAGTCCTATATTATTCCAAGTGTAATTATATAAAGAAGGAAAATCTGAATAAGGAAATGCAGTGACACTAGCTGTTACTCCTACACTTATTGAAGTATATCCAGAAATAGTAAAAGAATTAGTGAATTGAGAGAATAACGGAGTAGCTGATAACCCTAATCCGTTTGCGTTAGGTTGATCTATTTGATTATACGTAACAGCAGCATCTTCCCATGTAATATTAAATGTATCATTACTTAAAACTATAGGAGCACCTACTGATATGCCTTCAGCGTCATTCAATTCGGATAATGGCACATTAGATCTATCAAAAAATCCAAGAAAACAATCATCATAATAGCTTATTGGAGCACCAGTAGTACCAAAGGATCCTGAAGGTCCTGTTGATATATTAATAGATAATGCTGTGCCTCCTGGTGATGCTGTTAGTATAGTCGAGGTTGGACCTAAAATCTTCCAGCCACCGCCAGTAATACTTCCACCGGGATCTGTGTCACTAGTCCAATATGTTGTTATTGCACCATCGCCTATAGGCTCTTTTTGTACTATTCTAACTATACCGGAAGATCCTCCTTCTTGATATGCTACAAAATTAGTAGATAAATACGAATTAGTATACCAATTTTCTATTAATCTGTCTGCTATTTCATAAGGTTCGTATTTTACTTGACCAGTACCAGAATCTTCTCGGAATTTAGCGGTTATCGTTTGAATTGTACTAGAAACCGGAACACTAACTGATAAAGAAAAGTTTTGAACTCGATCAGCGACTCCATCTAGTGCAATAGAACTGGCTAAACCAACTCGCCAACTTAATAAATTACTTAATCCGCCTAAATTAAGATCCGGACCTATAGGACATCCAAAGTACTCAAGATACCTTAAATCTTGTATATAATAACACAAGTCATTTATTTTAGGTAGTATCGATATTTCAGGTTTAATTCCGCTAGATACTGAATCAATTCTCGATTGATCATTCCATATATTAATATCGTATTTAGCATAGAATACTGATTCTCCTACAATATCAACTATTCTAGCATTTAAAGGAAGAAAGTAATTTTTTAATTTTCTTTTTAGAGCAAATAATTTGATTAAAATTTCTTGTTGAGAGAAGTTAAAAACCTCTTCTACTATTGGAATTCCATCTTCGTCAAATTTACCTGTTTCTGTTGTTATATCATAAAATAAACCAAACTTGCTGGTTTTTTTGTATATCTTACTAGGGATTAATCTTGATGTATTAAAATTCGCATCTTCTGTAAATAAATCATCGATTTCTGTTTGTCGATATTTTCCGAAGTTAACTGAACTTTGGTCGACGTTTAACCAATATTCTTTCATTCGAACATTTTGATAGCCGAAAAATTTGATAATATTAATTAATGCCTTATAAGATCCCATGAAAGGAAATATGTTATGATATTCTAATAGAATTTCCTTTCTTTTATTATTCAATAACTTCCAATCTATATTTTCTTCGTTAACATCGGATGTGTCGAATATGATAGTATCTTCAGGTAATAATTCTATACCTAAATTAGTTATCATATCTCTAAGCCTTTCATCTTCTTCCTCACCTTCTCCGTATAAAGTTACTTCGGCTATCACATGATCATCGACGTCTTTTATGTAAAGAATGCTTTGATAGGCAGTTTCCATCGATGGACAGAATCCGATATTTATTTGAATAGCCTTTTCGGTTATAACGGAAGTCTCTTTTATTCCTGGATAAGTTGAAGTTGGTCCAGTGATAGTCTGTGCTGCGTCAAAATCAAAATCAAAAGAAATCGTATTATATTTAGTTAAGTAATTAGTAGTAGGTCCTAATTCGAAATTGTATATGAATATATCCTTAACCGGCTTTTTAGGATCAAAATATGCATCAATAGCAATAGAAGCTGACGTTGCTCCGGTAGAGCCTACAGGAGAAGTTGCGCCAGGTAAATAAGACGAATCTATATGAGGCGTAACATAAGTTTTTTTAGAATTATTAGTGTCAAAAACTTCTTCTAATATGTATAATTGAAAGTCTTCTATTAGGTCTACTGATATAACGTTGAAGTCTAATCTACCTATCCACTTATCATTATCATTATCATATTCAAAATTTAAGTATTCACCAGCCTTGTTGTAAAAGTTTAAGTATTTGTACATATTAGATATTTAATCGTCTGTCGTTTTTGTCTATTGTATAATTATTATAGAATTGTAATTTCTTTACGCTCTCGGTAAAGTTTATAAGAATGTCATTTAGATAATCTAAAAAGGTACTCATCCTAGGATTTAACTTCATTCGATTAGAGACGAATTTATCTACCATCCCATTTTTATTATAATCAAATCCTGAATTTTTTACAATTTCACCATCTTCTAACATTTTATTATATATCGAATTGTTATACATTATATTTCGTCTTTATTTTTGTTCATTAGTTTTACTGCTAAAGTTTCTTTAATTACTTCTTTTATTACGAGATTTAATGATGAATACTCACTTAATCCAATACCATCTTGATAATAATTACCAAATCTATCATACCATCCACCTCGAATAACAGGCAATTCGTTTAATCCTATTTTAATATCACCAAAATCATCTAATCCTAAGTTAGGATCTTGATTTGTTGTTAAATTAACCTTAACTTCCTCTACTTGTTGAATACCTCGTATTTGATCAAATGTTGTTACTCTTTTTATGTAGAATCCGTCAGTAATGGCTTTTTCATTAACTTCTGATATAAACGAAACGTTAACCGAATCAACGCCTTTTATAGCTTCTATTATAGCTACTAAATCAGATTTAGGTATTTTTTCTCTACGAGTAACTTTTAACAAATATTTAGTTATTTTATTTATTATCTCAGATTTAAGAGTATTAGAATCCGCCGTGTCAAATATTCTTAAAAATATATTCATCGTATATCGAGTTAATATCGGATCTACTATTGATAGTTCAGTTGTTACTATCTGTCTACCGCTTTTATTTATATAGGATGTTAAAGCTTCTTTTTCATTATCACTCAAATAAAAATTAGTTAAGTTTGTACTAAAATAGTCTGTATTAATATTTAATCTTTTTTCAATATCAGGTATTAAAAATAAATATATAACATTATCATCGTCTATGTATTCATCATCATACGTTGTATATGCATCTACGTAGGAATAATTAAATCTTGATAAAAAAGAAATATAATTATCAGGATTAGCTAACACAAAAGATCTACTAGTCTTAGGAGCAATTAATTTAGTTACTTCTACTAATTCTCCATCAGAACCTAATATTATAGGTTTTTCTATTTCTGTTACAATAGCTTCATTTAAATCAATAGCTTCTCCGGTATTCGCGAAGGCCTCATCAGTCCAAGTAAATTTTATTTGATCTGTTTTAGAAAAAATATTACCACCAAATCCGTCAGTTAATACATATTTAATGTTTATTATTGAGCCTAAAGGAGGGATTGTACCGAAATCTTCATTTCCGAAGTAAATATCAATTCCACCACTTATTCCAGTTTTTACTAAACATGATTTATCTCCTTTTATCATGTCATATAAAGAGTCGATTACATCATAAGCTTCTCCGTTAACATCAACTACTACATTTTCGTTATCAATTGGTTTTTTAGATATTATAGTAAACGATTGCAAAGATTGTCCATTACCTCTTCTGGTTTGTGTTTCTATTTCACCTTGAATAATCTTTATGTTAATATATTCTTGTACAGCACCGTTAACGGTTATGCTACCTAAGGTGTTTCCTAATTTTATAAAATAAGGCAAGGAATTATTATCACATAATAAAGCTGATTCGTCTATAAGATTTAAATAAGAAAAATTTAACTCACTAGCAAGACCTGGCTTAACTCGTATTTTTATTGTTCCTTGTGCAGATATAGGCCTTGTTGGATTATGTCCAGCTATTCGAGAAATTCCATAAACACTTTTTTCGCGAGTTGCCGTTAATATATTCATCTCTATTAAAGAGTTTTCTAAATATAAAAAGAACAATTGTGAATATGAACTTAATACTTGAAGTATCTGACCGAACGGAGATGCAGTTGTAAAAACTGACCTTGTCTGACTATATGTAGTAACTAAAAATTCTTTTACCTGAGTACTTATCTCATTGAATTTTATTTTATTTGAATCGAAAAATCCCATTTTTAAATTTTTTTATTGAGCTAAAATGCCTAAAACTTTTGTACCATCGATTTCAATATCAACTAAAATCGAATCAAAAATATCTCCTTTAATAAAATTAACGTTGACATTAAACGGAATTCTGTTTGCTAATTCTGCACAGTATCTTCCTATATGTGAATATATTTGAGATTCTATCTCGATATTCGATGATGTACTCCAAAGGTAATCATCTAAATTAGCACCAAATTCCGGATCACCTAAAACCTCTCCTCGTCTAGTAGTTAATATCATTTCTATTTGCTGTAAGAAGATTGAAAAATCATCAGTAACTTCTATTTGATTCTCTCTGTAATTAGGATCTGTCGGTATCTTTAAGTAAACGTCTATTGCCATAATATATAATATTGAATAAATATTTTTAGTTCATTAGAAGGTCATTCTAGTAACTCTTAGTGATTAATTAAGCACCTCCTGTTGTAAAAAAGAAATCCATACCCTCTTCGTTTTTTATTTCTTCAGTTATATTTTGTATTTCTTCCTGTCCTTCTGATCGTATTAAATCATAATTAATTTGGTATCCGCCTGGCAAATTAAAATTAAAAGTTCCAAGTATTCTAGATAATTGAATTTTGCTTTTAGCAACTACATACCTATAAAAAACTTCATCTTGCATTAAATATTCTATAGGTAATTTTGAATATGTTAACGCAACGCAATCTCTAGTTGGCGTCTCTCCTCCAAAAAATAATTTGTTAGACATTCTATTATAATTATAACTTATCGTATGTGTCAATAAATGAGATGCAACATCTAACCAATACATATTCAAAGTATAATACATTAAGTCCTCAGTTTGAAATCCGCCACCTAGGGAATTACTCAAAAATAATTTTTCAACACCAAAGTCTGGAGTACCATCATAAGACAAAGAGGATCCGCCGCCTCCAAAATCTTCATTTAAAGCCTTTAATTGAAAAACAGAAAATACACATTCAGGTAAAGTTACGGTTCGATTAACTTTATATTCAGTTGTCTGAAACTTAGTTTTAGGTACTATATAATACCTCTCTTCAACTGCATCTTCGTATTTTTTATAGAACCACTCTGCTGCATATTTTATTATTCTTTCTATTTCTTTAATAGGTACAGAAAAAGGTATTGCACACGCAACGCTAAGTTCCTGTTGAACTTCTGATATAAATTCATCCATAGTCGTGGACGGGAATTCGTTAATATTAGACATCTTATTTATATTTTTTTGTTGGTACTATTACTTTATCTCCGGCAACAATAAAACCGGTTTTTAATTTTCCATATCTAATAACTACTGTATCTTTTGATAATTCGGCAAACTTGCCTAGTTTACCAATCTTAAAGATACCGCCTGTCATTTTACAATTAACGACAGAATTTACTCCATCGACATCTGTGTTTATTAATTCGTTAGTTCTATTTGCAAATGAATTTATTAATAGACTATACTCAATTTTTGAATCGTTATATAAATTGCACTGATCTAAGGAACTCTTATTTATATTACATTCGTAAAAATCACATCGTAAAAACTGACCATTATTTATTTCACAATCAACAAATTCGATATTATTTAATTTAGCTGAATTTATTTTAGCATCTCTTATCTGAAATATAGATAATGAACTGTCGTAATTAATTTCTAAAGAGTTGCCTTTGTATTCTATATTAGAGAATATATCAAAAAGTCTATCTCGTAAATTAGGATAATAAGCCTTGATAAGATTTGTATTATTTATTAAATCTATAGTCAATATAACATTAGCATAATTAGATTTCCAAGTTTCGTAATTAGCATAGCTCTCTCTCGGTTTTTCTGTCTTTTTAATTAATTTTTTAAAAAGGTCTAATTTTTCTTGATTGAACTCGTCGTTATTTATTGAGTTTTCAAATGAATCAACGAATTCGGTAATTGTTGATAAAATCTCTTTTATTTTTTTATCATAATCTAATCCACCTATATATTGAAGGCGTATATACCCATCTTCTAAATTTTCAAAATTAATACCGGAATTAGATGTGTCAGGTATATTATAATTGATAGGGTTATGTAAAGCCGTATTAGGTATAAATTTTTGAACAGGGATAAATTTCCTTATAGACTTAGATGTTAAACCTGATCTATTATTAGGAAATCTCTTATACGTAATAGGCTCATCAAAATATAATATAAATTTAATTTTATCAACAAAAAGATTATCTACCTTCAAGTCAACAAAAAGGTTATGATTATTTTTAGTCGAGCCATTTCTCTCTATCCATTTAATTAATGATATAACAAATAACCTAGAATCTCGGTAAAGAAAGAACGGAGTCTCGATTACATAGACTCCGCTCTCCTTTTTTGTTATTTGTGCATTATACAAACTCGGCGAATTTGCTGAAACCTTAACCTTAGATAATTTACTCAATTCTCTAGATATTCTAGCTAATGATAAACTAGAATCAAATTGAGAAATTATTCTTATGTATGAACTTTCGTATGATGGTGATAAAAATAATAAATTAGTGTTCATTGATTAGGTGTCGTCTTTTTACTATATATCACATTGTAAAATCTACTTTCTTTGACTCGCTGTCGATTTTAACTATTTTAACCTCTATTTCTTCGCCTACTTCTAATTCTAGATTCTTTTCAATATGAGATTTATGTAAAAGACCTACAACACGAGGTTCGATCTCTATAAAAACTCCATATTTAACTACTCTTTTTATCTTACCAGTTACATAAGTCGGTAATTCATATCGGTCATTAATATCATCCCATGCAGAAACTACTGGAGCTGGCTTTTTAATCGACAAAGAGATTTTCTTATTGTTGATTATATCTAATAGATAAAAAGTTATTTCACTACCTGCGTTTATTGATCTTTCTTCGAACTTAATTAATAAATCTCCATCAATTTCTGATTTAGGAACTAATCCGGTTAAACAATCATTAAACTCGACAAATATACCATGACGACTACAACCAGTAACAAACCCTTTGTATTTTTTTCCTCTAACTAATTTACTAATTTCTGATGGTATTAAAGTTTGTAGGAACGCTCTATGAGATACCACAACATAACCTTTATCTTTACTGAAATTTATAGGAACCGTATAAATAGTTTTATTTAGTAAACTAGAAAAGTCTATTAATTTATTCATACCACCTAAAGATCCAGGCATAAAACATTCAACTCCATCGATTTCTACGAAATATCCACCATGAACTAATCTTTTAACGAGAGCTGGATAAGCAACATCTTCGCCTACAGAATTCTTGATCTCTTCGAGTTTTTTCTCTTGTATATTTTTTGTATACGATCCTGTATATTCGTATTGATTTTTTTTGACCTTAGATCTATCTATATAAACTTCTATAGGAAAATCCTTTTGTATATATTTAATATATTCTGGATTTTCTTTGTGTAAATCTATTTTTATATCTTCTCTCCAATTAACATCAACCATAGCGAATCGATCATTAATTTGAGTCACAACGCCTTCGGATAATCCACCTATAACAGGCTCTTGTAATTCAACATTAGAATTCATATATGAATCATACAAATCTTGTGCATAAGGTTCGTGTGAATAGACTATCGAAGGATCACCTTCTTTTTTAATTATTTTAGTATTTTTTTCTAATTTAGGATTATCTTTATATCGATAAAGTTCCCAATCAAAATCATCCTCTTCGAATGTGTCTTTACTAAAATCTACATAAAGTTTTTTGTGTTTGTTTAAATTTGACATTTTTTTGTTTTAAAAGTTTATTAATAATTATAAAATATATATATTCACGACAAACCTACCCAAGGAAAAGGAAAAGGAATTGGCGGAAGTCCAGGAGCAAACCCTGCCCATAGTCCAGTGACAGTAGATAAATGATTCAAAAAAGCAGCATTCAATTTAGTTGCAGTTAATAATGGATCATCAGTAACCGAAAATGCATCAGATATATCAGTATTTAATGGAGACGGTAATCCAGGAACTAAGACAGTGTTCGTAACACCTAAAGTCCCTCCTGGTGGCGGAACCAATGGGTTCAGCATAACATCAACCCAAAAGGCAACAATAGCTGAGGCTGCCGGTAACCAAACATCTGCACTTATATTATCTTTCAATTCTCTGGCAGCCTTAAAGGATGTACTAAAACCTTGTGCAATAATACTCGCATCATTTAGAGCTAATGGTACAGTAAAAAATATAGTAGGCTGTACGGTTATAGCCGATGCTGCATATAATTCTGCAATTTTATCAGCGGCTTCATCTACATCATTAGCTGAAATAGATTCGAAATATGACTGTAAACCGCTTATCATTGATGGTGAATTCCAGGGCATTAATCAGTAGAGTTTTTGTTACTTAATGAAGATTCCATCGAAACCGTCGGTGGCCCGCTAGGACCAACACCGGTAGGATGTACATGAGAATCGAAAATTTGTTTAAATGTATCACCTTTAATAATAGCCTCGGCTGCATCTACACCTAGTTTAATTTTAGGCGAATCTATATGAGTCTCTACTGAAGAAATTATATTAGCATTCTGACAATCTATATTAACATCAGTCGCTAAAGTTATATTAGCATTTTGACAATCTATATTAACATCAGTCGCTAAAGTTATATTAATATTTCCATCATCGGTAATCTCTACATTAGAGTCACCGGATGCAGATATTAATTGTATTGATTTGTCAGGTTTTATATTTATTTTGGTCTCTTGATAATCTAACATCAAACCCTTTTCTTCGGTAAAAAACACCTTAAGGCTACCATCGGTTTCTGTGTCATAAATTATTATATGAGAATTTTCATAAGAGTTCTCGATTTCTTCTTTCACTTCATCCGATATCTTTTGTATATAATAATATTCTGGATGATACAAATTACCTGACTCAAATTTAATAGAAACTATAGATCCTAATTTAGGAACTGAAAAGAAACTACCTCCACTAGAAGAACCGGATGTTATATTATTAGCAGGATAAGCCCAAGGAATATTTTCAGTAGATATCAAATCAAACTTACCAAAAACTTTGACTTTTATACGTCCTATCTTTTGTGGATCTTCGATATCCACAACTTCACCTAACCAGGAGGTATTTGATAAATCGTCGTTGACTATATTTCTTACTCTCATGTTTTTTATATGATAGATTTAAGTTTTTTACTCATATATATTACCTAATCTATCAACATCTTTTGTGTCGTTAGATTTAGATGCAGTAATATCTTGATAATTATTAGGTCTCGATGGTTTGGCTGTTATGGCACCTAAAAGTTCAGAGCCTACTACATTAGCCACTGCGTTTACGCTTTGTATAGGATTTTTTAAGGCGTTCTTTATAGCTGATGCATTGAAACCGAAAACGTTACCTAAAAATAAACCTCCTATTTTTTCCTTAGCCTTAGCTAATCCTATAGCCTGAGCCTTTTCTGTCTGTCTGAATAAAGTTCCTGGTGCAGGATTAGCGAAACCGAAAATACCAAATGAATCTTTATCAATGCCTGCCAAAACTCTCGGATTATCCATAGCTAGCGTGTCAAATAGAACAGAAACATAATCACTCACTTTTTTATCGGTTGACCAAATGTTAAACATATTATCCTCTAATACTGTTTTATAGCTAAAAGTAATTGATTGAGACTTTTTGGCTAATTCCGAATGAGATATCGAATCAAGCATACCAGAACTTTCGTCAGGCAAAAATTCACAATGCCCAAAATCAAACATTAGCCTACTAATATTATCATTTATATAATCAAAATCGTTTGGATTTATTGATTTATGAAATGGGTTAAGAGATTTAGCCTTCTCTATTGCTGCATCTTTAAGAGGGAAATATCCTCTATTAAGAGGGTCTAATCCTAAAAGATTTTCGGTTAAAATTGATTGATTAATATCTACGAATCTATTTAATTCTCTAGCTTCGTATATGTAAATTTTAATTTTAAAATACCTTAGGTTTTTAGGGACTATTTCTCTTTTATTCATCCAATCAAAACAAGCCTTTCTATATAAATCTAATAATGCAGTTATTCTTAAATCGATAGATTCGTCTAAACATTCAATAGCTATTTTTCTATCTCCAGGTAACCCAGCTTTAAAATCATCTTCAGAATATCCATGTTTCCATGCATCTGATAATCCAGTTATAGCTTGAAAAAACCAAGGAGTTCTTTGATTAAGGCCCTTTAAATGATCTATAAATTTTTTCATATAGCCGGCTCTAGTGACATCACCAATCCTATTTAAATAAGATATAGCCGTGTTAGGATGGTCACTAGATCCTAATAATCCACTATCAGGTTGATCAAAATGGAAGAATAATTTAAAACCTAAATACGTAGGGTCCTGATAGATGATATAAGGATCCGTCGAATAATATAGATTAGTTTTTGCAAATCGATTTGCAGCTGGGTCAGAATATCTCATTGAGTTTTATTTTTTGCTGGAATAGGCCATTCTCGTCTAATTAAGGTTAGTTTTTGTTTAATAGGACCGCCAGATGCCCAGGTATATTCAATATCATTTACTATATAATAACCTGAAAGAAATTCATTTTTTACTTGAGCCTCTGGGGTTGTTAATACATCAGGTTTATCTTCTGGATTATTATCAGCGGATGCCTTATTCCACCCTTCACTTTGTGTTTTATCTGGATTTTCGTCACTTTCACCTAAGTCGTTATCTCTTTCTTGTAACTGAGATGATTTTTTTGTATTTCCTTGATTGTATATAATTATCGGTAATCGTTGATATCGGTATATGTAAAAATTGATACCTGCTAATATTACAACAATAGTTGTTTTATTGACCTCTTCTATATTTTGAAGATTAAGAATCCTCGCGTATTGATAATTATCATGAACGTTACCGCCTTCACTAATAGAGGCTTGTTTACCTAACCATTTATATTTAATTTGATCTTGATATGTTTTTTCATCTGATCTACCTTTGAGTAATATAAAATCTTTCTCTGCACCTTTTGTAGTAAAAGGATCAACGAAAACTTCCTCAAACGACGATTCATCTTCTCCGATCTGCCACCATTGAGGATATCTTTTATATCCATTAGTTTTCCAAATATCTCCACTTCTATTTTGAGTCGAGAAGGATTCGATATAAATATTCATTCCAGACTTCGATGTTTCGTTAGTTAAAATCAAAGAGCCTTTGATTGTATCCGGAGCATCTTTATCACCTATCATCGCAGATAAAGGTGTAGTGGTGCTTATATTAATAGGTTCTGTTTTATCCTCTAAACTAAATTGTTTATTAACATTCACTAAACATAAATAATAAAATGGATCTATATACCAATCAAAAAATGAATCATCATTCTTATAAGTAGATGCTACGATATCTTCAACGAACAAGCTTCTCGGTTGATATGGACATATACGAGTCATGGAATCCTCTGTCGAAGATTCATTAGAAGCAAACCCTATACCTAACTCTTGGCATATAGAAATTAAATGCTCAAACGAAGTATCTTCCTCTAAAGAACTACAAACTTCGGAATCCCATCCTGGAATTTTCATAATGCCATTAAAAGAATAAGTCTTGTACTCAGGATCACTAAATATACTAATAATATCAAAATCTATTCTTATAGGCTTTTGATTATCGATATCTGGTGGTCTAATATAAAGAGATATTATATCTCCATCTAATGGTGAAGATATATCAAATTTACCTTCAACGTCTTTTAAAAAAATATTGATTGTCGGTAATCTGCCTCTAATAGATAAACTAAAATCTTTAATTTCATCTACTGCAAACATATTAGAATTTATTACTACCAATGGCATAACTGCACCTTGACGAGAGGAGCTCTTAGCTAATGTACTAGAGTCAACTGATTCTGATCTCTGTTCTTCAGCCTTGATAGATTCTTGATCTTCTATAAGAATCTCATCTACTTCTATTGTTGGATCTATTATTGATAATATTGATCTTTCGTACGTACTCATATTTTAAAAATTAGTAGGGAATCTTGGTTTAGAGATATTTGGTGCAAAAGAAATTACTTGTCCATCAGTTGAGAAAGGTACTTCACCAGGTCTAAGTAGATTAGTAGGCTTAGGATCTTTTGATCCATTTTTCTTTTTAGATGAAATTCTTTTTAATTGATCAAGTCTAGCTTTATCTGATTTACTAGCACGATCTGGATTTAGAAATAAAGATTTAGTATCTAATATCTTAGAGGCTTCGTCTGCAGATCTTTTATAAAACCTATCAACAGAACCTATTTCCGGGATCACTATTATATCATTTAGATTCATAGAAAAAGGATTTGTTATTTGATTAAATTTAATAATAACGTCGATATAATTAGCATC
>Ga0307488_10002094_pt1 | contig 16879 bp, 14 predicted proteins | sample SB02metaG_FD_202248 | JGI IMG/M metagenome (GOLD analysis project Ga0307488, IMG submission 202248) | Sea-ice brine microbial communities from Beaufort Sea near Barrow, Alaska, United States - SB 0.2 | ecosystem: Environmental > Aquatic > Marine > Coastal | place: USA: Alaska | collected... | reverse complement strand
AAAGTTCTGAAATTGCTTTTATTGCAGTTGGAACTCCTATGGGAGATGATGGTTCTGCTGATTTACAATATGTATTGGCGGTAGCCAAGTCTATAGGGCAGTCGATGCAAAAAAGATTGATTGTGGTTGATAAATCTACAGTACCTATAGGAACTGCAGATAAGGTAAAAGCGACCATTCAAAAAGAACTTGATGTACGTAATTCTGATTTGGAGTTTGATGTGGTTTCGAATCCTGAGTTTTTAAAAGAGGGAGCCGCAATAGCTGATTTTATGAAGCCAGACAGGGTGGTTATTGGAGTAGATTCTGAGATTGCCTTTAAAAAAATGAAAGAATTATACTCTCCTTTTTTTAGATCTCATGACCGTTTTATCGCTATGGACATTCGTTCTGCTGAAATGACAAAGTATGCAGCCAATGCTATGTTAGCTACTAAAATTTCTTTTATGAATGAAATTGCCAATATCTGTGAAAAGGTAGGGGCAGATGCAAATCAGGTACGAATCGGAATTGGTTCGGATCAACGAATAGGGTATAGTTTTATTTATCCTGGAGCTGGCTATGGAGGTTCTTGTTTTCCAAAAGATGTAAAAGCGTTGACTAAAATAGCCAAAGAAAATGGCTATACTGCCGAGTTGATTACCGCAGTAGAAGAAGTAAACGACGCACAAAAATTAGTGATTGCTCAAAAAATTGTAAGCCGTTTTGGAGAAGATCTAACATCATTTACTTTTGGTATTTGGGGTCTGGCTTTTAAACCAGGAACCGATGATATGCGAGAAGCACCGGCAATTTATGTCATTAAAGAACTAGTAAGTAGAGGAGCTAAAATAAAAGCTTATGACCCAAAGGCTGTAAATGAAGCAAAAGAGCATTATTTAAAAGGAGTTCAAAATATAACATATGTAACATCTAAGTATGATGTTTTAAAAGATTCAGATGCACTAGTATTACTTACTGAGTGGAAAGAATTCCGTTCCCCAGATTTTGAAGAGATGAGAAGACAATTGAAAACGCCTGTTATTTTTGATGGTCGTAATCAGTACAATACATTTAATCTCGAGGAAAAAGGATTTGAATATTATCAAATAGGAAAAAAGTAAATGAAAATATTAGTTACTGGCACAGCTGGATTTATTGGATTTCATACCTGTTTAAAATTAGTGAGTCAAGGTCATGATGTTTATGGTATTGATAATATCAATGATTACTATGATCCTAAACTAAAGTTTGATCGATTAAACGAATTAGGTTTTAACGAGTCTAAATCTGTACTTTTTAATAAAGAAATACAAAGTGATAAATTCAATTCTTTACGATTTTCTAGAATTGATCTAGTAGATCATGAAAGTATTGATAATTTATTTAAGCAAGAACAATTTGAAGTAGTTTGTAATCTAGCCGCTCAGGCAGGTGTAAGATATTCCATAAAAAATCCAAAAGCGTATATAGATAGTAATATCTCAGGATTTTTAAATATTTTGGAAGGTTGTCGAAACCATAAAGTAAAGCATTTGGTATATGCTAGTAGTTCTAGCGTATATGGTGAAAATAAAAAAGTACCTTTTGAAACAACTGATAATGTAGATCATCCAATTAGTTTATATGCTGCTACAAAAAAGAGCAACGAATTAATGGCCCATACCTATGGTCATTTATATGGTTTTAAAACTACAGGATTACGTTTTTTTACAGTCTATGGACCTTGGGGAAGACCGGATATGGCTTATTATCTGTTCGCAGAAGCAATTTCAAATAACCAACCTATTAAGGTGTTTAATAACGGTGAGATGGAGCGTGATTTTACCTATATTGATGATATTGTGAATGGTGTTACTAAGATCATTGAAAAGAATATTGACTTAAGAGAACATTACAAAATATATAACATTGGAAATAATAAAACCGAAAGCTTACAAAACTTTATAACTGTAATTGAAAAAGCTATTGGTAAACAAGCAATCAAAGAAATGTATCCAATGCAACAAGGAGATGTTCCTAGAACATTTGCAGATGTTAATGAATTAATAAAAGATTATGAGTATTCTCCAAGTACAGATATTAAGACTGGAATTGAAAACTTCATGAATTGGTTCTTGAATTATAATAAAAATAATTAATGATAAAGAAAATACTATTAATTTTTGGAACAAGACCTGAGGCTATTAAAATGGCTCCACTAGTCAAAGAATTTCAAAAATATCCAGAAAAATTTGATACAAGAGTTTGTGTCACTGCCCAACACAGAGAAATGTTAGATCAAGTATTAGATTTTTTTGAAATCAAACCAGATTATGATCTAGACTTAATGAAGCCAGGCCAAAATTTATATGGCTTAACAGCCACTATTATTGAGTCTCTTAAGCCAATTTTAGAAGAATTTACCCCAGATTATGTATTTGTTCATGGAGATACCACTACGACTATGGGAGGATCTATAGCAAGTTTTTATTCTGGTGCTAAAGTTTGTCATGTAGAAGCGGGACTTAGAACAAATAATAAGTTATCTCCTTTTCCGGAAGAAATAAACCGTCAAATTACTGGAAGGATTTCTAATTATCATTTCGCTCCTACTGAAACTTCAAAAAAGAACTTACTTAAAGAAAATATTTCTGAAGATTCAATTTTAGTTACTGGAAATACGGTAATTGATGCATTGATTAAATCTGTTGAAAAAGTTAATGAGAATCCTAGTCAATTAATTCAAGATCTATCAAAACAAATAGGAAATAAAGAAGTAGTTCTAGTCACTGGACATAGAAGAGAAAATCATGGTACTGGTTTTGAAAGAATTTGTAACGCTCTAAAACGAATTGCTAAAGATGATGCAAATCGTTTGATTATTTATCCTGTTCATTTGAATCCAAAAGTACAGGAACCTGTGAATAGAATCTTGTCGGGAGTTAGTAATGTGATTTTAATAGATCCTTTAGCCTATCAAGATTTCATATGGTTGATGAATCGATCTAAAATTATCATAACTGATAGTGGAGGTGTTCAAGAAGAAGCACCAAGTTTAGGAAAACCAGTTTTAGTGATGAGAGATAACACTGAAAGACCCGAGGCAGTAGAAGCAGGAACAGTTTTGTTAGTTGGGACTAATGAAGAGTTGATTGTTTCGAAAGCATTGGACTTATTAAACAATGAAGATAATTTTGTTAAAATGTCAAGGCTTCATAACCCATATGGAGATGGGCTGGCATCAAAAAGAATTGTAGACTTTATAAAAAATATAAAATAATGAATCCAGAAGTTGTTACCATAGGTTTAGGATATATTGGATTACCAACATCAGCATTAATAGCATCACAGGGAACAAATGTATTAGGTGTTGATATAAATCAAATTGTTGTTGATACCATAAATCAAGGAAAAATACATATTGTGGAACCAGATTTAGATCAAATTGTTTCCAAAGCAGTGTCAGATGGATTTTTAATAGCAGCTACCAAACCAAGTGCTGCAGAGGTATACTTAATAGTAGTTCCTACGCCATTTAAAGGGAGTCACGAACCAGATATTTCATTTGTAGAGGCTGCAACAAAAGGAATTATTCCGCTGCTTAAAAAAGGAGATTTATATATTATCGAATCTACTTCTCCCATTGGTACAACTGAGAAAATGCAGAAACTAATATTTGAGTCTAGATCTGAACTGGAAGGGCATATTCATATCGCTTATTGCCCGGAAAGAGTATTACCAGGAAATGTAATGCATGAGCTCGTTGAAAATGACCGTGTTATTGGCGGTATAGACGAAGCTGCTACTCAAAAAGCAATCTCATTTTATAGTAAGTATGTAAAAGGTGAATTGCATGGCACGAATGCCCGAACGGCTGAGATGTGTAAATTAGTAGAAAATTCTTCTCGAGATGTTCAAATAGCGTTTGCGAATGAACTCTCATTAATATGCGATAAAGCAGATATTAATGTATGGGAATTAATTAATCTTGCAAATAAACATCCAAGAGTAAATATCTTACAACCAGGTTGTGGAGTTGGAGGACATTGTATTGCTGTGGATCCTTATTTCATAGTCTCTGATTATCCAATGGAATCAAAAATTATTGGCACAGCAAGAGAAGTAAATAATTATAAATCTTTTTGGTGTGCTGAGAAAATTCAAAATGAGAAACTTCAATTTGAATTAAAACACGGTAGAAAACCTAAAACTGCATTGATGGGATTAGCTTTTAAACCAAATATTGACGATTTAAGAGAATCCCCTGCTAAATATATTGCTCAAAAAGTATTACAAAACGATACTAATGGAGCATACTTTATTGTAGAGCCTAATATTAAAGAACATAATGTGTTTAAACTTACTAATTATAAAACTGCTAAAGAAGAAGCAGATATTATTGTTTTTTTAGTTGCTCATGATGAGTTTAAATCCTTAGAATTATCGTCAGATAAAGTAGTGTTAGATTTTTGTGGAATAAAAAATAATTTCAAAAATATTTAAATTATTTTATGATGAATGAGTCAATTGATAAAAAAATAGCATTATTTGTAATGCCCAACTTTTACAAACATGCTAAGAGAATGGGAGGAGATAGGATTGAAATTTTTTTTAATTCTGATTTATTTTTCTCTAAAGTAATCATAATAAGTATTGGTGATAATAGTTCAAGAAAACAATTTGGTACTTTAACAGTTATAGAGTTGAAAACGAACAATTATAGACCTAGAATTTCTTATTGGTTTTATAAAATGTTTGGGTATAAATGTAATTTTTATAAAAAAGTAATATCTATTGCACGAGAATTCAAAGTTGATATACTAATACAGCGATATGGTGGAATTATTGTTCATGGTGTTCCAATCGTAATTGCTGCTAAAAAACTAAATCTTCCTTCTGTAGTAACTGTTCAAAATGCTTATGATGAAAGTAGATTTTATAGTTCACATGGTTTTAAACGTTTTGCTAGAACAATTGTTGAAGAACCTATTGAACGTTTCGTATTAGCAAATACTAATAAGATTTGGATAGTCAGTAAATACTTATCAAAATATGTTTCAAAGTATGGGGACTTTAATAATAAAACAACAGCAATATACAATAAAACTGACGAGAGAATTTTATATTCAATACCAAAAAGTAGTGATAAAAAGGTTGTAGATAAGATTTTTTCTAATATCATTTTTTCTGACAATGTATTTTTGTCAGTTGGAAGGCTAATTCCTCAAAAAAATTACGAAATAATGATTAAAGCCTTTGAATATTATTTGAAATTAGGTAATGAAGGAACTTATTTAATAGTTGGCCAAGGTCCAGAACTTGTTAAACACCAAGATTATATAAAGAAAAACGGATTATGTAAAAACATAATAATCATTACGGATTATTTAAATATTATTCAATTAGGTCTTTTACTTAAAAAATCAAATGCTCTTTTGTTTTGTAGTTTGTTTGAGGGGCAGGGGCGAGTGGTTTATGAGTCTTTGGCTTTTGGAACGCCTGTAATTGGATCTGACCTCGGTCCGATACCTGAGATGTTAAGGCATAAGAGTAATGGATTTCTTGTTAATCCATTTTCAATAAAAGACATTACCAGAGGATTACTAGAATTCACAATAGAAAAGAAAAAATATAATTCAGAATTTTGTCAAAATTCAGCAAAACGTTTTTTTATTGATCATATTAATAAAAAAGAAGTTACTTTTTATAGTGAAATTTTTAATTAATTATTAACAATAGTGAAAAGAAATATAATTTATAAAAATAAACCGGAATTATCTCAAGAACTAATATACCTTGGGTTTATTAATAAAGATGATTTAAAAAAAGTTTATTCAAATGCTTTAGCATTTCTTTTTTTCTCAAAATACGAAGGCTTTGGTTTACCTGTAATGGAGGCTATGAGTTGTAAGTGTATTTCTATAATTAATAACAAATTTAGTCTTCCTGAAGTAGGTCTTAAAGAAACTGTTTTTTCAATAGAGACTCAAAAAAATCATATCGTTACTCTCATAGAAAAAATTTACAAAAATTCAGATTACAGAGAAGATTTGAAAAATAAAAGTTATAAAAAATCTTTAAAATTTGATTGGCGATTTACAGCTAAAAAAACCTTAAACTTATTAAGTAATGTTTAAGGATATTTTAAGAACATATTTTTTTAAATATATTTCGATCGCATTAACTTTCTCATCTGGAGTATTAATAGCACGTTTTTTTGGACCAGAGGGTAAAGGACTGGCATCTATTTATTTATTTATTCCTCAGGCCGTTATATTGTATTCTGAATTTGGACTCTCCGAATCCATAATGCAATTCACATCAAAGAAATTTAATATTAATAAATTCTTTTTAACCAAATTTATTTTAATCACTATATTTTTTTCAATCAGTGTTTATTATATATATATATATAATTTTAATGAAACTTTAATTCAACTTGGGATACTTCTTCCAACTTTACTTTTTTTAATTTTTTCAGATCAATTACTAGTTTTTTATACCAAAGGAAAATCTAATTTTAAAATTTTTGATTATAATAATGTCATTAAATCATTTTTAATTTTTTTCGGAGTTTGCCTAGTTTGTTTTTTAAACTTTGAAATTTTATATATTTTATATACTTATTTAATTGTTTACTTTTTTTCAATTCTATTCTTATGTTATTTCATTATCAACAACAATGAAGTTTTTAAAAAAACCATAGATTCAAGCCAATTCTTAAAATATAGCTTTAATACATATTTATTCAAAGTCTTAAATTCTACAGAGTCAATTTTTGATAAATTACTTATAGTAAGCTTTCTTTCTCTTAGTGAATTTGGTTTATATTCAGTTGTCGTAGGATTGTCTAGTTTACTATATACTGTTTTTGTTAACCCTATTTCAAATATACTTTTACCAATATTAAATAATAAATCTGGATATTCCAAAATCACACAAGTTAACTTCTTCTCAAGAGTTATTGTATTACCAGTTTTTATTACTGGAATTTTTATGATTTTTTTTAGTGAGTCATTAATTGATTTAATTTATGGTAATCAATTTAAAAGCACTTACTTAGTTTTGAGCATTCTTCTTATAGGTGTTATTGTTAAGTCTCCTATGGCAGTATTTTCATATTATTTTAAATCAATAGGTCAGCCTAAAAAATTAGTAAATATTAGCATTATTACAACGCCAATTAACATAGTAGGAGGAATCATTCTAATTCCTAAATTAGGAATATTAGGAGCAGCTATTGTAAGTTCCTGTACTTATTTCTTATTCACTTTAATTATGGTTTACAAATATATTCAGTTAACTGATTCTAATTTTGTAGACATGTTTATTATAAGAAATAATGATATAAAAGTTATAAAAAATAAATTTTTCAATAATTCATAATGAATATTTTCAGTGATTTAAATTTTTCTAATATCCAATATATTGTTTGGAAAGACATATACAAGGTTAGTGATTACTTTGAGGGTAATGCAGAATTAGATTTATTGGTTGATATTGACCAAAAAAATAAATTTGAAGAAATTATTTTTAATAATGGCTTTATTTCTTTGCGTGTAAATAGTCTTATTGAAAAAAAAGGAATTAAACATTATATAAAATATGTTAATGGTAAATATTTTCATTTACATGTTTACTATAAACTAATTACTGGTAATCATTTTGTAAAAGAGTATGAGTTTTCTTTAGATAAATCATTATTCAGTAATTATACGTTACATAATAATATTAAAGTAGCCAGTAAAGATCTTGAGATAGCTTTTTTGATAACAAGATTAATTATTAAAAAGTCTGTCCTTTTTCAAAATATAAAAGTAAAAGAATTAGATCGTTTAGCAACTCTATCGAAGGTTTGTGATACAACAGGTGTATTAAATTTTGTAGGAAAAATTTCTCCAAAAACAGAAGCTTCTTTTCAGGAATTATTATCACTAGCACTTGATGAAAAAGGCATTTTAAATAATGATAATAGTATTATGAAAGAATTTTATAATTATAAAACCTTAAAAGGAATTCGTTATGCTTATCAATATTTAAAAATTCGTTTAGTTCTAATGTCTTTAAGAGTGCGTAAGAGTTCCAATAAAACAATAAAAAATAAAGGAATAGATTTTGCTATTTTGGGTTCTGATGGTTCTGGTAAAACAACTATTTCAAATAGACTATTTAAGCAATATCGTGCTAAAACATCATGTAGGAAATTTTATTTAGGTGGTAATTTTAAAACATATTCCATAGTAACCCGATTGTGTTATTTGAATTATTATTTCATGAGAGTTTTTTCTCCTTTTAAGGATAAATATTATTTAGCTTGGCTTTTTTATTACAACTCTTTTGCAATGCTAGAATTAGGAAAGGTAAATGATAGAAAGCGTAAAATAGTCAGAGGGAATAAATTAAAAGCAAAAGGTTGGGTTGTTATATATGAAAGATTTCCAATTGTTAATCTTTTTGATTTTCCAAATAAATTATTGAAATTAAAAAATCATCCATGGTTTTTAAACAGTTCATCTAAAATTATTAGATCTTTAATTTATAAAATTGAGCAGATTGTTGAAAATATTGAAAAACCAGATGCGTCATTTCTTATTATTACAGATCTTGAAAAAATGAAAGAGCGAAGAGTTTTAGCACACAATGAGCTAATTGATATAGATCGAAAGCTAAAGTATCAGAAAGAATATCTTACAGAGAACAAAGCGAATTTAATATTAATAGAAAATAATGGAGAATTAGTTTCAGTTATTAATTCAATTAATCAAGAAATTAACAGTAAAATATGCATATCCAGTTTGTAGGAATTCCAGGATCTGGAAAATCAACTATTGTAAACAACTTATTAAAAACATACCCTGATAAATATGTTAGGGGTAAAAAAGCATATTCTTCTTTTACTAAAATGTTATTGAATAATCCTATTCTAGCTTTGCGAAGTGTACTGTTAACTTTACCAATATTACCATTATGTATAAAAGTTTTAAATAAATCTTTATTAGTGCCTGGTAATAAATACATTGCTATAGTTGGTTTATTTGTAAATATTGGCAATTTCCTCTTAGCTAGCAATAATACTAAATTTCAAAACAAAATAGTGTTGTGGGATGAGTTGTGGTTTCAACGAGTCCTGAGTATCTTTTCTTATTCGACTCTCATGCCTAAAGAGTCTGACATACTTAAATATATTTATTGGGCAAATAAAAGACTTAATGTTGGAGCAGTATTTATTTTATGCGATTTTAAAATAAATATAGAAAGGCTCATTGAAAGAGGAGTCCCTGACCGTATGAGGTTTATCAAACCAGACCAATTGATGAAAATTATTAAAAATCAAGAACAAGTTGTTTTGTTTATCAAGCAGAATATTAAGGAACCAATAGTATTAAATTCTGAAATATCACTTCAAGAAAACATAAAAATTTTAAACGAATATTTATAAATTAACATGGGATTGTCATCAAAAAAAACAATTACGATATTTTGTCCTGCAACATTACCATTAAAAACGGGTGCAGGAATTAATGCATTTAATCTAGCAAAAGAGTTTTTGAAGTTAGATTATAAGTTGGTTCGTGTTGTTAGTTTTAGAAGAGAGAATCATAGTGTTTTTGATAATATTGAAGGAATTGATATTGTAAGAATACCTTACAGTGATAATAATATAATGAGATTATTGGGCTATTTTATTATTATACCCATTTTCACTTACTACCTTTCTAAATCAAATTTAGCAATTGTTTTTGGTCCCCTTCAAGGCTATATGTCTTTATTTATATGTGGTAAAGTAATTCGTAAAAAAGTTGTTTTTCGCTCCACAATGTATGGAGTAGATGATTTATTTAGTCTTAATAATAAATTTGGTTCCAATCTATATAAATTAAGAAAGAAAATAAATGGCCTTATGGGAGGCTATATTTCTCAATCAATTGCAATGACTAAGTCATTTACTAATGAATACAACACTAGTATACCTGTTTTTGAAAGTCCTCAAGGAGTGGATACTGAGAAATTTAAACCAATTTCTGATTTTGAAAAATCAGCTTTAAAAGAAAAACTAAATATTAACATAGATAAAAAAACAAAAATAATATTAAGTGTTGGTTATGTAATTGAGAGAAAGGGATATCGAGAGATTTTTGATAGCTTAGCAAAATTTGAAAATGAAGACTTCTTGTATATAGTTATTGGTAAATATCAAGGAAACGAGGATGAATATATGATTCATGAAAATGAAAATATGCAAAAGCTACACATGTATGGTAAGAATTTATTAAAAAACAAAATTTTTTTTACAGGAGAGTGCAATAATCCAGAAGTTTACTATAAAATCGCAGATTTATTTATACTTAATTCAAAAAAAGAAGGCATGCCAAATGTTTTATTAGAAGCTATGGCATCTTCTTTACCTGTGATTGTTACATCTTTACCAGGTGTAGATAACTATATTACAAAAAATAACGTAAATGCATTGGTTTTAGATGATAATCAAACTTTGAGTGCTGCTTTATCATTATTTTTTAAGAATCAAACTTTATTATTTCAAATGGCGGAAAACGCAAGAAAATTTATTCACGAGAATTATAATTTTACTATATATACCAAAAAATTATTAAAAATATTTACTAAATAATGCTTGTTAATAAACATTCTCTTTACGGTATATTTTTTTTCTTTCTATTTTATGTAGAGACAATTACAATATTTGGAATTAAGATTGCAATACTTTGGAAAATCCCCATTTTGATTTATGTAGTTTTATATGTTTCATTTTCTAGTAAAAAGATAAAATCAAATATATTAACATGGGGTTATTTATTTAATTTTCATTTATTGTTTTCTATTAGTGCAATAACCAATTTAGTTTTAACTTTTAGCTCTATTTCTCGTTCAATAGTTTTTCCATTATTTTTCCATTATTTTAATAAAAAAGGGTCTTCAAGTAAGTTAAAATTATATCTAAAAAATATATCAACTTTTATAATTATTTCAACTATACCTTTTCTAATTAATTTGATAGAACCATTATCTGTTGGATATGATTTATCTAGGTATGGTCTTGATAGTTTCGGTTTTAATGGTATTTTTCAAAAGGCTCATGCTGCTTCTATGACTTTATCATTTGCTGTTATTATTATGGGTTATTTATTGAAGAAAGAACATAATAAAAAAAGAAAATTTTATTACTTATTTCTAGTTTTAATTGGTTTGTATGCAATATTGCAAACGTATGTTAGAACCGGATTAGCAATGACTATAGTAGGTTTGTTAATCATATATTATAAAAAATTATCAGTAAAAGATTTTATCCGCCTTTTTATTCTTTCATTAATTGGTGGATTTCTCGCTCTTCAAATTTATAATAGCAGTGAAGTTTTGCAAATGCGAGTAAATGAAAAGAATATATATAATAAAAATGAAAATACTGAGCTTAGTATAGAAACAATTGGTTCAGGTAGATTTATAATAGCAGCTTACGCAATAGATAACTGGTGGAGTGAAGGAACATATTCTATATTTTTTGGATTAGGAGAACCCTTGGCAAGAGAAAAAATGAATAATACAAAAGGATCTCCTGTCTTTGCACATAATGGTATAGTAGAAGTTCTTCAGACTCAAGGATTAATTGGGTTAATCATTATGTTTCTTTTTTTTAGAAGTATTCATAAATTAATAATGAATAATAAAGATTCTGAATATTTCAAATTAAACTTAGCCCTTTTTCTTTCCTTTTTGGTTGGTTACTTTTTACAAGGGAATGATCTTTTTTTAGTATACTTAATTTTAGGAATCTCGTTAACTTTATTTCAAGAGAAAAAAATATAAATTTAAAGAATAGCTATTAATTATGAATTTTATTTTACAAAAATTTTTTAATAAGTTCATTTATAGACCACTTATAAAATTAAAATTAAAGAAAGTTGGTAACGATTTTCGTTTAGGTTTTTATTCTGAAATATTAAAACCACAATATTTTGAATTTGGCAACCACTTTTATTGTGGTCCATTTGCTATTTTTGGAACGAACATAAATAATCCAGTAAAGATCGGAGATTATGTAATGTTTGGCCCTAGATGTATTATTCAAGGGGGTAATCATGATATATCTTATCAGGGTTTTTTATATAATGGACCACACATTAGTTCTGAACTTGGAAATGTTATAATTGAAAATGGTGTTTGGGTAGGGTGTGATACTACAATTTTATCTGGAACAGATATTGGTGAGGGCTCTATTATTGGAGCCAAATCCTTGGTCAATAAAAAAATACCCCCATATGTTGTTGCTGCGGGTGTTCCGGTGAGAGTTATTAAACCCAGATTCGAAACCCTAGAACAATTGCAAAACACATTAACAAATACTAATAGCAAATACAGTCTAGATACAATAATAAAAATGCATAAAGAACTTGGTTTACAATATGATTAATTTCAAAAAATTTATAAATAGTTGAAAAGTATTCTCCAAATAGGCCCTATTTCTTATGTTGGCGGTGTAAGTGTGCATATTCAAAGATTAACTTACTTGTTGAAAGATGAGTTTAATTTTAAGTACATTGACGAATCACCAAAAAAGTTATCCAAAAATAAACTTCTCAATATTAGATCAATTAAGGATCAGCCCAAAATCTTAAATCTGATGAGGAATTCTGATGTTATCCACATTCATAGTGGTAATTGGGTTTTGAGAGTTTATTTTATGTTGGTTGCTGTGTTTTTTAATAAAAAGCTTATTGTCACTTTGCATTCAATGCGACTTGAAGGTTTCAAATTGCGTCTCACAAACCATTTTTTAACTAAAGCTTGTAGAATTATAGCTGTAAGTGAAGAAATAAAACTTAAACTACCAAAAAAGATACAGCTCAACACAGAATTATTAGAAGCTTTTTTGTCACCACAAATAGATAATGAGCCAGAACTACCTACTTCTATTGAAACTCTTATCAAAGATTATAGAGATGGTGGCTATACTGTGTTAGCAGCTAATGCTTTTAGAATAAGAAAGCTTAAGAGAGGTGAACTCTATGGTTTAGATCAGTGTGTTAAAGTTGCAGAATATGCAAAAAATGAAAATTATCGACTTCATATAATTTTTGTAATTGGTACTGTAAAGGAAGAAGATAGGGCGTACTTAGAATCTTTTTTAAAAGAAATAAACGACAAAGAACTCTCTGATTTTATAACTGTTTTTCCATTTAGCTTATCTTTTATAAAGTTAATAAATGAGGTTGATGTGGTACTAAGACCAACATTAACAGATGGAGACGCCCTGACTATCAGAGAAGCTATATATATGAATAAAAATGTTATAGCATCAAATGTTGTTAAAAGACCTGAACATACGACTTTATATGAAACTACTAACGCAGATGACTTGTTTTTAAAAATAAAAGAATTAAGAAGGCTTAAAAATAACACCGAATTAATTCAATTTTATACCAAGAAAAAGAATTATCAATTAGTTTACACAAAATTATATAATAAATGCAACAACTCACACAAAAACTAGGTTCTGGAGATATGATTATTCAAGAGGTTCCTTATCCGCAGTTAGGAAAAGGGATGGTAATCGTTAAAAATCATTACTCAATTATTAGCGCAGGTACAGAAGGGTCTACTGTAGTTGCCGCTAGAAAAAGCCTTATTGGTAAAGCCAAAGAGCGCCCGCAACAAGTTAAACAAGTACTAGATACGCTTAAAAAACAAGGGCCAATACAAACCTACAGAGCGGTTATGAAGAAACTAGATGCCTATTCACCATTAGGATACAGTTGCGCTGGTGAAGTTATTGAAGTTGGTAAAGGCGTCACAGAATTTGAAGTGGGTGATAAAGTTGCTTGTGCTGGCGTTGGTTACGCTAACCATGCAGAAATTGTATCAGTGCCCATAAATTTATGTGTAAAATTAGATGCAAATTCTAACTTAAAAGATGCTGCATATAATACGCTAGGAGCTATTTCTATGCAAGGCGTGCGTCAAGCCGATATGCGTTTAGGTGAATCCTGTGTGGTCATTGGCCTTGGTTTATTAGGTCAATTAGCTGCACTAATACTAAAAGCTTCTGGAGTAACAGTTATTGGAATTGATGTGTCTGAAGCTGCAGTTAAAAAAGCGATAGATAATAATGTGGTTGACCTAGGCTTAACTAGAAATGCTACAGGGGTAGAAGAGCAGATTCAAAATGCAACGAATGGATATGGAGCAGATGCTGTGATTATTGCGGCTGCAACGAATAGTTTAGATCCTATCAATTTTGCAGGAGCTATTGCTCGTAAAAAAGGAAGAGTGATTGTCTTAGGAGCTGTGCCAACTGGTTTTGAGCGTGATCCATTCTGGTATCGGAAAGAACTTGAGCTAAAAATGGCATGTTCTTATGGTCCTGGACGTTACGATTTAAACTACGAAGAGAAAGGAATCGATTATCCGTTGGCTTATGTCCGTTGGACAGAAAAACGTAACATGGAAGCCTTTCAGAATTTAATCGCTACAAAGAAAATTGATATCGATTACTTAACAACACACGAGTTTGATTTTGATAATGCAAAAACTGCTTTTGATTTGGTAGTATCTAAAGCGGAGCCATTTGCAGGTGTTGCCTTAAAATATAATACGGAAAAAGAAGCTAACAAATCTAAAATTGCAACTGGAGAAGCCGAGCAATTAGGGGAAATAAATATCTCTTTTATTGGAGCTGGTAGTTATGCCCAAGGGAACTTATTGCCAAATATACCTAAAACTAATTCCGTGGCAAGAGTAGGGGTTTTAACCAATACAGGAACTACTTCTAAGCGTGTGGCTGAAAAATTTAAATTTAAATTTTGTGCTACTAATGAAGCCGATGTTTTAGACGATAAAACCAATACTGTTTTTGTAGCTACTCGTCATGATTCTCATGGTGCTTATGTTTTAAAAAGCCTAGAAGCAAACAAAAATGTATTTGTTGAAAAACCTTTGTGTTTATTAGAATCAGAATTGCAGGAAATTATTGCAGCACAAGCTAAAGCAAACAAAGCTGTAATGGTAGGTTTTAATAGACGTTTTTCGCCATTAACTACCAAATTAAAAAAAGCGGTAGGTAATAACCCTATGACGATGTTGTATCGGATTAATGCAGGCACCATTCCTGGAGACAATTGGATACAAGATTTAGAAATTGGTGGTGGTCGTGTGTTAGGAGAAGTGTGCCATTTTATTGATTACTTAACCTATCTCAACGGAAGTCTTCCGGTTAAAGTATCGGCAACAGCACTTCCAGATGCTAATAAATTAAATGACACCTTAAATATTTTAATTCAGTTCGAAAACGGATCTTCAGGAATCGTAGCATATTATGCTAATGGTTCTAAATCCATGACCAAAGAGTATGTGGAGGTGTTTTCAGCAGGAATGTCTGCAACACTTCATGATTTTAAAGAATTAAAAATATTCGGTAAAGGAAAGCCTAAAAAGGAAAATTTTTTTAATCAAAATAAAGGACAAAAAGAAATGGTAGTATCATTTGTAAATAGCTTACTTAAAGATGGACAAGCACCCATTCCTTTTGAAGAAATAGTAGCTGTAACAAAAGCATCGTTTAAAGTTTTAGAATCTGTAAAACGTGGAGGGGAGCAAGTTGAAGTCTAAAATAGAATCGAGTTTTTTAAAACTCAAAAGCTACTGTGAAGTAGAAAACTTCGCGGGTTGGGATCCTTACGATGGCTTAAACTCAAAAATCTTTCAAGCTTTACCAATAAAACATTGGGATGTCGCAAGATTGGCCTGGATCCAAGGTTTTAAGCGAAGCCCTATAAATTTTAGGAAGCTTTTATTGGTTCCTAAAGAACACAATGCCAAAGGAATAGCCTTGTTCTTGTCTGGGTATTGTAATCTGTATGACTTAGCTTCAAAGGATAAAACTACCTTTGGTACCAAAGAGGAATTATTGTCTAAAATAAATGAACTAGCAAATTTATTAAACGAACTTAAAAACACGAACTTTTCTGGAGCTTGTTGGGGGTATAATTTTCCATGGCAAGCACGACGTTTGTTCTTATTCCCAAAAGATACGCCAACAGTGGTGGCTACTACTTTTTGTGTGGAGGCTCTATTTAAAGCCTATGATATTACAAAAAATGAAACCTATAAAAGCTTGGCTTTATCTGCGGCAGATTTTGTTATGAATGATTTAAATAGAACCCCACATCATTCTGGTTTTTTATTTTCATATAGTCCTTATAAAGGAAATAATACAGTTTATAATGCCTCTTTACTAGGTGCTAAAACATTAAGTTTATGCTATAAATATTCAGGAAAAAAATTGTTCAAAGATACTGCAGAATTAGCAGTAAGGTCAGCTTGCGACGGTCAACTAAATGATGGCTCTTGGTACTATGGCTTGTTGAAAACACAATCTTGGATTGATAGTTTTCACACAGGTTATAATTTAGATGCCATTAGTGTATATCAAAATTGCACTGGCGATACTCAGTTTAAAGAGAACTTAAGAAAGGGTTTTTACTATTATATTGAAAATTTTTTTAAAAAGACTGGTACTCCAAAGTACTACCACAATAAAATGTACCCTATAGATATTCATTGTCCAGGGCAGTTATTTGTTACTTTGTCAAAATTGAATGAATTTGAAAACAACAAAGTGTTAGCTGATAAAGTAATTAATTGGACTTTACTTAATATGCAATCGCCGCAAGGTTTTTTTTATTACCAATTAAAAAAAGTAATAAGTTCTAAAATATCATATATGCGATGGTCTAATGCTTTTATGTTTAATGCAATAACTTATTTTATAAAAGAAAGCGAAAAGTTATGAATTCAGAGATTATTAATGGAATTAAAATTTATGCACCAAATTCAAAAAATGAATTTTTGAATTATATATATCAGAACAAGCAAATTTTAGTTGCAGTAAATGCTGAGAAGATTA
>Ga0307488_10002092_pt1 | contig 16891 bp, 18 predicted proteins | sample SB02metaG_FD_202248 | JGI IMG/M metagenome (GOLD analysis project Ga0307488, IMG submission 202248) | Sea-ice brine microbial communities from Beaufort Sea near Barrow, Alaska, United States - SB 0.2 | ecosystem: Environmental > Aquatic > Marine > Coastal | place: USA: Alaska | collected... | reverse complement strand
AGCGCCTGACCTACCAGGCGCTCAACCCACCATTAAACCTAAGTCATACGCTCAGTGTTATTGGTCAGTCGTTCCCACCAGCGCAACATCACGCGATCTGCGCTCTCCTCCGCCGCCAGACCCAAACGTTGGTGGAGCTTCTTCTTCACCACAAAGGCAATCTCATAAACATCAGCTTCCTGGGCACGGGCAACCAGATATTCATCGCTGGTTTGTAAGTCGTCAACCAAGGCAACCGCCAGGGCGCGGGTGCCGAACCAAACTTCACCTGTAGCAATCTGATCTATATCCAGCTGGGGTCTGCGCTCGTGAACGAATTCTTTAAACAGACTGTGAGTATCTTCCAGTTCCTCGAGAAATTTCTCACGACCGCTGTCGGTATTTTCACCAAACATAGTCAAGGTGCGCTTGTGCTCTCCGGCAGTCAGCAGTTCAAATTCTACATCGTGCTTTTTTAATACTTTATTGAAGTTTGGCAGCTGCGCAACCACGCCAATCGAGCCGAGAATAGCAAAGGGCGCGGCGACGATCTTATCGGCGACACAGGCCATCATATAGCCACCGCTGGCGGCCACTTTGTCGACACAGACCGTCAGGGGAATATTGCGCTTGCGAATACGATCCAACTGACTGGAAGCCAGTCCATAGCTGTGCACCATGCCGCCACCACTTTCCAGACGCACCACCACCTCATCATTGGCAGTTGCCTGAGAGAGTATCGCGGTCACCTCTTCACGGAGATTAGTCACCGCAGAGGCACTGATATTGCCATGAAAATTCACCACAAATACCCGCGACTTCTGCGCTGGCAACTCGGCATCCGGGTCTTTAGCTGCTTTCTTGCTGGCTTTCTGCAGCTCCTTAGCTTTTTTCTGCTTGTCTTTCTGCAGCCGTTTGTCCTCAGCCTTATGCAGCGACTCGTCCATTATCGCGAACTTAATCGCATCACTCATATCATCAAACATTTCATTTAACGGGGTGATTTCCAAGTGACCTTTACTGCCGCTGTGACGACTTTTTTGGCTCAAGCCAACAACAATACTGACCAGGATCAGCAGGGCAACTACGCCGGTAACCACTTTGGCTAAAAACAAACCGTATTCAAAAAGAAAATCCAAAACAAAACTCCATTAGTAGGCAGATAAATAGTAGGCACACAAAAATTGATTATAGACAGCTTAGGCGCCATTAACCTCTTCGACAAAGCGCGCAATCAGGCGCCCTGACATACTAGTGATCGGAGGCAATATGGCCGGCAGTTCCTCGTAGTGCCACCAGTAAGCCTCGGCAATCTCAACCTCGTCGACTTTAATATCCGTGGTGTCCGCATCGGCGATAAAGCCGAGCATCAGCTGACCGGGAAACGGCCAGGCCTGGCTGCCGACATAGCGTATGTTTTTAATATGTACCCCGGACTCCTCAAATACTTCGCGATGCAATGCCTGCTCGGCACTCTCACCCGCTTCGACAAAGCCGGCCAAGGCACTAAAGCGCCCTTCCGGCCAGTTAACTGAACGTCCAAGCAAACAGCGGTCGCCATCGCGAACCACCACAATTACGCAGGGAGAAATTCGTGGGTAAAGACTGATATCGCAGGTTGCGCAGCGCAACGCATGATCATCGACAGCACGCTGGGTGGTTTCACCACAGCTACCACAGTAGCGGTGGTATTTTTGCCACTCGAGCATCTGCACCGCTCGACTAGCCAGGGAAAATTGCTCATCGGAACTCGACAATAATACCGAGCGCAGCTCCATCACAGAGAAGCCCTCCATGGAGCGGCACTCCGGAGACAGATCCCAAACCTCACAGTCAACACCGTTCCACTGCCCGAGCACCAAGCGCTGCTGACAGAAGAACTTCATCACGTCAGCCTGCTCGCGATCTATCACCAGATCGGAGCTACCGCGCGCAACTAAAATGTCGCGCCCAACGACGGGAATGACAACGAGCTTATCGGTACCCAGCAGAGCGTTAGCGGGAAAAAATCCTTCGAGAGCGGGGGGAAGCATGTTGCGATAATCGCCTTATAGATAGGTTTCAAAAGGCCTCTATGAAGAGGCTGCGGCGGGGCTTGCATAATGCGGAATCAACCGCTACTGTTTGCGCCTTAAAAAAGCAGTTTAACACGATTTTTTTTCTGACTAGACAATAATAAGGACCTACCATGCAGCCGACGATGTATCAGGCGTTCCAAAAAAACTTTCTGGGCAATTCCCCAGGTTGGTATGAGAAGGCGATTATTGCCTTTCTGATCATCAACCCTTTCGCACTCTGGGCTTTTGGCCCCTTCGTGACTGGCTGGATGCTGATTGCCGAATTTATTTTAACCCTTGCCATGGCGCTTAAATGCTACCCATTGCAGCCCGGCGGCCTGCTCGCCATCGAGGCAATCCTGCTCGGCATGGCGTCACCTGAAGCTGTATATCAGGAGACAGTGTCAAACTTCCAAGTGATTCTGCTGCTGATGTTTATGGTCGCCGGCATCTACTTTATGCGCGACATGCTGCTATTTGTTTTCACTAACATTTTGCTCAAAGTGAAGTCAAAAACAACCCTGTCATTTTTATTCTGTTTTGCCGGCGCCTTCCTCTCTGCGTTTCTCGACGCACTGACGGTTACAGCAGTACTGATTACTATTTCGGTTGGCTTCTATTCGGTGTTCCACAAGGTCGCTTCGGGCAAGCAGATCGTCGATGACGGACATGATCACAGTACCGACGAACAGCTCAATAGTAACCACCGCGAAAACCTCGACAAATTCCGTGCCTTCCTGCGCAGTCTGATTATGCACGGCGCCGTTGGTACTGCCCTGGGTGGTGTAACCACTGTAGTAGGCGAACCGCAAAACCTGCTGATCGCAGAAAAAGCCGGTTGGGAATTTATTGAATTCTTTATGATGATGGCACCAGTGACCATGCCCGTTCTGGTCTGTGGTTTAGCTACCTGCATTATCTTGGAGAAGACCAAAATTCTTGGCTACGGCGCAGAGATGCCCGATGAAGTCCGAGTAATTCTTCAAGCCTCCAGTGACCACGATAACTCGCGTCGCACGCAGTACGATAGAGCGGCTTTAATTGTTCAGGTTGTTGTGTCGATTATCTTGGTCTTAGGCCTGGCCTTTCACTGGGCTCCAGTGGGCTTGATTGGCTTGATGGTGATTGTCCTGTTAACGGCGTTTAACGGCGTTACCGAAGAGCACCGCATTGGCCATGCCTTTGAAGAGGCCCTGCCCTTCACTGCGCTATTGGTGGTGTTCTTTGCCATTGTTGCAGTGATCCACGAGCAGCATCTGTTCTCTCCGGTTATCGGCTGGGTACTGGCCATGGACGAATCTGTGCAACCGGGCATGTTCTTTCTCGCCAACGGCGTACTGTCTATGATCAGTGACAATGTGTTTGTGGCAACGGTTTACATTAACGAGGTCACTGCAGTGTTGAATGCAGGTGATATCAGCCGCGAGCACTTCGACAAGTTGGTTATTGCGATCAACACGGGTACTAACCTGCCAAGTGTCGCAACCCCCAATGGACAGGCTGCATTCCTCTTTCTGTTGACCTCGGCTATTGCTCCGCTGATCCGCCTCTCCTATATGCGCATGGTTATTATGGCTCTGCCCTATACCATCGTACTGACGGCAGTGGGCCTATGGGGTGTTGTGTATATGATCTAATGAGCTCAGACACTGAGCCTAGATCTAACAGGACCCAATAAAGAAGTATAAAAAAGGCCGGACTTGGTAACAAGGCCGGCCTTTTTTATTGGTTCTATTTCTCTAGCCCAAAGCGGTTTAGCTCGAAAGCTGTTTAACTCAAGAGCTGTTTAACTCAAGAGCTGTTTAGCTTAAAAGCTATTTAGCCTAAAAGCTTAGCCTTTTCTTCTGCCTTCAGCTCCTTGCGCAGTACTTTACCGACATTACTCTTGGGCAGATCATCGCGGAACTCGACAAACTTGGGCACCTTGTAACCGGCCATATTAGCTTTGCAATACTCAATGACTTGCTCAGCGGTCAGCGCTGCACTGCTGGTCACTACAAACATCTTCACTACCTCACCCGCTTTAGGGTCGGCAAGACCAATGGCAGCACATTCAATAACGTCTGGGTGCAGGGTAAGTGCCTGCTCCAACTCATTGGGATAGACATTGAAGCCGGAGACAATAATCATATCTTTCAGACGGTCGACAATTTTGATGTATCCCTGCTCATCCACGGTGACAATATCCCCGGTGTGCAACCAGCCGTCGACAATCACTTCAGCAGTCTGGGCGTCACGCTGCCAGTAGCCTTTCATTACCTGAGCGCCGCGCACGCAGAGTTCACCAACACCACCGACTTCTTGTTCAAGGCCGTTTTCGTCGACCACTTTTATCTCAGTGCCCGGCAGGGGAATACCCGCGGTACCAATCTTTTCAGAGCCCGATGGGTTCATGGAAATCACCGGCGATGACTCAGTCATGCCGTAACCTTCACTGACCACACAGCCAGTTGCCTCATGCCACTCGTGAGCCACGGCATCCATTAAAGCCATGCCGCCAGAGAGCGTAATTTGCAGCTTGGAGAAATCGAGTTTTTGAAACTTACTGTCTTGCAACAGCGTGACAAACAGCGAATTTAAGCCGCAGAATATTTCAAACTTTAGCGACTTTATAGCACTGACAAACATCGGAATATTGCGTGGATCAGGAATCAACACGCTGTGCCCACGAGTTGCCGGCATCAGTCCCATATTCAGCATCCAGGCATAGATATGGTAGAGCGGTAGCGGCGAAACAGTGGTGAAATGGGTCACCGAACGACCGCCGGCACTGACCATGGCCATGGTTTGCGCAACATTGCTCATCAGCGAACCCTGAGTGAGCATCACGCCTTTGGATACACCCGTGGTTCCACCCGTGTACTGCAGAGCGCAAATATCCTCATAGGCAGGCTTATGCAGCGGATAAGCACTTTGCCCTGCCAGCATATCGGTAAAGCTGACGATGCCTTTAGCGGGCAAGCTAGGACGCTTGCCGAGCAGTTTAGTCACCACGGTTAGCAGGGTTTTCTTCGGCTGCGGTAGCAGGTCAATGGCCCGAGTGACGATGACAGTCTCGATCCCGGTCTCGGGCAGCGCTGCCTGCAGCGTGTTATAGAACTGATCGAGCACCACAACCGCCTTGGCACCGGAGTCATTAAACTGGTGTACCAACTCTCTATGGGTGTACATGGGGTTGGTATTGACTATCACCAGGCCGAGTTTCCAGGCCGCCACAACCACAACCGGATATTGCAGTAAATTGGGAAGCTGCACCGCGAGGCGATCGCCGGCTTCAAGCTTTAACTGGGTATGAAAGTAACCGGCGATGCTCTCGGCCAGTTGATCAATCTCAGCATAGGAGAGAGTTTGTCCCAAACAGGTGAATGCGGGTCGCTCGCCAGAATCGGCAACCGCCTGCTGCCACAGACCCAGCAGTGAGTCCGCTGCCAGAGCCGGTTGTTGACTGGATAATCCAATCGCCAGTTGCGCTGTTTCAGTAGCCTCTTGAACCTTCATACCCATTCCCATACCCCTACCCAGCGGTTATTTTTTATAATTAATTTACAGGTACAGCGGCGCTGAAAAGCTTTATTTCGACAGCAGCTTCATACCCTTTTCAAGACCACCAAGGGTCAGTGGGAACATCTTACCCTCAACTAATTCACGGAGCATAAGAATCGACGGTGTGTAATCCCAGTACTGTTCCTGAACCGGATTCAACCAAACCAATTTATCAAAGGTCTTGGCCATACGATCCATCCACACATTGCCGGGCTCGGCATTGTGGTATTCAACACTGCCACCTGGACTGTTAATTTCATAGGGTGCCATGGAGGCATCACCGACAAAAATCACTTTGTAATCCGAGGAGTATTTATTCAGTACATCCTGAGTCGACATCTGTTCTTCGCGACGACGGTGATTGTCTTTCCACACATAGTCATAGAGGCAGTTGTGGAAATAGAAATATTCCAAATGCTTAAATTCGGTTTTTGCCGCGGAAAATAGCTCTTCACAGAGACGCACATAGGGATCCATAGAACCGCCAATATCAAAGAAGATCAGTACCTTCACCGCATTGCGGCGCTCGGCAACCATCTTGATATCCAACATGCCCGCGTTGCGCGCCGTGCTGCGAATGGTATCGTCGAGATCCAACTGATCCTCTGATCCCTCACGGGCAAACTTGCGCAAACGTCGCAGTGCCACCTTAATATTACGCGTGCCAATCTGCACAGAGTCGTCGAGATCTTTAAACTGACGATCTTCCCAAACCTTCACTGCGCTGCCCTGTCCGCCCTCACCGCCGACACGAATGCCCTCGGGATTGAAGCCGCCATTGCCAAAGGGTGAAGTGCCGCCAGTGCCAATCCACTTATTGCCACCCTGGTGACGTTCTTTCTGCTCTTCAAGGCGCTTTTTAAACTCTTCAATAAGCTTTTCTAAACCACCGAGACTTTCGATTTTGGCTTTTTCTTCTTCGCTAAGATTTTTTTCAAACTCTTTGCGCAGCCAGTCCTCGGGAATCAGTGCTTCAATAATATCATCGATGTTTTCGAGATTTTTAAAGTAGGCACCAAAGGCTCGATCAAAGCGATCATAGTATTTTTCATCTTTGACCATACAGGTGCGCGACAGCAGATAAAAATCGTCTATAGAAGCAAAGGCCAGATTCTTTTCCAGAGCTGCCAGTAAATCCAGCAGCTCTTTAATCGAAACCGGCACATTGGCTTTTTTCAATGTGAAAAAGAAGTTAATCAACATAAGCGATAAACCTTAACGGGCTTCTCGCCGAGTCATAAATGCCAAACGCTCAAGCAGATGAACGTCCTGCTCATTTTTCAACAGCGCGCCGTAAAGCGGTGGAATCGCTTTAGTGGGATCGCGGTTGGTCAGAATATCTTCAGGAATATCATCAGACATGACCAGCTTCAGCCAATCCACTAACTCTGAGGTAGACGGCTTTTTCTTCAGGCCAGGAATCTTGCGCACATCAAAGAATATGTCCAGAGCCTCGTCCACCAGTGTCTTTTTGATCACTGGGAAGTGAACATCGACAATACGTTTCATGGTGGTGCGATCGGGGAAGCTAATAAAGTGGAAGAAACAGCGACGCAAAAATGCATCTGGCAGTTCTTTCTCGTTGTTACTCGTAATAATCACGATAGGACGCTGAATCGCTTTAACCGTTTCGCCAGTCTCGTAGACATGGAATTCCATGCGATCTAATTCCAACAGCAGATCGTTAGGGAATTCAATGTCCGCCTTATCGATCTCATCGATCAGCAGCACAACCTGCTCGTCAGCAGTAAACGCCTGCCACAGCTTGCCTTTGTCTATGTAGTTGCTGATATCGTTAACTTTGTCGCTACCCAGCTGGGAGTCACGAAGGCGCGATACTGCATCGTATTCGTAGAGACCCTGCTGAGCTTTGGTAGTGGACTTGATATGCCAGGATATAAGGCGCTTGCCCAGTGATTTGGCCACTTCTTCTGCAAGCAGTGTTTTACCGGTTCCGGGTTCACCCTTAATCAATAATGGACGCTGCAATGTTACGGCGGCGTTCACGGCCATCTGTAGCTCTTCGGTGGCTACGTAGTTGTCTGTACCTTCAAATTTCATAGAGTCTAAATCCACATTCTAAGTTGTTAAAACAGTTCGCCGAGCATAGTAAGCTAAAAATCTGCAAAAAAAAGCTCGACCTAATGAATCCAAATAGCCATTCGCGGCATCTTATCTGAGTAACTAGTATTAATAGATCCCATGGTGCAGTTGTTAAGGCACTGCCCACAAGTGAAACCGCGGTTAACTATGACCGCGGAGTACCGAAGGCGATTTTTTCGGCCAACCACTTCAACCGACAACATTAACAAACTATGAACAATCTCGCTGTGCCGTCGATACTGACCACCACAGCGCCACTGTAACAATCGGGAGAGCAGAATGAAAAACCATCCAGTGAAAAATGGGCTAGTAAAAAATGGCCTTGTGATAGGCGCCATGCTATTGGCTTTGGCCAGCACTACCCCGGCTATGACTGAGGAAGTCAATCAAGTGCTAGTGACCTCTAGCGACAGCAACATTGCAGCCCATGCTGAATTTGATAGCGAAGTCGCCTTTATTCTCGACGAAGTGATCGACGAGCTAAAAGCCGAGTGGAAAGACCTTGATCAAGAGGAGCGCCAGGAAGTCAAAAATGCCCTGCGTTCACTGGGAGAAGGCATCAATATAAACCTTGCTGACATGGGTTTTAGCTCTGTGCTAATACCGATTTTTGCCATCCTGTTTACGTTTGGATCACCGGTGCTAATTATCGCCCTGCTGCTCTTATTCTCTTACCGGAAACGCAAACAGCGCGCCGCCTTAATAGAGAAGTTTATCGACGCTGGCAAGGACGTACCAACAGAGCTATTGGCCACGTTCAATGACAATGGGGTAAGCGGCAATAACCTCCAGCGCGGCCTGATGTTAAGTGGCATCGGTACCGGACTATTTTTATTCCTCGGCATCCTGGTGGATTGGGACGTCGCCTCCATTGCCCTTATTCCGCTGTGTATAGGTATAGCCCGACTCTTGATTTGGAAACTCGGCGAGCAGCCAGGGGAAACAGAAGCGCGCAATACGAACGCCTCCGCCTAGTCTTTATGAACCCTAAGGATCAGGCTCTGATTGATGCGGTCGTCAAGCAAGACTGTCATTTCGCGTTTGCGGAGCTGGTAAAGCGTTACCAGTCTCCGCTGCGTTATTCACTGCGCCAATTAACCGGTTGGAATGAAGCGTTGGCAGACGATATAGCGCAAGAAACCTTTATCAAAGCCTACAAAGCCTTAGCCAGTTTTCAGGGCAAGTCGAAATTTTCCAGCTGGCTATATCGCATCGCCTATAACCTTATGCTCAGCCACTTTCGTGTGGCCCGCAATCGCGAACTTAGCGGTGGATTAAATGGGCAGGAGCAGCAATCACTGTGGCTTGATAACAGCCGCGAGCCGGTCACCGCTGACCCATCACTGCAACTGCATCGCGATCTAGCCAAGGCGATGAATCATCTCAATAACAATCAGAGAATGGCCCTGCATTTGAGTTTGCACCGTGAGTGCACGCAACAGGAAATTTCCGATATTATGAATATCCCACTAGGCACGGTTAAAAGCTTAATTACCCGGGGCAAAGCGCTTCTCAGAGAGCAACTTGCGGATTGGAAAAGCGGAGACAACCCATGACCAGAGAAACAGACATAGACAATCTATTTGCCACATTGCGAAGTAGCGAACCCACTATACCGGATCAGGGGTTTTCAGCTCAGGTATTGGCAACACTAGAGAAACAAGCTGGGTTGGCACTTTGGAAAGACACACTGATTACGCTGTTATTTACCCTTGTTGGCTGCCTGCTTGCCTACGCTTTTTTCCCCGTGGAAAAACTCGCAGCATTTGTGCCAAGTAGTATTCACATCAGTCCGATGTCATTAGTTATGTTAACTGGCGCTATCGCACTGGCGTGTAGTTCAGCTTATTGGGCAGCCGAAACCGACGCAATTTAACGCGGTTTGTCATGGCGGCCGCCACAATATCGTCCCGACCGACTAAGCTAATTTGTCATCCCAGCGGAGACATTTTAGCCAGCCTTTTTACGCGTCTTAAACACCATCACCCAATCCATAAATAGCTCCTCCCAAAGCAGCTGCGGATTGGGGTTGTTGCCACTAAGTATCCAATTGCGCGCCAGCAGCAACTTGTCAGAAAAGCCAAATAACGCAGTATTAGGCTTATCCACGAGTTCGGTTGTGGCCAGGCGGTGAATATAGCGACTAAACCAATCGATAGACTGTTCACCATCGAGCTTTTGGCACTGCTGTGCGGCGGCCAGTGGCGACACTCGGCCATCGGCAACCTCTGCCACGAGCTGTTCGAATTGCTGTCGCTGCTCCAAGTTGTCGCTTTGAAGATAGTCCAGAGCCAGCAGTGGCCGTCCACCGGCGAGCGGTAAAACCTGCTCTGCGGCACTGCGATCACCAGTGACATCGGTGAGCCACTGCAGGGCAACGGCGGGCTCTGGGGTTGGCATACTGAGTTTTTGACAGCGGCTGCGAATGGTCGCCGACAGTCTGCTCGGTCTGTGGGACACCAAGATTAATAGAGTCTTGCCCTGCGGCTCTTCGAGATTCTTTAGCAGCGCATTGGCGGCATTGATATTCATCGCTTCGGCCGGTGCAATAATCGCCACCTTCCAACCACCCTGCTGCGCCGTTTTACTCAGGGATTCACAGAGCTTGCGCACCGGATCAATTTTAATCGCCTTGCCTTTTTCCTCGGGCTCGAGATAAGTCACATCTGGGTGGCTGCCAGCGCTAAATAGGTTGCAGCTTTTGCAGGCACCGCAGGCATATTTAACCATCTCTGCGGAACAGATCAGGCGCTGGGCCAGTGCAGTGGCCAATCGCAACTTGCCAATACCCTGATCGCCACTGATCAATACCGCATGGGGCAGACGCCCGCTATCAATGCTGCTATTGAGAGAAGCCCATGCATCCTCGTGCCAGGGCAGTGGCAGAGCTGACACTAAACCGTCTCCCAAAACGTTTCGAGGGTCTGGGTGATCTGGGCCTGAACACCTTCAAGACTCAGTGACGCATCGATCACCACGCAGCGCTGGGGATTGTCCTGAGCGATCTGCAAGTAACGGTTGCGCACCCGCTCAAAGAATTCCACCTCCTCCTGTTCAAAACGGTCCGGGGTACTGCGTTCGCTGGCCCGAGCCAGTCCGATCTGCACCGGGATATCGAGAATAAGGGTGAGATCCGGTTGCAGGCTGCCCTGAACTATCAATTCGAGATCTCTAATTAGGTCGTCGCGCATATTGCGGCCAGCGCCCTGATAGGCGTAGGTGGCATCGGTAAAACGATCGCAGAGTACCCAGGCACCTTCACCGAGCATAGGTTCGATCACTTGATTGAGATGTTGGGCGCGGGCGGCAAATACCATTAGCAACTCGGCGGTATTGCACACAGACTCCTCTCGCGGGGCCAGCAACAACTCGCGGACCTGCTCGGCCAACGGAGTGCCACCAGGCTCTCTGGTACAGCCATAGGTGAGCTTTTTGCTGTCCATCCAGTTCTGGACAAATTTTATGTTGGTGGTTTTGCCGACGCCTTCGGTGCCTTCAATGGTAATAAATTTTCCACGCATCTGATTTCCGACCCTGCACCTTGGTTTTGATCGCCCTATTGTGACGATTTGAGAGCCTACTGTCTGCTCTGGTTTTAGTTTAATGCTGTCATCCCGACCGCAGTGGAGGGATCTCATCAGGCCGGCAGAGACTCAGACTATGGATTATCTGTTTAGGAGATCCTTCGACTTCGCCTAGGATGATAAGCCTGGGTGCCATTCCGGCCAACTACTCAGCTTTCGGCGCAGACTGATAATTCACTGCGCGCTGGTTGATTTGATATTGTCGCACTGCTTTTTGATGCTCTCCAAGGCTATCCGAGAAGTAATGCCCGCCGTCACCACGGGCGACGAAGTAGAGACTGCTACCGGCCTCAGGATGCAGCGTAGCCTCGATTGCGGCCGCACTGGGCATGGCAATCGGTGTCGGCGGCAAGCCATTAATGCGGTAGGTGTTATAGGGCGTGAAGGTCTTTAGATGTTTGCGCGTAATGTTGCCGTTATAGGAATCACCAAGCCCATAGATCACCGTTGGATCGGTCTGCAGGCGCATACCTTTGTTCAGGCGACGGACAAACACCCCGGCGATGGTCGGGCGCTCGGCGACCAGGCCGGTCTCTTTTTCCACTATAGACGCCATAATCAATGCTTCGTAGGCATTGGCATAGGGTAAGCCCTGCTCCCTTCCCTGCCAGGCTTCATCCAGCACCTCGATCATTTTACGATGGGCCCGGGCAATAATATCCACCGCCCTATCGCTATGGGTGTAGCTATAGGTATCAGGAAACAGCCAACCTTCGGGATGGATTTTATTAATGGCTGCCGCCAGCATTAGCTGCGGTTGGCTAAGCGCGCTAACCTCAGAAAATTGCTCGACAGTGGCTAGGTGTCCGATCCACTGCTTGAAATTCCACCCTTCAGGAAAAGTAATCTGATAGCGGATTACCGCACCCTGATTTAACTTAGCCAACAGTTGCAACGCAGTTTGTCCCTCGTCGATCTGGTAGTGCCCAGCCTGAATTGCCGTGAGTCCGGCAATTCGTGCGTAGAGGCTGAGAAGCTTTGGATGAGACAAGATCTCGCGCTCATGCAATCGACGATTAACCTGAGTCAGACTGCTGCCTTTATCCACCTGCCAAACTACTGAGTTCTGTCCTCCAGGGAGCTTAATCGGTTCCTGCAGCTCGTAATATCCAACCAGTAGAAGCCCCGAAGTGCAGATCAAAACAGCGCCGAGCAGGCCTAGGCTGCGGAGTAGTTGTCTCAGCATGGGAAGCAATCATAGTGGGTCTGCAGTGCGCTCTGCAGGAGCCTAGTGTCGTCGCCTATAGGCAAAATTCCGGCACCCTTAGTTGAGGTCACTGGCACTATTCCGCGCACTGAGCTGCAGGTGAAAAGCTCGCTGGCAGTGGAGAGCTGCTCTCGGCTAACCCGCGCTTGCTGTACGTTTAATCCCGCGCCAACAAATATCCGATCGAGCAGTAACTGGCGCATAACGCCACAGACACCGGCTTGATCAAGTCGCGGGGTGACCCAACCGCTACTGAGTTTAATAAACACATTGGCCCTGGTGGTCTCTATAAGACTGTCATCTCCAGAGAACATAAAACCGTCGTCATATTGACCAGCCCATTCCGAACGCGCAATAACCTGATCCAAACGGTTTAAATGTTTAATACCCGCGAGAACCGGATTCAGCGGCAGGCGGTAGTCGCATTCCGTGACGTTGATGCCCTCTTGTCGCTGCCCCTGAAGGTTGGTTGGCAGTGGAAAATACTGCACGATAATTCGTGGCACAGCCTCAGCCTCGGCCGGAGACGCATAACCACGGCCACCGCTGCCCGCTGTAACCATCAATTTTACTATGCCTGACTGGCTCTGCTGTGGGTTTAGGCCATGGATCAAGCTGTCGACATTGCTCCCTAGCTGCTCTGCTGTGATATTGATACCAAGAGTAGGCGCATCCCGAAGCAGGCGCTCAGAGTGCAGTTGTCGCAACGGTAAGGCGTCATTGTGTAGCAGCATGGTTTCGAACAAGCCATGGCCGTAGGCGCCGCCACGATCTGTCAACGGCAGGCTATCTGCCGCAATACCATTAACTACAGAATGAATCATTGGGACGCTCTTTTAACGAAAACCAGAACTGGAACTGAAACTGAAGCCTGATATATGGCTGCTGTCATATTGCTAACCAACCCTTTGGTTAAATTAGTAGAGCCGCTATTAAACCTAAATTCCACGCATAAAAAAACCGCCCCAATGGAGCGGTCTTTTTAAAAACGTTCAAATATCAGCCGTGAGCTGTAATATAAGTGACCGCGTCTTGAACAGTAGCAATTTTCTCAGCTTCTTCATCAGGAATTTCAGCATCGAATTCCTCTTCCAAAGCCATAATCAGCTCCACTGTATCAAGGGAATCTGCACCCAGATCTTCAACGAAAGAGGACGTGCTTTTAACATCTTCTTCTTTTACACCAAGTTGCTCTGCAACCATTTTGATGACGCGTTCTTCGATGTTACTCATCGTATACCTACTCCTGTTAACTGAAATGCTTATTAGTTGTGCTACCGAGCAGACAGAGCTCAAACAGCGATAATCTGTTTTTTCTGGCGGGCATTTTACCCTACAAACAACAAAATGCTAAACCCTATTTTAAAAAACAACAATTCCCATTAATATCAATGGGTTACGACATGTACATGCCGCCATTAACATGTATTGTTTCACCGGTAATATAGCCAGCGGCGTCTCCAGCAAGGAAACACACCACTGCTGCGATCTCTTCTGGTGCTCCCAATCGGGCCAGTGGGATCTGTGTCAGCATCGCCTCTTTGCTCGCTTCGGGTAGGTCTTTGGTCATATCAGTATCGATAAAACCCGGTGCTACGGTATTGACGGTAATGTTTCTCGAACCCAACTCTTTGGCCAGCGCGCGAGTAAAACCACCTACTCCGGCCTTAGAGGCCGAATAATTACTCTGCCCAGCATTGCCCATAGCACCCACCACTGAGCTGATATTAATAATCCGACCCCAGCGCGCTTTGGTCATTGGACGAACACAGCCCTTGGCTAAGCGGAAGACCGAGGTCAGGTTGGTATCGATCACATCCATCCACTCATCTTCTTTCATGCGCATCAGGATATTATCCTTAGTGATGCCGGCGTTGTTGACCAGAATAGTTGGCGCCGCAAACTGTTCAGTAATGGTCTTAATGACAGTAGTCACCGACTCAGTATCAGTGACATTTAGCACCATGCCAGTGCCGGTTATATTATTCTCAGCAAAACGTTGCGTGATTGATGCAGCACCGGCTTCGGATGTGGCTGTGCCTATAACGGTGGCTCCAGCTTTGCCAAGTGCTTCGGCTATAGCCGCACCAATACCGCGAGTGGCACCAGTGACTAGCGCCACTTTTTCATTAAGATTCATTGATTGTTCCTATTTATAAAAAGACAAATATGTCGTTAACCGGATAGCGAAACGAGATAGCTAAACTGACGTTAAAGCATTATCGAGACTGGCAACGTCGTCAGTCGAAAGTGATTTTAGATTGCGATCTATACGCTTAGAGAGACCATTGAGTACGCGACCCGGGCCACATTCAATAAGCATTTCGGCGCCGCCAGCGGCAAGTCCATTGACGCAGTCGACCCAGAGCACGGGCTTATAAATCTGCTCCAGCATTAAGCCTTTAATGGCCTGTGGATCCGCTTCCATCTGCGCATTGACGTTGTGAATAATATTGATCTGCGGAGCACTAAAGGTGGTTGCCTCGACCAGCTCAGCAAGATTATCTGCCGCTGGACGCATCAATGAGGTATGGAAAGGTGCGCTAACGGGTAATTCAACGGCACGTTTTGCGCCGCCTTTTTTACAGATAGCTGTGGCCCGCGCAACGGCATCTGCATCACCGGCAATCACTACCTGACCCGGCGCATTAAAGTTAACCGCTGCGACCACTTGACCCTCTGCGGCTTCGGCGCAAGCATCAATCACTATCTGATCATCTATGCCCATAATGGCTGCCATGGCACCCACACCTACAGGCACGGCCTGCTGCATAAAGGCACCGCGAGCGCGGACTATCTTAACCGCATCGCTAAATTCAACCACGCCAGCGCAAACTAATGCGGACCATTCCCCGAGACTATGCCCGGCCATGGCACCTGGGTTGGGGCCGCCCTGCTGCTGCCAGAGGCGCCAGATTGCAACACTGGCGGCGAGTAAAATCGGCTGAGTGCGCTCAGTGAGGTTGATCTCTTCCTCTTCGCCGTTCTGCAGCAGATCCCAGCAGTCATATCCGAGAACCTCAGAGGCCTGCTCAAATGTCTGTTCTACCAAATTATTTACTGCGGCCAAATCAGCCAGCATTCCAATCTTCTGAGATCCCTGACCGGGAAACACAAATGCCAAGTTTTTGTTCATAGACTGTCTTCTTTTATTCAGTTTGGTTCAATTTGTGCTTAAGTATAGGCGACAAAACCTCGGGCAAGTTATGTTCTGCCGCTTCAGTGGCAACTTCTAAGGCACGCACAAAGCCTGTTTGCGTAGCACTGCCGTGACTTTTCACCACAACGCCATTTAAACCGAGAAAATAAGCGCCGTTATAGAGCGCCGGATCGAGCTGCCGTTTTAGCTTTAGCAGTGGGCCGCGTAACAGTAGCAGTGCGAGGCGCGCTAACCAGCCACGAGCAACCGTCTGACGAAATCGCGCGGCGACCATTGTTGCCAAACCTTCGCTGGTTTTTAAGGCCACATTGCCGGCAAAACCATCACAGACAATCACATCGGTGCCGCCCTGAAAAATACCGTCGCCTTCAATGTAACCACAGTAGTTGATCTCAGGATCCGCCTCGAGCAGCGCTGCCGCCTGTTGAATATCTTCGCGGCCCTTATTCGACTCTTCACCGACATTTAGCAGTCGCACGCTGGGGGACTCAATCGACTCCAACTCTCTGGCAGTTAGCGCGCCAAGCAGTGCAAACTCATAGAGCTGCGCCGCGGAGCAGACTGGGTTAGCACCCAGATCCAATACATAGCTGTGCCCAGATAGAGTTGGCACCGTTGTGCAGATAGCCGGTCTTGAAATTCCAGGAAGTGCTTTTACAAAATACAGACCCAACGCCATGATCGCACCGGTATTGCCTGCACTGATAAAGGCCTGTGCTTCACCTGCGGCAAGCGCCTGTAACGCCAAGCCCATAGAGGAATCACGTTTGTGACGAATAACAGCAGAGGGTTTGTCAGTATCGACGACTTGAGAGTCGCTGTGACGCACTTCTATACGCGATAGAATGGCCGGGTCTTTATAGGGAGAGAGAGATAATTGTGCGCCCACCTGCTCACGATCACCAAAAACCAATGCATGAACCTGGCGATGGCTATTGAGAAAATCCAGTAGCGCAGACACAGTGATACGAGGACCTAAGTCCCCGCCCATTGCATCAACGGCAATTCGTAGCGAATTTACCAAAGAATATTTTTTTCAGTTATTCGGAGTCAGTCTCGATAACTTTGCGGCCGCGGTAAAAACCATCAGCGGACACTTGGTGACGCAGGTGCTTCTCGCCGCTTACCGGATCAACTGAAATAGTTGCAGCAGTAAGTGAATCGTGTGAACGACGCATACCGCGCTTTGAACGTGTCTTGCGACTTTTCTGAACAGCCATAGATTACTCCTAAGCAATAATCTGATGCAGCCGAAGTT
>Ga0307488_10002090_pt1 | contig 16896 bp, 14 predicted proteins | sample SB02metaG_FD_202248 | JGI IMG/M metagenome (GOLD analysis project Ga0307488, IMG submission 202248) | Sea-ice brine microbial communities from Beaufort Sea near Barrow, Alaska, United States - SB 0.2 | ecosystem: Environmental > Aquatic > Marine > Coastal | place: USA: Alaska | collected... | reverse complement strand
CTTTTGCGGAGAAAGAGGGATTCGAACCCCCGGACCTGTTACAGTCAACAGTTTTCAAGACTGCCGCATTCGACCGCTCTGCCATTTCTCCAAACTCCAACACAGAGAATCTCTGAATCGGGCTGCAAATATAGAAAACCTTTTTATTTTATAGAACTAAAAGCCGTCTTTTTTATATCTTTTTTTTTATCCAAAAAAAAGGCTTGCTATTCCTTTAATTATCAGGGTACAAAAAAAAAGATCCTTGTTAAAAAAGAGCAACAGCGTATAATTTTCTATGTTTCACCCCGATAGTTTCATATCTTTACTTCTTATTTTTTAACAAAAAAATTATGTCTTTCAACTCATTTGGAAATCTTTTAAAGCTAACCACCTATGGAGAATCTCATGGAACTGCCATTGGCGGTATCATAGACGGATTTCCCGCAGGATTACACGTCGATTTTGAGGCTATTCAAAACGAATTAGATCGCCGGAAACCGGGTCAATCGAAAATTGTAACTCAACGTAAAGAACCCGATACCGTTGAATTCTTGTCGGGAATCTTTGAAGGAATAACCACAGGGACCTCTATTGGTTTTGTGATAAAAAACACCAATCAAAAATCGAAAGATTATAATCATAATACCAATGTATACCGCCCTTCACATGCCGATTTTACCTATGACAAAAAATTTGGCACTAGAGATTTTCGCGGTGGCGGTAGAAGTTCTGCACGTGAAACTGCCAATTGGGTGGTTGCGGGTGCTTTAGCCAAGCAACTTATTGCGCATATAAATATCAATGCCTTTACCTCTTCGGTAGGAGATGTTTTTATAGACAAACCTTATCAAGAATTAGATTTCACAAAAACAGAGAACAATATTGTTCGCTGCCCCGATGAGGAATCGGCAGAAAAAATGATTCTTAAAATTAAGGAAATTAAAAAAGCGGGAGACACCGTTGGTGGAACCATCACCTGTGTGGCACAAAATGTTCCCGTTGGACTAGGCGAACCTATTTTTAATAAACTACATGCAGAGCTCGGAAGAGCAATGCTATCGATCAATGCCGTAAAAGGTTTTGAATTTGGAAGTGGATTTTGTGGGGCAAAAATGAAAGGCAGCCAACACAACGACGTTTTTAATCAGGATGGGTCTACACAATCTAACTTGTCTGGAGGTATTCAAGGTGGTATTAGTAACGGAATGGATATTTATTTTCGCGTTGCCTTTAAACCCGTTGCCACTATTATGAGTGCGCAACAAACCATAAATTCTGAAGGAGATCTCACAGAAATCACAGGCAAAGGAAGACACGATCCTTGTGTGGTTCCTAGAGCGGTACCTATTGTAGAAGCCCTAACAGCGCTCGTTTTAGCCGATTTCTATTTACTAAATAGAACCAGAACAGTTTGATAAAAAATTAATTCATAAAAAAAGCGCGATACAAATGTATCGCGCTTTTTAGTTTTTATGCTTTTCCCGTGGGGCCAAAATTCATTGGCATCGGAGGTTGTTCATAATCTTTAATTTCTCCATGAATATCTTCAAATTTCTTAACATTGTCGGCTAATGCTTTGGTTAACCTTTTGGCGTGTTGTGGCGTTAAGATAATTCTCGACTTCACTTTTGCCTTGGGTACTCCTGGCATTATTTTAACAAAGTCTACAATAAATTCAGAAACAGAGTGATTGATAATTGCCAAATTAGAATAAATTCCTTCCGCAATATCTTGATCTAATTCAATGTTTATTTGACCTTCTTTGTTTTTATTCTCTTCCATGTAAAATAACTAAATAAGCCTGTAAAACGTTTCCGAAATACAGGCAAATAGATTATAAATTTTGTTCGATTTCCTTTCTTGGTCCAACAATGATTTTATCATAAGATCTCATTCCTGTTCCTGCTGGAATTCTCTTACCAACAATCACATTCTCTTTCAATCCTTCTAACGTATCAATTTTACCATTTACAGCAGCTTCATTTAAAACTTTCGTAGTTTCTTGGAAAGATGCAGCAGAAATAAACGATTTAGTCTGTAAAGAAGCACGTGTAATACCTTGCAACACTTGCTCTGCAGTTGCTGGTGCAGCATCTCTTGCTTCTACTAAATTCTTGTCGTTTCTACGTAATAAAGAATTTTCATCCCTTAAAATACGTGCGGTAATAATCTGACCTGGTTTTAAGTTTTCTGAATCGCCTGCTTCTTCAACCACTTTCATTCCGTAAATAGCATCATTTTCTTCAATAAAGTCATTTTTATGAATCAACTGATTTTCTAAGAATAAGGTATCTCCAGAATCAATAATTCGAACTTTACGCATCATTTGACGCACCACTACTTCAAAGTGTTTGTCGTTAATTTTCACACCTTGTAAACGATATACTTCTTGTATTTCATTTACTAAGTATTCTTGTACTGCAGAAGGTCCTTTAATTCTTAAAATATCTGAAGGCGTAGTAGCTCCATCAGATAATGGCATTCCCGCTTTAATAAAGTCATTTTCTTGAACTAAAATCTGATTGGATAATTTCACTAAATACTTACTAATATCACCCGTTTTAGATTCAACGATAATTTCTCTGTTCCCTCTTTTAATTTTACCAAAAGCAACCACACCATCGATTTCTGAAACGACAGATGGATTTGAAGGATTTCTCGCTTCAAACAATTCAGTCACACGAGGTAAACCTCCTGTAATATCTCCCGCTTTTCCAGATTTTCTTGGTATTTTAACCAGCGTTTTTCCACTCTCAACTTTTTCACCATCATCTACCATTAGGTGTGCACCTACAGGTAAACTATAAGAACGTAAGGCATTGCCATCTTTGTCTTCAATAATTAAAGAAGCAATTAGTTTCTTGTTCTTCGAATCGGTCAATACTTTCTCTTGGAAGCCTGTTTGTTCATCAATCTCAACTTGGTAGTTAATTCCTTGTTCAAGATTATCAAACTTCACTTTTCCTCCAAATTCAGAAACAATCACACCGTTAAATGGATCCCATTGACAAATAACATCTCCTTTTTTAATCGATTTCATCTCTTTATCAAAGATGAAAGAACCATAAGGAATAATATTGGTACTTAATGTGATGTCTGTTTTCTTATCAATGATTTTAATTTCTGCAGTTCTAGAAATAACAATGTGAACGTCATTGCCCTCATTATCTTTTCCTATTACAGTTCTTAAATCGTCTATAGAAACTTTTCCTTCAAATTTAGCGGTTAACTTATTCTCTTCTGAAATATTTCCTGCAACCCCACCCACGTGAAAGGTTCTTAGTGTTAACTGTGTTCCTGGTTCTCCAATAGATTGTGCCGCAATAACTCCTACGGCTTCACCAATTTGTACTTTTTTACGAGTAGATAAACTTTGTCCGTAACATTTTGCACAAATTCCTTTTGAAGATTCACACGTTAATGCCGTTCTTACATCCACTTTATCAATGCCAGATGCTTGAATTTTATCCGCAATTTCAATAGAAATTGGCTCACCAGCCCCTACTAAAACATCGTCGGTTAAAGGATGATACACTGCTTGTAAAGCAACTCTTCCCTCAATTCGATCACTTAAAGATTCAACGATTTCATCATTTTTCTTTAATGGAGAAACTTCTAGACCTCTTAGGGTACCACAATCTTCTTCATTAATAATAACGTCTTGAGAAACATCTACCAAACGACGAGTTAAATACCCTGCATCGGCTGTTTTTAAAGCGGTATCGGCCAATCCTTTACGCGCACCGTGTGTAGAGATAAAGTATTCTAAAATTGATAAGCCTTCTTTAAAGTTTGATAAAATAGGATTTTCAATAATTTCTCCACCTCCAGCGGTTGATTTTTTAGGTTTTGCCATTAATCCACGCATCCCCGTTAACTGACGGATTTGCTCTTTAGATCCACGGGCTCCAGAATCTAACATCATATATACCGAGTTAAATCCTTGTTGGTCTTCACGTAAATTTTTCATGGATAATTCAGTTAATCGATTGTTGGTAGATCCCCAAACATCAATTACCTGATTATAACGCTCTTTTTGCGTTAACATTCCCATGTTATAATTAGAGACAATACTGTCTACCTCCTTGTTGGCTTCAGCAATCATAGAGTATTTCTCTTTAGGAATAATAATATCTCCTAAACTGAATGATAAACCACCTTGGAATGCAAACTTGTATCCCATATTTTTAATTTCGTCTAAGAAGTCTCCAGTAGTAGGAATATCGGTTGCTTTTAAAATCGCACCAATAATTCCACGTAAAGATTTCTTTGTCAAAACTTCATTGATATAACCAGCAGCTGGTGGTACAACTTCATTAAATAAAACTCTACCTACCGTAGTTTGTATAATTTTAGTTACTTGTGCTCCATTTTCATCAATATCTTTTGTTCTTACTTTAATCACCGCATTTAAATCAACCATTTCTTCGTTAAAAGCAATCGTTACTTCTTCTGGTGAATAAAAAGTTAATCCTTCTCCTTTAATAGGTACTTCTGGAGTAGAAAATCTTTCTTTTGTCATATAATACAAACCAAGTACCATATCTTGAGAAGGTACCGTAACTGGCGCACCATTTGCAGGATTCAAAATATTGTGAGAAGCCAACATTAACAGTTGAGCTTCTAAAATAGCTTCGGGTCCTAATGGTAAGTGAACAGCCATTTGATCTCCATCAAAATCGGCATTAAAAGCCGTACATACTAATGGGTGTAATTGAATCGCTTTTCCTTCGATTAATTTTGGTTGAAATGCTTGAATACCTAATCTGTGTAAAGTTGGCGCACGGTTTAATAAAACAGGGTGCCCTTTAATTACATTTTCTAAAATATCCCAAACAACAGGTTCTTTTCTGTCTATGATTTTCTTTGCAGATTTTACTGTTTTTACAATCCCTCTTTCAATTAATTTTCTAATTACAAAAGGTTTATAAAGCTCAGCAGCCATCTCTTTTGGAATACCACATTCCGATAATCTTAATTCTGGTCCTACAACAATTACAGAACGTGCAGAATAATCAACACGCTTTCCTAATAAGTTCTGACGGAAACGTCCTTGTTTTCCTTTTAAAGAATCTGATAAAGATTTTAAAGGTCTGTTAGACTCGGTTTTTACTGCAGATGATTTACGTGTGTTGTCAAATAATGAATCTACCGATTCCTGCAACATCCGTTTTTCATTTCGTAAAATAACTTCAGGAGCTTTTATCTCTACTAACCTTTTTAAACGATTATTTCTGATAATAACTCTTCGGTATAAGTCATTTAAATCTGACGTTGCAAAACGTCCTCCATCTAAGGGAACCAATGGACGTAATTCTGGTGGAATCACCGGAACTACCTTCATAATCATCCACTCTGGATTGTTTTCTCTATTTTTCTGAGAATCTCTAAATGCTTCAACAACATTTAAACGTTTTAGTGCTTCTGTTTTACGTTGTTTAGAGGTTTCTGTATTTGCTTTGTGTCTCAATTCAAAAGACAAGGCATCTAAATCGATACGTGCTAATAAATCAATTAGACATTCAGCACCCATTTTAGCGATAAATTTATCGGGGTTTGTATCGTCTAAATATTGGTTTTCTTTAGGTATAACATCAACAATATCTAAGTATTCTTCTTCTGTTAAGAAGTCCATTTTTTGCAAAGACTCTCCTTCCTCATTTTTTGCAATCCCCGGTTGAATGACTACATACCGCTCGTAGTAAATAATCATGTCTAACTTTTTTGATGGCAAACCTAAAAGGTATCCCATTTTGTTAGGCAATGATCTAAAATACCAAATATGAGCAACTGGTACCACTAAATTGATGTGTCCTACTCGGTCTCTACGTACTTTTTTCTCAGTAACTTCAACACCACAGCGATCACAAACAATTCCTTTATAACGTATTCTTTTATATTTACCACAGGCACATTCATAGTCTTTTACAGGACCAAAAATACGCTCACAAAACAAGCCATCTCTTTCTGGTTTGTGCGTACGGTAATTAATTGTTTCTGGTTTTAAAACTTCTCCTCTAGAAATTCCTAAGATAGATTCTGGAGAGGATAAACCAATTGAAATTTTATTAAATTTTTTTACAGTGTACTTCTCTTGTTTTCTTGCCATTGCTTTATCGTATTCAGTTGGCAGTATTCAGTTGCAGTATTCATGGCTCAAGGCGAAATGAATACTGCTTCCTGTTTACTGAAAATTATTCTTCTAATCTAACGTCTAAGCCTAAACCTTTCAGTTCGTGCATTAATACATTGAATGACTCAGGTAAACCTGGTTCTGGCATTGCTTCACCTTTTACAATACTTTCGTATGTTTTGGCTCTTCCCATTACATCATCAGATTTAACGGTTAAGATTTCACGTAAGATACTAGATGCACCGTATGCCTCTAATGCCCATACTTCCATCTCTCCAAAACGCTGACCTCCAAATTGTGCTTTACCACCTAATGGTTGTTGTGTAATTAATGAATAAGGTCCGATAGAACGCGCATGCATTTTATCTTCAATCATGTGACCTAACTTAATCATATAAATAACTCCAACGGTTGCTGCTTGATCAAAACGTTTCCCAGTTCCACCATCATATAAATAGGTATGACCAAATCTTGGCACTCCCGCCTCATCGGTAAACCCATTAATTTGATCTAAAGATGCCCCATCAAAAATAGGTGTTGCATATTTTTTATCTAATTTTTGACCAGCCCAACCAAGAACTGTCTCATAAATCTGACCAATATTCATACGAGAAGGTACTCCTAACGGATTTAAAACAATATCTACAGGAGTTCCGTCTGCTAAGAAAGGCATGTCTTCTGCTCTAACAATACGAGCAATAATTCCTTTATTACCATGACGCCCTGCCATTTTATCTCCTACTTTTAACTTACGCTTTTTAGCAATATATACTTTCGCAAGTTTTAATATTCCAGCAGGCAATTCATCTCCTACAGAAATCGTAAACTTCTCACGACGTAAATTACCTTGTAAATCGTTTACTTTAATTTTGTAGTTGTGAATTAATTCTCCAACCGAATCATTTAAGCCTTTATCGGTAGTCCAAACTCCACTCGTCAAATGCGTGTAATCATCTACGGCATTTAACATTTTTAGGGTGTATTTTTTTCCTTTAGGCAACACTTCTTCACCTAAATCATTAAAGACACCTTGTGATGTTTTTCCACTAACTAAATTGAATAATTTATCTAATAATACATTTTTCAACTCTTCAAACTTAAAGATAAAAGAGGCTTCTAAAGCAGCAACTGCTTCTTTATCTCTTACTCTTTTGCTTTTATCTTTTACCGCGCGTCTAAATAATTTCTTATCAATGACTACCCCTCTTAATGATGGAGATGCTTTTAATGATGCGTCTTTTACATCGCCTGCTTTATCACCAAAAATAGCACGTAATAATTTTTCTTCCGGAGTTGGATCAGATTCACCCTTTGGAGTAATTTTACCAATTAAGATATCTCCTGGATTTACTTCTGCGCCAATTCTTATCATTCCATTTTCATCTAAATCTTTGGTTGCTTCTTCAGAAACATTAGGAATGTCATTGGTTAACTCTTCGGTTCCTAATTTAGTGTCTCTAACATCTAAAGAATATTCATCGATATGAATCGAGGTAAAAATGTCTTCTCGTACTACTTTTTCAGAAATTACAATGGCATCCTCAAAGTTGTACCCTTTCCAAGGCATGAAGGCTACCTTCATGTTTCTTCCTAGGGCTAATTCACCTTTTTCAGTGGCATATCCTTCACAAAGCACTTGTCCTTCCTCCACTCTATCTCCTTTACTTACAATAGACTTAAGATTAATACAAGTTCCTTGATTGGTTTTTCTAAACTTTATTAAATTATATGTTTTCTCATCTGAATCAAAACTCACTTGTTTTTCTTCTTCTGTTCTGTCATATTTAATGGTAATGGTATTTGCATCTACATACTCTACCAAACCAGGTCCTTCTGCATTAATTAAGATTCTTGAATCTTTTGCAACTCTACGTTCTAAACCAGTTCCAACAATGGGAGATTCTGGACGTAATAAAGGAACTGCTTGACGCATCATGTTAGATCCCATCAATGCACGGTTCGCATCATCATGTTCTAAAAAGGGAATTAAAGACGCCGAAATAGATGCAATTTGATTAGGTGCAACATCCATATAGTCTACCTGAGTAGGCGGAACTACAGGGAAATCTCCACCTGCACGAGAAATTAACTTATCTGCAGTTAAATCTCCTTGGTCGTTTACAGCACTATTTGACTGCGCAAACTTCATTCCTTCTTCTTCCTCTGCACTTAGGTAAATATGTTTTTGATTTAAATCTACATTTCCATCAATTACTTTTTTGTATGGAGTTTCAATAAATCCTAAATTATTTACTTTTGCAAAAACAGCCAAGGAAGAAATCAAACCAATATTGGGTCCCTCGGGTGTTTCAATTGGACATAAACGGCCGTAATGTGTATAGTGAACATCACGCACCTCGAATCCTGCTCGCTCTCTAGATAAACCACCAGGGCCTAAGGCCGATAAACGACGCTTATGCGTAATCTCTGCTAATGGATTCGTTTGATCCATAAACTGAGATAACTGATTGGTTCCAAAAAAGGAATTAATTACAGAGGATAATGTTTTTGCGTTAATTAAATCGATGGGGGTAAACACCTCGTTATCACGTACATTCATACGCTCACGGATGGTACGCGCCATTCTTGCCAAACCAACACCAAACTGACTAGCCAACTGCTCTCCAACGGTTCTTACTCTACGGTTTGATAAGTGATCAATATCATCAACTTCTGCTTTAGAATTAATTAATTCGATTAAGTATTTGATAATCGTAATAATATCAACTTTCGTTAATACTTTTTGATTAATATCTATATCTAAACCTAATTTGGTATTCATTCTAAAACGTCCAACTTCACCTAAGTTATAACGTTGCTCTGAGAAAAATAATTTATCTATAATTCCCCTAGCCGTTTCTTCATCTGGCGGCTCAGCATTACGTAATTGTCTATAAATATGCTCTACCGCTTCTTTTTCTGAGTTGGTAGGATCCTTTTGTAAAGTATTATGAATAATGGCATAATCACCCATTTGATGATCTTGCTTGTGTAATAACACTGTTTTTACACCAGATTCAATAATTTCATCTATATGTTCTTTTTCTAAAATCGTATCACGATCTAGAATAATTTCATTTCTTTCTATAGATACTACTTCACCAGTATCTTCATCCACAAAATCTTCATGCCAAGTTTTTAAAACTCTGGCAGCTAATTTTCTTCCTAATACTTTTTTTAATCCAGCTTTAGAAACTTTTATTTCTTCGGCCAAGTCAAAGATCTCTAAAATATCTTTATCTCTTTCAAAACCAATGGCTCTGAATAGCGTTGTTACTGGTAATTTTTTCTTTCTATCAATATAAGCATACATTACTTGATTGATATCTGTTGCAAATTCTATCCAAGATCCTTTAAAAGGAATTACTCTTGCAGAATATAGCTTTGTTCCATTTGCATGGAAAGATTGTCCAAAGAACACCCCTGGTGAACGGTGTAACTGAGATACAACAACACGCTCTGCCCCATTAATTACAAAAGTTCCAGAATTTGTCATATAAGGAATTGTTCCTAAATAAACATCTTGAACAATGGTTTCGAAATCTTCGTGCTCTGGATCTGTACAATATAATTTTAAACGTGCCTTTAAGGGAACACTATGTGTTAGTCCTCTTTCGATACATTCTTGAATACTGTATCTTGGTGGATCTACAAAGTAGTCTAAAAATTCTAATACAAAGTTGTTTCGTGTGTCTGTGATTGGGAAATTATCCATGAAGGTTTTGTATAAACCTTCTTCCCCGCGTTCCTCTGCTTTAGTTTGTAGTTGGAAAAAATCTTGAAAAGATTTTACCTGAATATCCAAGAAATCTGGATAATCTGTACCTAATTTAGATGATGCGAAGTTGATTCTTTCAGTAGTGTTTTTCGTCGCCAAAAGAGAATGTATTTTTGATTAAAAATCTGATTAAAATAAAAGAACGAATATATACACAAAATGGTTTAGGCCTAAGATGTTTACTTCTTAGTGCCTAAACCTAAATTTGTTTGCCCGATACATCGGGATAAAGCTTACTTAAGCTCTACCTCTGCTCCAGCTTCTTCTAAAGATGCTTTAAGCGCTTCTGCTTCATCTTTAGTTACTCCTTCTTTGATTGGTGCTGGTGCACTATCAACGATACCTTTAGCTTCTTTTAAACCTAAACCAGTTAATTCTTTAACTAATTTTACAACGGCTAATTTAGAAGAACCTGCTGCGAGTAAGATTACATCAAATTCAGTTTGAACTTCTTCCTCTTCACCTCCTGCTGCTGGTCCTGCAACTGTTACTGCTGCTGCTGCTGGTTCAATTCCATACTCGTCTTTTAAAATAGTAGCTAAATCATTAACCTCTTTTACTGTTAAGTTAACTAATTGCTCTGCGAAATCTTTTAAATCTGCCATTTTAATTGTTTTAAAAATTTTATTTATTTTAGTTTATTTGTGCGCGTAATTATTTCTCAGATAAGGTTGTAAGAATACCTGAAAGTTTTTGTCCACCAGATTGTAATGCTGAAATAACATTCTTGGCAGGCGATTGTAATAAGGAAATAATATCTCCAATAAGCTCTTCTTTCGACTTGATGCTTACCAAGTTGTCTAATTGCTCATCGCCAATATAAACAGACTCTTCAACAAATGCTCCTTTTAATAAAGGCTTTGGTGATTTTTTTCTAAATTCTTTAATCAATTTTGCTGGGCCATTTGAAGCCTCTGCAGTCATAATTGAAGTATTCCCTTTTAATATCGTTTGTAATTCTCCAAAATCTTTGTCTGAAGCTTCCATTGCTTTTGCTAACAATGTATTTTTTACTACTGATAACTTAACGTCTGCTTTAAAACAAGCTCTTCTTAAATTAGTCGTAGCTGCTGCATTTAATCCTGATATGTCTGCTAAATAGATTGTATTTGTATCTGCTAATATGGCCGTTAAATCTTGGATTGCTTGTGATTTCTCTTCTCTAGTCATGATTTCTAAGTTTTAACTGCTTATTAAACTGATTTTACTTCTAACGCAACACTAGGACTCATCGTACTAGACATAAATACACTCTTAATGTATATTCCTTTTGCTGCAGTTGGTTTCAATTTAACAATCGTTTGAATTAATTCATTTGCATTCTCTGCAATTTTATCGGCAGAAAAAGATGTTTTTGCTATGGCAGCATGAATAATCCCTGTTTTATCCACTTTAAAGTCGATTTTACCAGCTTTTACTTCTCTTACCGCTTTCGCAACATCCATGGTTACAGTTCCTGTCTTAGGATTTGGCATTAAACCTCTGGGGCCTAAAACACGTCCTAAAGGACCTAATTTTCCCATGACACTTGGCATGGTAATAATTACATCAACATCTGTCCAACCTGCTTTAATCTTTTGAAGATACTCGTCTAATCCAACATAATCGGCACCCGCTTCTTTTGCTTCCTCCTCTTTGTCTGGAGTGACTAACGCAAGTACTTTTACATCTTTTCCTGTTCCATGAGGCAATGTTACTACACCACGAACCATTTGATTTGCTTTACGTGGATCTACTCCTAAACGCACAGCAATGTCCACTGAAGCATCGAATTTCACCGTTGTAATTTCCTTCACTAAAGAAGCTGCATCACTTAATGAATAAGTTTTTGTTGCATCTACTTTAGCTGTTGCTTCTTTTTGTTTTTTTGTTAATTTTGCCATCTCTAATAAAGTTTAAGAAGGAGCATTTCCTTTTACAGTTAATCCCATAGATCTTGCAGTACCCGCGATCATTTTCATTGCTGAAGTCAATTTAAAGGCATTTAAATCTACCATTTTATCTTCGGCAATTACTTTAATTTGATCCCAAGTTACACTTGCAATTTTTTTTCTGTTTGGCTCTCCAGATCCTTTTTTAACTTTAGCAATTTCCAATAATTGAACTGCCGCTGGTGGAGTTTTGATAATAAAATCAAATGATTTATCCTTGTATACAGTAATCGCTACTGGTAAAACCTTTCCTTGTTTATCTTGAGTTCTAGCATTAAATTGCTTACAGAACTCCATAATATTTACTCCTGCAGCACCTAAAGCTGGCCCAACTGGTGGTGAAGGATTTGCTGCACCTCCACGCACTTGTAATTTAACTACTTTGCTTACTTCTTTTGCCATTGTTTAAAATTTGTGAATTTTTAGAAAGTGGAAGCCTCCTTAAAATCAGTTTTTACTGTAACAATTATCTTTATACTTTGTCAACTTGCATATAGCTTAATTCTAATGGCGTTTTACGTCCAAAAATCTTCACCATTACTTCAAGTTTTCTCTTTTCTTCGTTTATTTTTTCTATGGTTCCATCAAATCCATTAAATGGACCATCCACCACTTTTACCGTTTCTCCTATTGAAAATGGTATTGCAACGTTTTCATCTTGTATAGAAAGTTCATCGACCTTCCCTAGCATTCTATTCACTTCCGCCTTTCTCATAGGTACTGGTTCACCTCCTTTTGTTTCACCTAAGAAACCAATAACACCTGTGATCGATTTTATAACGTGAGGAACTTCTCCCGCTAAATTTGCTTCCACCATAATGTATCCTGGGAAATAAACTTTCTCCTTATTATATTTTTTACCGTCTCTAATTTGAATCACCTTCTCTTTAGGGACTAATACCTGACTTACATGGTCTGAAAGACCCAAACGTGCAATTTCAGTTTCGATATAAGATTTTACCTTATTCTCTTGCCCTCCAATTGCTCTTACAACATACCATTTCATTACCGTATCAGTCATAACTCTTTTTACTTAAAATGATTGGAAAAATTTATCTAGTCCTAATTGGAATACTTTGTCAATGGCAGCCACTGCAATCGCAAAAAATATAGTAAAAACAGCCACCATAATAGTTGTTTTTTGTGCCTCTTCTTTAGAGCTCCACGTCATGTGGTTATTTAGCTCTCCAAAAGAATCTTTGATATAGTGTATTAACTTCATTTTAATTCTATTTATTCTAATTAAGACCTTTTCCTTGTAAAACCCTTGTTAGATTTCTAACTTGCACGGATTGAGAGACTCGAACTCCCGACACCTGGTTTTGGAGACCAGTGCTCTACCAACTGAGCTAAACCCGTTTCTATTTTATTGATAAAGGCATTCCGAAAAAATCGGAACACCTTATTCTTTAAAATTGGATATTTATAACTAATTAATTAGTCTAAAATTTCAGTTACCTGACCTGCACCTACTGTTCTACCTCCCTCACGGATTGCAAAACGTAAACCTAAGCTCAATGCAATTGGCTGAATCAAATCAACATTTATTGTTAAGTTGTCTCCTGGCATTACCATTTCAACACCATCTGGCAAGGTAATATTCCCTGTAACATCTGTAGTTCTTACATAGAACTGTGGACGATAGTTGTTATGGAATGGTGTATGACGACCACCTTCTTCTTTCTTAAGAACATATACCTCTGCTTTAAACTTAGCATGGGGAGTTACAGAACCTGGCTTACAGATTACCATTCCTCTTTTAATTTGTTCTTTTGCGATACCTCTTAATAAGATTCCTGCATTATCTCCTGCTTCACCTCTATCTAAGATTTGACGGAACATTTCAATACCAGTAATTGTAGAAGTTAACTTTTCAGCACCCATCCCAATAATTTCAACTGAATCTCCTGTTTTACCAATACCGGTTTCGATACGACCTGTAGCTACAGTTCCACGACCTGTAATTGAAAATACATCTTCAATAGGCATTAAGAAATCTTTATCAATTTCTCTTAATGGCTCTTCAATCCATGTATCAACAGCTTCCATTAAATCTAAAATGGATTGTGTCCATTTTGGATCTGCATTTAATCCACCTAAAGCTGAACCAGCTATTACAGGACCATTATCTCCATCATAATCATAGAAAGATAATAATTCTCTAATTTCCATCTCAACCAATTCTAATAATTCTTCATCATCAACCATATCCACTTTATTCATGAATACAACCATACGAGGAATACCAACCTGACGGCCTAATAAGATATGCTCTCTAGTTTGTGGCATTGGACCATCTGTAGCCGCAACCACTAATATAGCACCATCCATTTGAGCTGCACCAGTTACCATGTTCTTTACGTAATCCGCGTGACCAGGACAGTCAACGTGTGCGTAGTGACGATTAGCCGTTTGATACTCTACGTGAGAAGTGTTAATTGTAATACCTCTTTCTTTTTCTTCTGGAGCGTTGTCGATTTGATCAAACGATTTTGCTTCTGAAAAACCAGCATCAGCTAATACTTTCGTGATAGCAGCCGTTAATGTAGTTTTCCCGTGATCTACGTGTCCGATTGTACCAATGTTCAAGTGTGGCTTCGAACGGTCAAAATTTGCTTTTGCCATGATTATTAATTTTAATTCTTAGTTAAATATATTTAATGTTTATAATAAACTCTTTTAAACTCAAAAAAATTTGAGCCAGCGACGGGATTTGAACCCGTGACCTCATCCCTACCAAGGATGCGCTCTACCAGCTGAGCTACGTCGGCTAATAAAAAAATTTGAGCGAAAGACCGGGTTCGAACCGGCGACATTCAGCTTGGAAGGCTGACGCTCTACCAACTGAGCTACTTTCGCTTTTTATTTTGTGGGGAGAGCAGGATTCGAACCTGCGAAGTCGAAAGACAGCGGAGTTACAGTCCGCCCCAGTTGGCCGCTTTGGTATCTCCCCAAAATAAATCAATACGTAATAAGAACTTAAAAGTGTCTTTAGAGAAACTCTCTTGGACCAAATCTAGGATAAACCATAGACCACGATCAGGATACACTTCTCGTCCCAAGTCAAAATTTTGTTTTTACACTTTTTTTTGACTCCCTGATTACCTTTTACTCTTTTGAGCCGATGGAGGGACTCGAACCCACGACCTGCTGATTACAAATCAGCTGCTCTAGCCAGCTGAGCTACATCGGCTTTTCTGCATAAAAAAACAGCCCGCTATTTCTAACGGACTGCAAATGTATAAAGTTTTTTTCAGATGTAACACTTTATTTCAACTAATTTTCATCTTTTTTTTATTTTTAATCTTTTTTAAGAAACCAAAGAATCCCTGTACTTTTCTTTTGACTTTTTTAACTGCCTTTTTAAAGAATCTGTCGCCGAGCTAATACCCTCTTCAAATGTTTTGGACGTCCTCTTTACCACTAATTCTTGTCCCGGGATATTAATTTTTACTTCTGTTATTTTATTCTCTTTATCACTCGTGCTCTGAACCTTTAAAAAAACCTCTGCATCAACAATTTTATCATGGAATTTCTCTAATGTCTCTATTTTTTTCTCAACAAAACTTATTAGTTTTGCATCTGCGTTAAAATTAACTGACTGTGTGAATACCTTCATAAATTATCATTTTTATTGCTCCTAGGGTGAGCTTGGTTATACGTTTTTTTTAGTGAACTCAGACTCGTGTGTACATAAACCTGAGTAGAGGCTAAGCTTGAATGTCCTAGTAATTCCTTAACCGAATTTAAATCAGCTCCTTCATTTAACAAATGAGTTGCAAATGAATGCCGCAATATATGTGGACTCTTCTTTGTTTTAGAAGACACGCCACTAAAGTAATTATTTATAACTCTATAAACAAGTGTTTCATATATTTTATTGCCTTTCGTTGTAAGAAACAACGACGAACTTTTCATGAATTTTTCTCTTTTAATTTCTAAATAATCCTCAAGGGTTTGAAAAACCAATGAAATCAGCGGAATAATTCGTTCTTTATTTCGTTTTCCTAAAACTTTAATTGTTTTTTCCGAAAAATTAATAGAAGTTTCTTGCAAACCTATTAACTCTGCCCTTCGCATTCCTGTAGAATATAACAACTCTACAATGAGCTTATTTCTTAACACTTCAAAACAGAGGGGAGCATTTTCAAAATTGGTAAGCACCTTCGTTATTTCACCTAAAGAAAAAGGAACCTGAACACGCTGAGCCACCTTTAAGGCTTTATGCCTTAGCAAAGGACTTACCAAGATTTCTCCTGTTCGTGTTAGAAACTTATAAAAAGACCTTAACGAACTTATTTTTCTGTTAATGCTCCTATTGGTGAATCCTTGATTCACCAAGCTAACAATCCAATTCCGTATCACTGGATACGCAATCAATGACAGTTCCTCCTCTTCATAGGTGGTTGCACAAAAATCTCGAAAGGAAACTAAATCATTCTTATAAGCCGCAATAGTATGCTTGGAGTATTTTTTTTCGAGTAATAAATAGTCAAGAAAAGCAGTAATAAGCATAAGCTGATAAAGAGTTTAAAAATAGGCTTCTTCAAATTTACGTAAATTTTGGCCAAATAAAAATCCCGTGTTTTAGAAACACGGGATATTATTTTTATCTAAAGATAAAACGAGAATAGAAAGGCTATTAACCTACTTCTTCCTTCGTTCTTAATCCTTGAACATAAGATGCTTTAATTCTTTGAGCTCTTTTCGCTACAGATGGCTTTGTAAAGTGCTTTCTTTCCTGTAAAGATCTCTTGGTCTTTGTACGATCAAATTTTCTTTTGAAACGCTTCAAAGCTCTATCTATATTTTCTCCTTCTTTGATTGGTATAATTAACATATGTATGCACCTCCTTTCAATGTATTCTCTTTAAAATTGGATTGCAAAAGTACAATCTAATTTCGAATTAACAATTCTTAATTCTTACTTATTTTCAGTTCTTTCTTTCATCCCTTCTTATCTATGATCATTTTGGCGATAATTTCTGAGTGCATTTTCGCAAAATGACCAAGAAAAACCGTAGGTTAATGGTTTGTAATCCTTCTTATCTATGATCATTTTGGCGATAATT
>Ga0307488_10002089_pt1 | contig 16896 bp, 17 predicted proteins | sample SB02metaG_FD_202248 | JGI IMG/M metagenome (GOLD analysis project Ga0307488, IMG submission 202248) | Sea-ice brine microbial communities from Beaufort Sea near Barrow, Alaska, United States - SB 0.2 | ecosystem: Environmental > Aquatic > Marine > Coastal | place: USA: Alaska | collected... | reverse complement strand
TAATGATATTATAAACATTAAAGTAGGTATTAGTAATTTCAAATATAAAGATAAACAAATTGTATGTATTGGTGAATTTTTGAGTAAAAATTAATATTATAAATGTATCGTCATTCTAATTTATTAAATATTAATATTTTATTTAATTTATATTTTTTTAAATTTATATTTTTTTAAATTTATATTTTTTTAAATTTATATTTTTCTTTTTTATTTTAATAATATAAGAAATAAATTACTATATAATATATTATAAAGATTAAAAATTAAAAAATAGTTTTAAAAATGAATACTATAAAAAATGATAGTATAGCAATTAAACATAATTTATTGTGTTCTACTTATAAAAATAAACATAATAACAGTCAATGTCCTAATAAAAGAAAAAATAATTTATTATTTTGTGGAAAACATAAACATATGAAAGATATAATATTTAAAAATGAAACAAATGAAACAAATAATAATAATAATAAAAATGAATGTAATAATAACTATAACAATACTTTAATTAATATAATAAATAATGAAACAATAGGGTCAAAACGAAAAGTATTAAAAACGTTAGAAAAAAATAAATATTATGATGACTATTTAATGATTAGAAAGTCATATATTAAAGAAAATACTAAATATATAGAATTGATTGATTATATTGAAAATAGTAAATTAGATAACTATCCTTTACCAAGAATAAATGCTTCTTTAGAACATTATAAAATTATTAAAACATATAGTAGTTCGCAATTTTTACAAGCAATAAATAATATAGAAAAATTAAATTCATTTTTCATAATGTTATTAAAAGCAAATCAAAATATGAATAAAGTTATAACATTACAAAGATTTATAAAAAAATCATTGAATAATTATAAATTAAAATTATTAGGTCCTGCTTTTAATAATAGAAGCTTATGTGTGAATGATAGTGATTTTTTTACATTAGATGAATTAAAAGATATTCCTAATGACGAGTTTTTTTCATTTAAAGATGAAAAAAATTTTATTTATGGATTTCATATAGATAGTATAACACAATTAGTTTTTAAAAGCGATGAACATTATTTTGAACAATTTAAAAAAAAGATAAAAAATAAACAAATTATTATTAATAATAATAGTATTAATCTATGTTATCATCAATTTATAAAATTATTATGTAATCATTATAATAAAATAAAAGTATTAAATCCTTATACACGTTTTTTAATAAATAATAATACTAAATTTAAAATTATTACTTTATATGCTAAAAAAGAATATGATATTAATAAAATAACAACTACAAATAATGATATATTACCCATTGATATAAAATTATTTGTAAAAAATAAATGTTTAGAAATATTTCAAAAGATTGATTTATATGGTTATCAAACAGATATTAACTGGTTATATAATCAAAATACAACAATTTTAAAAATTTTTTATAAAAAATTAGCCCTATTATGGAATTTTGAATTTGGATTAAATCATGAAGGTAGATATAAAATTGCACAAACAAATCACGTATTTAATAATTTACACGATATTATGACATCAAGAATTGATAAATATAATCTATTAGATAAAATATTAGAGCCTGTCAATATTATGGTTAGTAATGGTGCTACTGAACCTGATAGACAAAATGGTTGTATTATAATATTATATGCTCTTGCGTTTATTAATAATAGATGTATATTAGCAAATCCTTGGTTAGCATAATTTAATTTATTATTATTTTTATTTTTTTAGTATTTTTAATATATTTTTGAATAAAATATTTATATATAATAATAAATAAATAAAATTATTTAGTTATAAAATGTTATCCATATTTAATAAATGGAAATCTTCAAGTAAACTTGTAAAATGGTCAAGTATCATAATACTATTAATAATTATTAGTTTAACAATATTTTTACCTATCTATTTTTTAGTTATTAAAAAAAGTGATAAAAGTGATAAATGTGAAGATAAATGTCCTGGAAGTTTACAAAGTGTATATAAATTTTTAAGAAATGAAGATAGTGTATTTAATTTAAATACAAAAGAATTAAAAATAAAATTATTAGATAATACTTGTAATTGTGTGGAATTTTCAAATAGTAATGATGAAAATTATTGTGATGGAAAATGGATGACTCAAACTAAACTAATAGAACCTTGTGGTTGTGATACTAATAGATATTGTATCAATAATTTAACTAAAATAATAAAAAAAAGTAAAGAAACAAATAAAAGAATATGTGGTATTGCTATTTTTAAACATAATTGTAAATATCTTCCCTCTAAAGGTGAAGAGGAGGAGGCTACTATAGAAAATGTTTCTATTATTGATAATAATGAAGTTATTATCAAATTTAATAAATTAGCAAGTCATATAAAAACAATTGATGATATATTTCCCATGCACTTACAAATTGCTCTTGAATGTGAATATTATGATAAAGGTGTACCTTGTAGTATGTGGAAAGTAAATTTTTAATTATTGATTAACTATTATTAACAGACGCATAAAAATGTATAATTTTATATGCTCTGGCATTTATTAATAATAGATGTGTATTAGCAAATCCTTGGTTAGCATAATTTAATTTATTATTATTTTTAATATATTTTTGAATAAAATATTTATATATAATAATAAATAAATAAAATATTTATATATAATAATAAATAAATTTATTTAGTTATAAAATGTTATCCATATTTAATAAATGGAAATCTTCAAGTAAACTTGTAAAATGGTCAAGTATCATAATACTATTAATAATTATTAGTTTAACAATATTTTTACCTATCTATTTTTTAGTTATTAAAAAAAGTGATGATGGTATTGCTAATTATAATGAAGTATGTCCTGATAGACAAAGAAAAATATTCCACATTTTAAAAAAAGATAATTGCGAATTTGATTTATCTACAAAGACATTAAAAATAAACTTTGATGGTAATTGTAATTGTGTTTTAGATGATGGTCCTAATTATAATTGCTATTGTAAAGATAATACTAGTTCAAACATAATTTGTATTAATTATTTTAATAAATTATTAAATGAAAGTAAAAAACAAAATAAAAAAATATGCGGAGTGGCTCAATTTAGTAATAATTGTAGATACTCTACGTCCGGACTTTACATAGGAATTCTTGATACTCTATCTATATCTTCTACTAATAATAATGAATTTATTTTTAAATTTAAAGAATTATTACCAAATATAAAATCTATTGATGATATAATTCCATTAACATTACAAATTACTCTAGAATGTGACGAATATGTTATTGATGGTTTATGTCAAAACTTGCAGCATTTTGTAGATAGAGATTAAATATAAACTTTTGGTAATTATAATTTTAATGTGTTACTATCTTTATGTCTTAATCTCAAAATAATTTTATATAAATATGTATGTTGTTCTTCATTACTATCTGGAATTGAACTTGCAAAACGATAAGGATTTTTAATAACTAAATCTAAAATTTTATTATCAATATATGATTTTTTACTAACAGTTGGAGTATTATTTAATTTATTAGAGACGTGTTCGCTACAATTAGTTATTAATTCTCTTACATCACTTTTTAACATTCGTTTTTTTAATTTATCTTCTTTAAATAATTCTTTTAAATAATGTATCATATGATAATTACCATACCACGTTCTAAACATTTTTGGTGTTATATAAGCATTATATTTATCTTGAAAAAAAGAATGTATATGGTCTGGTGTAATTAATTGATGTGTTTTTTCATTATTATGTTGATTTATATGATTATATTTAAAAAGAAAATCATCATTGGAAGCATTTTCTATTAATTGTTTTAATAATTTACTAATTAATAAATTATCATCTGTATATGTATTTACAATACCTTTTTTACCTATAAATTCTATTTTAAATTTATTGTTGGGTAGAAAATGTATATGTTCTTTTTTTAATGTAGTTATACCATAAGAATTATTATCTTTTGTATAACATTCATTACCTATACGAAAATGATACATTTTTAACATATATATGATAATTGGTATATAATCATTAGGTAAATCCCATTCTTCATATTTTTTATTAGTTAATGTATTTAACATACATTCATTATCTTTTTCTATTTTTATAATTGATTTACCTAACTCCATAACATCATCATATTTACGTTCATTGCGTTTTTTAGTATATTTAGGATTATATATATATTGTCTTCTTCCACGAATATCTGTTCCAATTGCTTGTATTTTATTATTTTCAGATTTTGCAATAACTAATTCTTTATAAGCAGGTGGTATATAAATACTTTCAATACGTTTAATTAAATTTTTATCAGTAATAACTTTATCATTTAAAATATGAAATTGTTTTTTTGTTTTATGTTGTTTTTTATCGTTATCATTATTACTTCTATTTTTAGTTTGTGTTTTATTTGCCTTTTCATTTAATTTTTTATAACTCCAGAACTGTCTTTTATTATAATTAGAATTATTTTTAAGTATTGTCATAACTAACAAAATTTATTATTTACCTTATATTATATTAAGATAAATATAAATTATATATAAAAAATATAAAAATAAAAAAATTAAATTATATTATTTAATAAAAATTATTGTGTCGCACATTCAACTTGCTGACCTTTCATATTTGGCATTTCATTATCTTCTTCATCATTAAATAATTCATCATCATTAATTTCATTCATTTTTTGAGGTTTAAATTTTGAATTACCATTTTGTTTATCATCAAAATTTGTCATTTGTTTATCAGTTATATTACTTTCAATGGTGCTTTCTAATTGTAAATCCCAGACTTGTTTTTTAGGTATTGGTAATATTTTAACTAAATACTTGGCTCTTTCTTCTTCTAATGAATCAGGAAATACAATATCAAAATTAATTAATAAATCTCCATTATTCATATCATTTAAACTTGGCATACCTTCTTCTTCTACTATCATTTTTTGATTAGGTTTAATAATTTCATTATGTTTAATTCTAATAACTCTTCCATCTAAATGTTTAAAATAAAATATAGTTTTAGTTAATGCTTCCAGAAGCGATATTGATTTTTTCATAATTAAATTATTACCCTCTCTTCTAAAACAGCTCTCTTCATTTTTACAATTTACAGATATGATTAAATCTCCACAATCACTGCAGTCAGGAACCCAATCCGCTTCACTTTTAAATGTAATTGTTGTTCCTGGAACAGAACCTGGTCTAACATAACAATCTAAATGTTTTTTAATTTTCATTATTTTATTACCATTACATTTAGAACAATATTTATTTGGGTCTATCATTTTACCTTTACCTTTACAGTTACCACAATGTTGAATAGATTGTTGTATCATTGGTCCCATTTGAACCATTTTCATAATTTTACCTTGACCGTTACAAGTTTTACAAGTTTTAATACATTCTTTACTATGAGCTCCGGTTCCTTCACACTTATCACAACATATAGTTTTTTCTAAATCAATACCTATATTTTTACCACTATATACATCTGTTAATGATAAATTAAGTGTTATTTTTTTATCAGGACTTTTTTGTGATTGTTGTGGTTGGCGCATATTCATATTCATTCCTGGAAAACCATTCATTCCTGGAAATCCACCCATCCCACCTCCTCCACCACCACCTCCACCACCACCATTAAACATAGATTGAAACATATCAAATGGATTAAACCCAGGAGGCATACCACCACCACCAGTATCTTCTCCATCAATTACACCAAATTGGTCATATCTTTTACGCTTTTCGGGGTCTCCAAGAGTTGTAAATGCTTTACTAACTTCTTGAAATTTTGACGTAGCATCGGGATTATTAGGATTACGGTCTGGATGATGTTTTAAAGCTGCTTTTTTATAGGCTTTTTTAATTTCATCATCAGTAGCTGTTTTGGAAATATCTAAAATACTATATAATTCATCTTTTTTACTCATTTTAGAAAAATAATTATAATAGATTAATATTAAATAATTATATAATTTATATAATTTATATAATTTATATATTTATATAGTTTATGTATTTATATAGTTTATATTTTTATATAATTATTTTAGATTAAACATAATATATTATTTATTTTTAAATTTATAATATATTAATTATTTTATATTATTTTATATTATTTTAAATAATTTTTTTACATTATCAAATTCAAGATCGCATAAATTTTTAATAACAGTTTTTAAATGAAATAATTTTTTTTCTTTTTCTTTATTTATAGTAACACTTGTTAATAAATATGTTTCCAGAATACTATATATATATTCAAAATTATTAAACATTAATTCTATATTATTAATTATATAATTTGAACATATACTATATACATTTTGTGTATTTACATATATAGTATCTTCTAAATAAGTTGTTATTTGTATCATGAATGTATCTAAATAATCCTTTGTTTTTTTATTATTATCTTTTTTATGATTCATATATTTTTGATAATAATTATTTATATTATCTTTATCATCATTAATATAATTTATTAAAATATCATTTGTAAATTTATCATTATCAAATTTTTTACTAAATTTTAAGAATATTAAAATAAGTGTAGATGATTTAATATGTGTTGTTATTTGTTTATGTGATCTTGTAAATAAATTAAATAGTTTTGGTTTATTAATTGAATTATTTAAATTATAATCATTAGTATGTTTGGTATTTTCATTATTCCCATCAGTACCAGTATAATTATGTTTATTATTTATTTTATCTATAAAATGAACCATTAAAAGGCAAGTAATATTCAAATAGACTTCTGTTTTTACAACAAAATCAATAATTATATTTATAATTATTTTTAAACTATTTATATATTTATACGAATCTATTTTAATTATTTCTTTGTTATTTTCTTTATTATATTTATTAATTTTACTATTTTCTATTTTATTTTTTACTATTATATCATACATTTTACCATTACTATAAACATTAATTACATTAAGAAGTATATAACTTGGTATAAATGTTTTTTCCATAAATTTTAATAACATAAAAGCAATATATGAAATATTAAATATATTTATTTTAATAACATCTTGTAATATATCATTAAAAATAAGCGTTGATTTTGAATTATCTAAAATATTATTTTTTTCAATGTCATTAATTAAGTCTTGTTTTTTTTTATATATATAATTATTCCAATCATCAATAGTTAATAAATCGTGTTCCATTTCATATAATTATTATTATTTATTATTATTATTATTAAACACTTATTAAATTATATAGTTATTATTTATTATAATACATATACTATTATATAGCTATTATTTATTATATTTTGCCACAAATAATAAAAAATAACAAAAAAAAAATTTTAGCATAAAATTGATTTATTAATTCTTATTTATAATTTTATAATTCTCTGTCCCAAATTAGCTATTGTTTTGATAGTTTTTTAAGATGAATGATGCTTTATTGAATGAAGTTCTTGAAGCAAATCAAACAACAGCTGCAGAAAATGAAAGCTTGAAGGAAGATAACGCAAGAATTGAAGCTGAAAATCAAGCCTTGAAGGAACACAATGGTATTGTGATGGCTAAAAACCGTCAATTCGAAAGTGTGGAAGCTAACAACCAAGCTTTGGAAGCTGAAAATCAAAGATTACGTATTGATCTTAACAATGCTGCCATTGAGATTGAAAGACTTCGAAGCATAATACGTCGTAATCCTTTGCCACAAACTGTTGATTCTTTAATTAAAGAATTACAATCAACAAATGCTTTTCTTACACATGAATTGGATGATACAAAAATCCAAACTATAAAAGCAATGCGCCTCATGGCAAGAAATCTTGATCAGGCAAAACAAGAACGTGTCCTGATAAATCAGGAGAATGAAGTTTTGCGGGCAAATCAAGAAATACATATGGGTGTCATTGATGATTTAAAAGGAGAAATCCTCCAAGAAAAAATGGAAAAGAATCAAATAGAGAAACAATGCAAAAATACAACTGCATTGTTTGCATCTTTTGAACCTCAACCTCACCAAGAACCAATTGTGATGGAATGCTTCCCCATTCCCGCTCCCGCGACTGGATATTTGGATAATTATCGCAATACAACTCGTTGTTGATAATTGAAAATTTTTTAAAAAATAATATATTTATATATAATTTTTTTTTCTTTTTAATTATTAAGTAATTAATAATTATTAATTAGTATAATAAATAAATTAAATATGCCTTGTGAAAATCACGGACCTAAATGTAATGGTCAAGAATGTGCTAATAAAAATTTAGATAATGGATTAATGACAAGATTATGGGGTCCCAGTGGTTGGTTATTTTTACATTGTGTTTCTTTTGGATATCCTTATAAAATAGACCCGACAAATCAAGAACATTTAGAAAAACAAAATGATTATTATCGTTTTTTTTATTATTTAGGTAAAGTTTTACCTTGTAAATATTGTAGAATTTCTTATATGGAATATTTTACTAAACATAGCCCTATGTCAAAATTAGGAACGCGTAAAGAATTTACAAAATGGTTATATGATGTTCATAATATGGTGAATGAAAAATTAGGTGTCCCAGAATGTGAAATACCTAAATTTGAAGATATAGAAGAAAGATATCAAAGTTTTAGAGCAGCTTGTAAGCCTTTGACAACAAAAGAAAAAGATGATAAAGCAGGTAAAGGTTGTATAGCCCCTGAAGATGGTAAGCCAAAACGTTGTGTTATTAAAGTAGTTGAATATGAGAAAAGTCCTGAAAAAATAGAACCATTACAATCTTATCCAAAATCAGATGATTATTTTGTTATATCAAAAATACATTTTTATTATTCGTTATTATTTATTTTATTAATATCAATACTTTATTATTTTTATTATAGATTAAATTTTAAAAAATAATTAAATAAATAAAAATACAAAAAAAAATAATATAAACATATAATCGTTTTAAATTATATAATAATACAATTATATAATTACACAATTAATAATTGTAAATTTTTATTATTTTAAATTAATAATATAAATCTTATCATAATATATTTATATTATTTAAGTAATATTTATATTATTTAAGTAATATTTAAGTTTAATAACTATATATTTAATATTTAATTTTATTAAATTAAAAAATGGAGAATAAAGATGAAACTAAGCAAGAATCTAAAGATATAAAAAATCCTAAAATTTATAATGTAAATAAGAATAAAAATAATAGAAATAATTATCAAGAAAACAATCAAAATAATTATCAAGAAAACAATCAAAATAATAGACGAAACTATAATAATCGTAATAACAATCAAAACTATAATAATAATCGTAATAACAATCAAAACTATAATAACAATCGTCAAAATTATAATAATAATAATAATAATCGACAAAATTATAATAATAAACGACAAAATTATCAAAATAATAATTATGAACAAAACGAACAAAATAATACTTATGATAAATCTATTAGTGAAAAACAAGAAACTGAGGTTATTAAAAAAGAAGAATATGATGACCCTAATACAATGACTCCTGAAAATATTATTAAAAGAGAGAAAGCAAGTGATCCAATTGAAACATTTGATGACCTTTCTGAATTAATTGATTTAAAAATTATTCGTGGTGTTATGTCATATGGTTTTGAAGATCCAAGTCCAATTCAAAAGAAAGCAATTAAGCCACTTCTTGGTAAATTTGACCTTATTGCACAAGCTCAAAGTGGAACTGGTAAAACAGCAACATTTTGTATTGGAACATTAGGACGTATTGATTTTACTAAAAATGAAACACAAGCTATTGTTTTAGCACATACTTTAGAATTAGCACAACAAATAGAGCACGTTTTTACAAATATTGGTAAATATACTGATTTACGCTTAGCAACTGCGGCAAAATCAGCAACAGTTCGTGAAAATATTGAAACTTTATTAGGACGTAATAATCCAGATGGTTTATTACCACACGTTGTTATTGGAACACCAGGACGTGTTTTAGATATGATTAATAAAGAAGTAATTAATATAAATACATTACGCTTATTAATATGTGATGAAGCAGATGAATTATTATCTGAAGGGTTTATTGCTCAAATTAAACAAATTATTGGTTCTATTGGAGAACAAACACAAATTGGATTATTTTCAGCAACAATGGATGCAAGTTTTTTTAAATTAACTGAAAAATTTCTTCGTAATCCTATTAATATTTTAATTAAAAAAGAAAATTTAACATTAGAAGGTATTAAACAATTTTATATTGATTGTGAAAAAAATGACTTTAAATTTGAAACATTATGTGATTTATATGGTTTATTTTCAACGTGTCAAACAATTATTTATTGTAATCATCACCAAAGTGTGGAAATGTTAAGTCAAAAAATGCAAGAACAAGATTTTAAAGTTTCTTATATTCATGGAGCAATGAATATTTCTGAAAGAGAAGAAGCTATGAAAAAATTTAGAAATCTTACAACTCGTGTATTAATTTCAACTGATTTACTTGGGCGTGGTATTGACGTTCAACAAGTTTCCATTGTTATAAATTATGATATTCCATTTAAATCAGAAGCTTATATTCATCGTATTGGTCGTAGTGGTCGGCACGGAAGAACAGGAACAGCAATTAATTTTGTAACAAATAATGATATTAAAAGAATTCACGATATTGAAACATATTATCATACCCATATTTTACCTTTACCTTCTGATATGGCTAATGTTTTTCAATCTAATATTTAAAAATAATAAAAAATAATAAAAAATAATAAAAAATAATAAAAAATAATAAAAAATAATAAATAATAAAAAATAATAAAAAATAATAAAAAATAATAAAATAATAAAAAATAATAAATAATAAAAATAATAAAAAATAATAAAAAATAATAAAAAGTTAACTTATTAATATTTAAAAAATAATTCGTTTATATTATTAAAATAAAAACAATATTTTATATAATCTATATATTAAATTTATATATTAACTATTTTAATTATGTCTCAACCTAATAATCTTTCTGTTGTTCAAGGTCAAAGTGGTGGTCAATCTGCTAACCCAAGTTTAATTTTACCAAGTGAGAAAACTCTTATGCAATCTACTAAACTTGCTTTAAAGACAAAAAAACCTGTTTGTTTTTATTTTTATATAGATTCTCTTAAAGGTAAAATAACAATTGTTTCTGATGGTGAAGATCGTGTTATATTTAAGAATGATGATGAACATACATCTCCAATTCTTAACACTTACAAATCAGAAAATTGTTATATTGTAGTTACTGAAAATACTATATATATAATTAGTTCTGAAACTCAAGTTCGTTAGTAAAAAAAATATTTATAAATATTTTTTATATATTTTTAAATTTTTAATATTTATTTTAATTTGAATATATAATGTTTAAATTATTCAAATTCATCATAATCGCCATTTAAATATTCATCAGGTATAATATTTGTTTTTAGTATTTTATTAAAAGTGCATTTACTATTATTAATAGTTCCAATAATAAAACCATTAAGTGTTACATTTTTAAATTGTATGTTGTTAAATTTACAATTATAAAATTCTGAATCAACTTCACCTTTAAAATAACAAGTTAGATTACCAGTAAAATTATTTATATTTATAGTAGATGGTAAACATTCTCCATCAATACAAATATATTGTTTTAATATATTATTTGTTTGTGTTTGTAAAGTTGACATTTTAAAACTATAGTTTATTTATATTAATTATAATTATTAAAAATAAAAATCAATTTTTACAAAAAAAATATTAAAAACTATAAAAAAATAGATACAAAACTTATATTAAACTTTAATAATATAAATCAAAAAATAATAATAAAAATAAATATATATATATATATTTAATTTTTATTAATATAAAATAGTTGATTCCCAAAAATACGATTTTTAGCAATAAAATCATTAAAATTACCAGTATTTCCTTTACCATAAATTAACATATTAGCACCAGATAATTTTTCAAAATTAATATCATTCATTGGTATATTATAATCGTTATTATTATCATTATTATTATCATTATCATTATTATTATCATTATTATTTAATAATGAATCTGGTCTAAAAGCATTACCAAATACAAAATTACTATTATATTCATTACCTAATGGCATTTGTGTAGGTGTAGGAAGTGATGTTCCTGAATTATTAATAGTTGCGTTATTGTATTCTGTGGGAGTTGTGTTATTATATTCTGTATTAGTCGTGTTATTGTATTCTGCGGGATTTGCATTATTGTATTGTGCGGGATTTGCATTATTGTATTCTGCGGGATTTGAATTATTGTATTCTGTATTAGTTATATTATTTGTTGTTGTTGTAGGTGTATTATTTTCTGTAGTAGTAGTTGTATTATTTGCTATTGTCGTTGTTGTCATTGTTGTATTATTTTCTATTTTTAAAAATAATTTATTTATATTATTAATAATATCTGTATTATTAATTTCAGGTTCTTCATTTTGATATAATTCCATCGTAAAAAATGTATCAAAATTATTACCAATTAAAATATTTTTATATATATTTAAATTATACAATGTAGTATTGTCATTTTGAAAAATATCTATTTTTTTTAGATTATTATTAACTAATGCTGATTGAGTATCTGTATCTATATTAAGTGATGTCCAATATAATATATTTTTTATATTACTATTATTAATATGAGTATTATAAATATATAATATATCGTTATTAATTATAAATTTAGGATTAATTAAATTAATTAAGTTTAATTGAATGTCAAATTTAATCCATTGATTTTTTAAAGTATCATCTTCTTTAAATTCAATAAATCTGTAATATATTTCATATTGTGCACTATTAGTGTTATTAACATTTTTACCAATTAAAAAAATAAATTTATCATTAATTAATAGTTTATTTATATTAGATTTTTGAAGTGCTGGTAAATCAGTAGCTTTCCATATAGATGCTTCATTTATATTAGGTATTCCATTACTTAATTTACAATAATGTATTTTTTGTATACTTGGTTCACATCCAATAGCACATAATATAGTATCATTGTTAGCAATTAAATTAAGTCTATCATAAGGCATATTAATTTCATTATAATTATCATTATTAGTTTGAGCTTGAGTTGTAATAGGATTAATTAACTTTGGTAATCTTAAACAAGTTAATGTTTGTTCTGGAATACTATTAGTTAATTGTGTATAATAAATACAATCTATATTAATATTTTGCATATCATTTAAACTATTATTATAATACCATAAAGAATTAGATGATACACTTAATAAATTTTTATTACAACCATCACTTATATTTTTATAATCAGGATTTGTAGGTGTAGGTCTATTAAAAGTAAAAGTTTTATATTCAAATGAATCTCCATCAATACAATAATATATTTTATTATCTTTATTATTAAAACCATATATACCAATATTATTAGAAACTAATAAGTCAGGTATAATATTATTTGTAGTTATATCATTTTTATTAATTTTTATAACTTTTAAATTTTCATTGTTATTTATAAGTCTTGGTTCATTATTATATATATTTTGATTAAATGTTTCTAAATCATCAATTATAAATTGCTGAAACCCTTCATTAGATTTTTTTACATAATTATATAAATAATATATACCTATAATTATTAAAATTACAAGTATTATAATAATACTATATTTAAATAATTTATTTACTTTCATTTTATTATATTATATATAATATGTATTAATACTTATAACTTATATTTATAATATATAAATATATTTAAAAATAAAAATTAAAAATATTAATTAAAATATAAAAGTAATTTATTTAAATATTTCAAAAAATTTATCTTTATAAAGAGCAAATTTTTCAAATGATTCAGCGGTACTTTTACTATTATTTTTAAATTTTTCTTTTTTAAATGATTTTTTATATTTATCTATTGAGTTCATAAAACTAACAGATTCATCTTTTTTTTTATATATTTTTTCAGTATTTTTCATAAGTTTATTAAATTTTATATCTTTCATTGATTCTTTTTTTTTTTTTGTATTTTTTGTATTTTTATTTTTATTTAACTTGGATAATATACTTCCAAAATGTTCTATATTTTGTTTTTGTTTTTGTTTTGATACATTATATAATTTATAAGTTATAATTATTAATGATATTAACAATAAAATAATACTTATTTTTTGAAAATTATTAAAAAACATTTGTAATTAGTTTTTAATTATATTATTTATTTAAATTATAATACTTATTATTTAATTACTATTTTAATTATAATACTTATTATCTAATTACTATTATAAATATATAATTTTTTAATAAAAAAATAATAAAAAATAATAAATTATTAATTAATAGTTTATAAAAATAATGCGACAATAATAAATAATAACATCGCAACAACTGATTTTATTAAAACACCACCAATACTAACTTGTCCTGATTCAAGTAATAAACGTGGAAAAAAACCAAATAGAAAACGATTAAATTCTGGTAGAGAAATAATAAATGAAAGTATAAATACCAATATTGGATATTTAATATTTTTCATAAATTTATCTTTTATCGATTCACTATTTAAATTAATACCCATTTGTGAAAACATACCTGAATTTAATTTTTCTTGTTCATTAACCATTTTTTCTGAATAATTATTATATTGATTAATTGGTTGTAAAACTTCATTATTTTCATTTTGTTTATAAGCAGGTATTTGAGATGAATCCATAGTATATTGTAAAGCTTGAGAATTTATATTAGTTTGTTGTTCCATACCTGGACTATCTCCCATCTCTTTAAGTATATCTTCAACTAATTGAGATTCAGAAGGATTAACAAAATCATTATTCATATTATTATTTTGTAATATAGAAGATTCATTGCTATTCATTGGAATAGTATTTGGTGATTGTTGCATAGAATCTATAGATTGGTCACCGCCACGTCTAAGAAGATTAATAGGTGTAGATTGAGACATTATTCAATAATTAATAATTAATAATTAATAATTAATAATTAATAATTAATACTTAATACTTAATATTTTATAAAAGATATTATTATTATTATATAAAGAAATAATATAAAAGATATAAACTAAAAAAAACAATGATAAAAAACTATTATTATAAAACGAATTAATTAAATATAATTAAAAAAATTAATTTTATATATTATTATTTTCAAGATTTTTACAACTTGTATTTATTGTTTTATAAGTATAACATTTACTATCAAAACTAAATATTTTATCTTGAGTATCTTTTAATGGAGGGCCTTTTATTATAGTCATGTTCGCATTTTTACAAGCAATTCTTAACATTGATGCTAAACCTAAAGCAAGTATTATTGAAAATAAAATATTACCTTCTTTAGTTTTAAAAAAATCTATTATTCTCATTTATAACTTATTTATTATTTTATTTATTACCTATTTAATTTTTAAAAATTATTATTTATTATTTAATATTAATTTATATATTAATTTAAAATACTATTATTTATTAAATAAGTTTATATAAATGTTATATTAATTTTATTTAATAATAAGTGGATGTTCAAGAATTAAATTAGGATCACTTGGACATTTAACCTCAGTTGCTTTATATTTATAACAATTTTTAGTATCGTCTTGATATGTTAATTTGCCAGCATTTTCAGGATTTGGAAATTTAACAACTTTAATTGATTCAGGTTGTAAAATATAGACAACACCTACACCAATAATAAACGTAATAATAAATACAATAGGATTTATAAATTTATCTAACATTTTAAATAATTATTTTATAGTTATTTTATAATTATAATATATTAATATATTTTTATCTTATAAATATTCTTCATTATATTCATTTTCATTATAATTTGATTTTTCAATTTCTTGATAAACAATATTTATTTTTGAAAAATGTTTAATATTTTTTGATATTTTATCATTTTGTAAAGAATTAAACATTTTAGAGTTTTTAGTATCATCATTTATATCTTCCGTAGTATTAAAATATTTATTAGAATTTTTACTAATATATAATCTATAATAATCATTACCTTTTAATATAAATTTTGAAATATTACCCATTCTATCTAATAATTTATAATAATTATTATTATATTTTTTATTATTAATAGTATAAGAGTATAAATATTCTGTATTTTCATTATAATATGGTATTTTTGAATTTTTAAAATTAAAATAATTTACATTTTGTAATATATCTTTATCATTTATATCTTTATCATTTATATCTTTATCATTTATATCTTTATCATTTATATCTTTATCATTTATATCTTTATCATTTATATCTTTATCATTTATATCTTTATCATTTATATCTTTATCATTTATATCTTTTTTTATATTAATAATTTCATTTGAATTTTTTATATTTTTATTATTTGATATATTATTATTATTTACTATTTTTTGTTTTTTTACATTATTATTTGATATATTATTATTATTTACTATTTTTTGTTTTTTTACATTATTAATATTAATACCATTATCCCAGTTTATAATACCTACCCAAGTAGAATTAATCATTTTATTAATAGTTTAATTTTGATAAAATATATTTTATAGTTTCACTAAAAATAATTTATAAAAAATAATTAAAATTCTAAAAGAAAAAGATATTAAAAAAAATAATTATTAACGAATATAATCATTAATATTAAATTAATATATATATATATTATAATTTTATATTAATTTGATATTAGTTGATAATATATATTTGGAAAATCCAATTAATAATGTATATTGAACTATTAATAAGAATATAGAGAATATTAAACCAGCTAAATACATATGCCAATTACCAGGAGTAACTATACAAGTTGAATAATCACTATTATATTTATTAGGACAGAATAGAAAATCAACTTCTCTAATAAAATAAGGTAATATT
>Ga0307488_10002087_pt1 | contig 16897 bp, 9 predicted proteins | sample SB02metaG_FD_202248 | JGI IMG/M metagenome (GOLD analysis project Ga0307488, IMG submission 202248) | Sea-ice brine microbial communities from Beaufort Sea near Barrow, Alaska, United States - SB 0.2 | ecosystem: Environmental > Aquatic > Marine > Coastal | place: USA: Alaska | collected 2017-05-06 | reverse complement strand
AGTGAAGTTGACTATATGACAATACCAGGACTATCAGCAGGTGGCTTTGACAGTTCTCCAGGAACTACTCGTGTACCAAGACAGACAGAAATATCTATTGGCGTAACGCCAGTTTACAGTAGAAATGAGCTACGCCAATTTGGGTTAGATACACTAGCAAGCGGCGCAGGTAGTAGCAGAGGATTCATCTAATGTTGAATACTATTATTAAAGCATTGGCTGTAATTTTTCTTATGCAACTAATTATTCTACACAGTCTAGATATAGCAGATGCATACAAATACCATACAATGTACTATGAAGAAGAATTATTAAACCTACAAGATTTAGATATAAAGGAAAACTACTAATGGCATATGGCATCACTAGTCCTTATCTTAAAACAGGAGTAAATAGTAACGGAGTGTTACAAGTATTAACACCGAGACCTATTAGTGCATCACCAGGCGATCAGATATTAACAATAAACAGTACATATGAATATCGTCCAGACTTATTAGCAAGTGACTTATACGACAATCCAAAATTGTGGTGGGTGTTTGCACAACGTAATCCAAACGTAATACATGATCCTATTTGGGACATGAAAAGAGGAACTAGTATTTTCCTACCAGATCAAGAACGACTATTTAACGACTTAGGACTATAGCATGGCTTTTGGAAACCTACTTAACGGGATAGGAAGTATGCTTCCCGCTTCTGAGAAGGCAGCATTTAATAAAGATGCAGCCAAAGCAATGGATGTTATGAACAAACTTACCGGTGGACCCGGTGGAAAGTCACAAGGTGTTAGCGGTGCTGGTACAGGCGGTGATGAAAATATTGGCACAAATCAACGAGCCGAAACGTGGCAGGCAGAAGAGTTTGCAGATTCTGGCAAAGTAAAGCCGGCAGTTGATAAAACAAACAATGATGATGCAGCTGCTGCCCAAGAAGATGTTGACTTACCGGGTGACGACGGCGATTATGGCGAAATGTCTAAAGACAACGCAGATCAAAATGTGCGTCTTCCTGGTACAGTATCTTATGTAGATGATTCTGCACATGTTCCATTAGTACGTCAGCATACAAAAAACCAAACTAAAACTGACTCAAGTATAAAACGAAATGTATTACACAAGTATGCAAGTTATACATACCACCTTGAATTATTTGTACTAGGTGTGAATGACTATAATAGTATTATTAATGACGAGACTTTTAGAGTCGAAGAGTTGCCAGGACGTTTATTAATTAAGTCAGGTGGTGGCGGACAGAAGATGCGAAACAGATATTTTCAACTAGATTACTTCATTGATGATGTTGAACTTACTTCTGTTATAGCACCAAGTGGCGGAAATGCTGGAAGTACTAACGTTGAAATTAGTTTTACAATAACAGAGCCGTATGGAATGACATTGCTTAATGCAATGGTTATGGCGTGTAAAGAAATGGGCGGATACAATTACACTAACCAACCGTACCTGCTAAAGATTAGCTTCAAAGGATATGACAAGGACGGTTTGCTAATTGAAGGAGCTCAGCCTGAATCAACCCGATACCTTCCGATTAAGATAACAGATTTTAAATTTGGTGCTACAGAAGCTGGAACAGTATATAATGTTACTGCGGTTTCTTATCACAGTTTAGCATTAGAAAATACTAAAGCAACAATTAAAACTGATGTAAGAGTTGATGCAACTACTGTTGGAAGCTTCTTGATTAACAGTGTTCAAACTGTTACAACCAACACAGTTCCTGGAGTACAAACGGATTTTAGCGATTTTTCTACTAACCCTCCTCCAACAACAACAAAAAAAATTGATACCGTTGAAGGCGGACTTGCAGGGTACTTTAATCTTATTGAGGCTGAACAAGTTAAGCAAGGAACTAAACTTTTTCCAGATGAATATGTGTTTACAGTTGATCCAGATATTAGCTCAGCAACAATTATGTCACAAGACCTAACTGAAATAAGAAAAACTAAAAATGAAAATGACCCACGCAAAAAAGCAATGGGACAACTATTAAAGAACTTTCAGTATGATGAGGGAGTTCAGAGTTATACAATACGAGCAGGAACAAACATTATTCAGTGTCTTCACAGTGTTATAAAAACAAGTTCGTACATGACTAATCAAGTAAAAGCAGATAACTTAGCATTAGTGCCTGACAAGCAGTTTTCAGAGTATAAAGAGAATCAAGATACTCCAATTAACTTTTACAGAATTGTTCCTAAGATTACACTGTTTGATAAGTGGGATACCAAACGTAACTGTTTTGCAAGAAGAATTGAATACGTAATTAAAAAGTATAACATGTACGGAAAAGACTTTGAGAACTTTGGACAGGCTCCGATTACTGACGTTATTAAAGACTATAAATACTTGTACACAGGACAGAACGACGATCTTCTAAACTTTGATATTCAGTTTAATTCTGCTTACTATCAAAAAAACTTATACCAAATAGCTCCAAGAGCAAAGAACACTCCATCGCAAAAAGCACAGTACGACCCATCAGATTTTGCCTCAGGCAACTTGGCTAAAACTGACGCCAACTCTGTTAGTACTATTGCTCCGTTTGTTAAAGAATCAACAATAGACATTGGAAGTTCAAAAGGTATTAGTGATCCAAGAGGTGATCCAAGAGCATTGCTTGTTGATAATTTTATGGAAGAAGTATTCTCAAATGGTGCAGATTTAATCGAAGCATCATTAGAAATTGTAGGCGATCCTTGTTTTATACACCAAGATGATCTAAAACGAATTGGACTAATGACATACGAAGCACCTACATATTTGAATGACAGATCATTGAACCCAGACAGAGAATGGCATATATCGATGAGCTTTAGGAACCCAGTAGACATTAATACCGAAACTGGATTGTATTATGGGTTTGGACATGACAAGGATGGACTGGCAGAAGTTACTGCACCTACAATGAATGGCATATACAAAGCAATGGAAGTAACAAGTAAGTTCCAAGGTGGTAAGTTTACTCAAAATATAAAAGCAATTAGAGAACGAGGCAAGCAACTATCTGACTTAGTTGATTCAAGCGAAACTGCAAAGCGTGTTGAGACTGTAAAAGAAATAAATCAAAAAGTAGATACACTAGTTATGAATGCTCCTCCTGCAACAGCAAAGTTATTGCCAAAAGGTCTAGAAAGTATTAATGCCTTACCGGATGACTTTGACAAAACAATTACAGGATCTAACGCAGTACAGAGTGCAATAGATAAAGCCGGTAGCATAGGAAAAGCATTTCCAAATGGTAACGTTAAAGAGATAGGTGATATAATGGCAATTTCCGGAGCAGAGGAGAATTGGAAACCTAAAGCGACAGGATTGGCAAAGAAAGCCGGCAGTGCGTTATTAAAGAGTGCTAGGACTATAGCAACATGAGTACAGAACAAAGATATATTAATAGAAACGATCCTGACCTTGACGTACATAAGAAACGTCAAATTGTTGATGCTGGACCATACGAAGGAATTATTAAAAACAACAGTGACGTGCTAAGAACAGGACGAGTTGAAGTTTACATTCCAGCATTTGGCGGACCAGAAATTGCAACAAACAGTTGGATACCTGTGCAATGGTGTACACCATACTATGGAAAGACTGACAAAAGCAATATAGGTAAAGACGAAGCAGAAGGAATATACAGTTACGGAATGTGGATGTCACCTCCAGATCCTGGAGTAAGAGTTGTTGTCGCTTTCCTTGAGGGTCTGCGAGACAAAGGTGTTTGTATAGGTTGCTTAATTGACGATATGAGTAATCATATGACGCCAGGAATACCAAGTAGTAAACACTGGTTAGAAAGTCCAGAAGTTGCTGATTTATTACCAGCGGCAGTATCAGGCAAAGATATTCTACCCGTCATTGAAAGAAACGTAAAGTATAACAACAAAGACAGAAGTACACCAGGTATCGTAAAAAGACCAGTTAACATTCCTCTATTAAAAATATTTAAACAACAAGGACTACTAAGTGATACTGTACGTGGACAAAGTTTTAGTAGTAGCCAAAGAGAGAACAATAGTGCAGTATATGGTATTAGTACCCCGGGTAGATCAGTTAACACCGATCCTGCTACAAACGCAGCTTTAAAAGCAAGAATGGAAGAAGGTACTGCAACTGCCGAAGATCTAAAAGTTAAAAAACGTTTGCCAGGACATATGTTTATAATGGATGATGGAGATGCAAACGGCGACAGTAACATAATGAGATTACGTACTAGCACTGGACATCAAATATTAATGGACGACAAGAAGGGTATTGTTTACGTTGCAACTGCAAGTGGTAATGCCTGGATTGAAATGGATAACACTGGAAATACAAATATGTTTAGTGCTGGAAACTTTAGTGTGCATTGTGAAGGAAGTTTTAATGTACAAGCAGGCGGAAACATTAATATTGAAGCAGATAAAAATGTACATATAAAATCCAAAGAAGCGGCAGTTAAGATACATGCCGAAGACGGAACAATCGATGCAGTCAGTGAAAAAGGAACTTACTTACAAAGTGAAGGACCTTTACATGTCAGGACTGCTGAAGATCAAAAGTTTACTGCATTAGACAGTGACATACATCATAACGGACCAGAAGCAACGGTGGCATCAACACCAACAACAAATGACTTAGTAACATCTAATAATAACAAAGATGTGTTGAGTAGTATTGCTAACGTTGTACCGGAACACGAACCGTGGAGTAGAGGAGACTAACAATGGCTTTCAGCTTTGGAGGCAAAGCATTTAATTTTGATATGGATGCAGACGTAGCGACAAACTTAACAAAACTAACAGCAAGTGCAAACAAAACACTTAAACTAGGTGGCGATTCCTGTAATGTTATGGGAACTATCGGTGCTATCACACCTGATATTAAAACAGCAATTACTGCGGCAGAGACAGAAGTAAAGACTGCGGAAATGCTAACTGAAACACAAAACGCAACAGGACAATTAACTGAAGCAATTAGTAGTATGGCTGCTACTAAAGAAACTGCAACTAGCAAAATTGATCAGGTAAATGCACTACTGACTGAACTAACTGATGCAGGTAAAAGTGATATGAAGAATAAACTTGAACAAGCATTTATTGATTATATGAGTGCAGTTGAAGGCAAAGCAACTAAAGTAAATGCAGCGGCAGGAACAGGAATACAAATACCAGTGCCAGTTATGGACGCAGACGGCCACGCAACGTATGATGCGTTTGGAGATCCAATAACAGAACTAAAGTCACCGGGTGATGCTATTGCAGATGCTATGACAAAGGCAGAAGAAAAACTAGATATAGCAATGGTAAAATTAGGCGACATGGTTAGTGTTACAGGCGGACTAAGTTGTAAAGGAATACAAGAAGCAATGCTTAACAGTAAGTTCGAAGCAAGTGGTACTGTAGGCGAAGCAACTAAAGAAGTTAAAAGTAAAGTACCAAGACACACTAGACGTATACAAGATAACGGTACACTGGTTAATTTTAACATTGATCGTAAAAAGCCTTTTAGAGATGTTACTGAAACAGTACAGGTAAGAAACCTCTCTGCAGGAGACAATGAAGATCCGTTTACAGAAAAGACAACATTAATTAGAGTGTACGGAACTGAAGCACAGTTAAACAAACGTTATGGTGCAAAAGTTGAAGAACTTCCAGAAGGAGTAGTAGCAGTATAATGAAAAATCATATGATTAAACCAAACTTAAAACTTGTTAATTTTAACATTGATTATAAGTTACCAAAAAAAGAAGTTACTTACAACGGCGATCAGATAATGTTGTATGGTAGAATTGCTGACATTGACAAACGCTTTCCAAACGGTAAAGAAAAGATTGTTGAGCCTACAGAAGGAACAGCAGATCCTAGTGCAGATATTCCAGTGTTTGGCGGTCCTCTTATTCCTATTAGTCTTAGTGCCGCAGTTGGAAAAGCAACTACTAATCTTAAGGCAGTGGCAAGTGTAGCATTAAGCAGTGTTGGTGCTATGAAAAGCGGACTTGACTCGTTAGCCTTAGGAAGTGCAGATGAATTAGTTGCACTTGCAAAACTAGATAAAGTAATACTAGAAGCAAAAGCAGAACTAGGGCAAATATCAGCAGGTAACAAAGACAAGTTATCTATGGGACTTGAAACTGATATTCTTAAAGCACAAGGAATTAAAACGCCGGGTGCATTAGGTGATGCACTTAGTATGGGAGACCCTAGCGGAGCACTCGGTACGTTTGCTGGTATAGATGGCGATATGATGGCTGGAGTAAAATCAGCCGCAACCGGAGGATTAAAACTTCCGTCAGTGTCAAAATTAGTTGATTCAGCGGGTGGTTTGTCTTTAGCTGGTGTTGATAAGAGTTTAGGGTTTAGAGACATTATAGAAAATGTTGATGTAAAAATTACAAGCATTGCTGATAAATTTGGTGTTTCGTTACCAACTAGCGTTAGTGAAACAATCGAGTCGTTTGCAAAAGCACCTAGAGTAACAAGAGTGTATGGAAGCGAAACCAATTTAAACAATAAGTTTGGTGTAGATGACTTTGCAGATGTGGCAAAAAGAAGAGGTGTTGTTGAGGCACCACGACCAAGTGCAATCACAAGTATCTCAAAGAAGATTTTTACTAACGGAAAATGGCTTGATACAGGAGCCGCATAATGGGTAGACCAGTAGCAAGACTAGGCGATAGAACACTTGGTACGTGCTATCATCCAAGTCATATACCTAAAGTAGTAGGCGGAACAATTATTACTGCTAGTGCCGATGATATAACAAACAACAAAGGTACTGCAAGACTAGGAGACCTAGTTTTAACTGATTGTGGACACAAAGGTGAAATTATTACTGGTAGTCCGAACGTGCTTGCCAATGATAAGCCTATTGCTAGACTAGGCGACAAGATATCAAACCTAGCACCTTATAAAGCAGAAATCGTTACTGCTAGTCCTGACAGACTTGCAGAAGACTAAAAAAACAACAGGTAAATATTGATATGGCAAACTATTACGGTTATACAAGCATTGGAAGAGATTTCGTAGATACTGCGGCAACAGATCAGGTTCTGATTCGTGCTGATCTTATAAATCACTTTAACACTAGATTAGGCGAACGCTTAATGAACCCTGGGTTTGGTTGTGTAGTATGGGATTACATATTTGATCCATTTACTGATGAAGTACGCTATGCAGTAATTGAAAATTTACAAAGCATAGTAGAATCAGATCCTAGAGTGGTATTACGGTCATTAGATGTTGCAGAGTGGGAACACGGATTACAAGTAGAGTTATCAATAGCATATGTTGAAGGTAACCAAGCAGAAGACATGATAGTATCGTTTGATGGACAAAGTGGCAAAGCAACATATTAATATACGCACTTTATAAAACGCATAAATACTACAATATAAGGGACTGGGTATATTTAAATGAGCACTAGTGAACGTCAAAATAGTTTATTTGTTTCAGAAGACTGGACAAAGATTTATCAAACATTCAAAGAAGCAGATTTTCAGAGTTACGACTTTGAAACACTTCGCACAACTATGGTACAATATCTTCGTAATAACTATCCAGAAGATTTTAATGATTACATTGAGAGTAGTGAATTTATTGCACTTATGGATCTTATTGCATACTTTGGACAAAGTCTTGCATTTAGACAAGATCTTAACGCAAGAGAAAACTTCTTAGAAACAGCACAAAGACGTGATAGCGTATTACGTTTAGCAAAGTTACTAAGTTACCATCCAAAGCGTAATCAGCCTGCAAGAGGCATGCTAAAAATTACAAGTATTCAGACATCAGAAAATGTTTTTGACAGTACAGGTCGTAACTTAGCAGATAGTTATATTGTATGGAACGATAGCACAAATCCAGACTACTTAGAGCATTACGCAGTAATAATGAATGCTGCAATGACTTCGTCTCAGAGTTTTGGTAATCCAGGACTAAGTGGAACACTAAGCGGAATTAAAACTGAAATATATCAAATTAATTTAATACCAGACACAATTCCTGCTATACCGTTTGTTGCAGATGTTGCCGGACAGAGTATGACGTTTGAAGTTGTTAATGGTACATTCCAAGGCAAGGAGTATGTGTATGAAGCATCTCCTAAGCCCGGTAATACATTTAATACATTTTATAGACAAGATGGTAAAGGTGCAGGATCAAGTAATACTGGGTTCTTCTTTTACTTCAAGCAAGGAACACTTGAAACTTCAGAGTTTCAGTTAGGTAACGCATTGTCAAATCGTATTGTTAGCATCGATGTTAATGGAATTAACAATGACGACGTATGGTTGTTCAACCTTGATGCTGATGCAACTGCTGGTACAGAATGGACTAAAGTTCCTGCAATTACAGGTAACAATGTTATCTATAATAGTTTAAGTGAAAATGTACGTTCGTTGTTTGCAGTCAACAGTAGAACAAACGATCAGATAGATTTAGTATTTGGAGATGGTGTATTTTCAGATATTCCAAACGGAAGTTTCCGTACATTCTATCGTACAAGTAACGGAAGATCATATCGTATTAAGCCAAATGACATTAATGGAATGAAACTTAATATAAGTTATGTTAGTAAGACTGGTTCAATTGAAGAACTAAGTGTAGGACTAAGTTTAGAGTACACAATTGATAATGCAAGTTCAAGAGATACAATAGCAGACATTAAGAAAAAAGCACCTCAGCAATATTATACACAAAATAGAATGATCAATGGTGAGGATTATAATATCTTTCCATTAACTAATTTTAATAATGTTATCAAAAGTAAAAGTATAAACAGAACAAGTAGTGGTATTAGTAGATACTTAGATGTTAAAGACGTAACTGGAAAGTACTCTAGTACAAATATTTACGCAAATGATGGTGCATTATATAGAAACGAATTTTTAAATAATATAACATTTACTTGGGTTACAGACAACGACGTTTTTAACGTTCTTAAAAATACTGTTGAGCCGTTACTGCGTAGTAATGAAATGAAGCATTTCTACTTTGCAAACTTTGGACGTAAGTTTTTAACAGGAAGTAATGTTAACTGGACTCGTGTAAGTTTTGGAAGTAATTATAGTACAGGGTACTTTACTAACGACGACGGAGAAGTTCTTGAAGTTGGTTCAGCATCTGGCAACAACAGAAGTTATGTTAAAGTTGGAGGCATGCTAAAGTTTAGTGCTCCAACAGGATTCCATTTTATGGAAAACGGTACGTTAATGTCTGGATCACCTAGTCATCCTGGCAGTATGAAAAATGTATACTCGGGTATTGTTAGCATTAATAATAACGGTAACGGTGCTGCAGATGGTTTAGTAACTGCACAGACAGGTGCAGTTAGATTAAACGAGAACATTCCAAGTACTGCAATAGCACAAACTATACTTCCAGGTTTTAAGTCAGATTTACCTGGTGCATTTGAAAGTACACTGTTTACAAATATTAAACAGCATAAAAACTTTGCAATAGGTTTTGACTATTTGGATAACACATGGTATGTTATAGAAAACAGAGATATTAGCACAGTTAATACTTTTAGTAGAGACTTTGCAGAAGATAAGTCAAATACAAATAAAGATGCTAGTTGGTTAGTTAAGTTTACAACAGACGGAAGCACTTACACAGTTGAGTATAGAGGACTTCAATACTTTTTTACTAGTGAACAAGAAACACGTTTCTATCATGATAAAACTAGTAAAGTGTATGATCCGGTAACAGGACTTACAAGAAAAGATACAATCAGCATACTAGGTGTAAATGCAGACCCAGTAACAGCGGCACCTCTTATAAGAAACCTTGAATGGAATATTTACAATATTGTTACTGAATCAGATGGATACAATGACAATACAAAAATATTAGTAACCTTTGCTGATCAAGATGATGACGGCATTGTTGATAATCCTGATGTGTTTGATATGGTAGTTGGCACTGATGTTGAAACTGGTGCTGCCGCAAATAGAAAATTTATATTTTTAAAGAGGCAAGCAGACTACGATAACTTTGACAAGTATGTTGCGATGCCAGCAGGAACAGTTAATCATACATATGAAACAAAAGCAGACATTGATGTGGCAGTTAGTACTTTGTTAACCAATCAAGTATTGTATGCAGTAACTGATAAAAAGTTTTATGTTATTAGTAATACATCTGGAACAAAGACAACAGTTGAAAGTTTAGATTACAAAGTACGCACCGGGCGTGATGCAATTAAGTTTCATTACTCGCACCATGCACCCAATGACAGACGTATTGATCCAAGTCCGGGTAACATTATTGACATCTATCTACTAACGCAAAACTACAGTGATGCGTATGCAGAATATGTACAAGATACTAGTGCAACTATAATGTTGCCTACTAAGCCAACAGTAAACAGTCTAAGAAGTCAGTTTAGTAGTTTAGAAGGTTATAAGAGTTTAAGTGATGCACTTGTAATGCACAGTGCAAAGTTTAAGCCACTATTTGGTTTAAAAGCAGATTCAAATCTACGTGCAAGTTTTAAAGTAGTTAAGAACCCAGGATACAATATTAGCGACAGTGAAATTAAATCAAAATTAGTTGCCGCACTTAATCAATATTTTGCAGTTGAGAACTGGGACTTTGGTGAAACATTTTACTTTAGTGAATTAAGTGCTTACTTGCATACCACTCTTACTCCTTTCTTAAATAGTGTTGTAATTGTTCCAACAAGTGGAACACAAGCGTTTGGTAGTTTATATCAAATTAGTTGTGAGCATGATGAGATATTTGTTAATGCCGCAACAGTTAATGATGTAGCAATTATAGGTTCTATTACTGCTTCTAACATTAAAGCAACAGGCGAAGTATACACAGGTTCAGCAACAACAAGCGGAACATCATCTATTACAACAACATCATCCGGTAGCGGTGGTGGCGGTGGGGGCTACTAATGGCTAAACGTAAATCCAGTTCGTTCTTACCTAAGTTTTTACAGACTACAAAGAACGAAAAATTCTTACATGCTACACTAGATCAGTTACTTAATAGTAAGAACCTAGAACGTATTGACGGCTTTGTCGGTAAAAGACGAGGACCTAGTTATAGTATCGACGATCCATACATCAGTACAGTCGGTGTTAACAGACAGAACTATCAACTAGAGCCTAGTACAGTTTATAAAAAGAATAATGAAATTGAATTTGTTGTAACATATGATGATTTAATTAATAACATTTCTGCTAACGGCGGTAATTCAACAAGGCATGATAGATTATTTGAACAAGAATATTATAACTGGGGTGGCTTCAGTGACTACGATAAGTTAATTAACTTTGGAGAGTACTACTGGTTACCAAGTGGTCCTGGAACAGTTGCAGTTAGTGCAAATGATGTTCCAGTTAACGCAAACTTTACAGTTACACAATCTGGGTTAACAGATTATAAACTAAGTCCAACGTACGGCGAAACAACAAATCCAACTATCTATTTGGTACGTGGTGGTAGTTATAATTTTGTAGTTGATCAAACTAGTCAGTTCTGGATTCAGACAGAGCCAGGCACTACTGGTAAAAGTTTAATAAGTTTTAACCGTAGTACACGTGAAATATTTGGTGTAACTAATAACGGACAAAATAATGGCACAGTAACATTTAATGTTCCTAAGTCAAGAGATCAACAATTTTTTACACAAACATTAGTTAACATTGCAGCAATTGACTTGGCAAGTGACTTAACACATAAACAAATTAACGGAAAAACAGTCACACAAGTTAAAGCACTTGGCGGAGTTGACGGACAGTTATTCCTTGAAAATAAAACTGTTATCTTTACACATAGTACCGAAGACGATAGTAACTGGGATGCCACAACTGTATTGCCCAAGGCAAGTCGTTTTAGTATTTTTAGAATACAAGTTGGCGGTAGTGGCAAGATTACATTATTACCTATCCAGGCAATAGACATAGACAAAAAAGTACAAATTAATGAAGGACAACTTCATAGTACTAAAGAATACTACAGGAACCCTAGTGTAGATAGTTTGCAAGTAGTACCAACAATTACTGCGCCGGTGAGTACGCTATACTATCAAGATAGTACAGAAGACACACGCTATGGAGTTATTAAACTAATTGATCCTGATTACAGACACTTAGATATTGACAACGAGATTACTGGTAAGAAAGCATACACAAGTCCAAACGGAGTTGAGTTTACTAATGGGTTACATGTTAGTTTTGATACAACTGTTTTACCTAACACATACCAAAGCAATACATATATTGTTGATGGTGTAGGTGATGGTATATTCTTAATTAATAAAGACGAGCATATAAGTTACGAACTAGACTCTACTGGAACAAAAGATTACATCACAGTTAGACGTGGTAGTGTAGATAGAAATGCATGGAGCAGAAGTAACCACTGGTACCATAAAGCAGTAGTCAATACTATTGCTACACACAACAAAACTATTCCAACATTGGATCAAACTGCTAGAGCAAACAGACCTATCATCGAGTTTAACAAGAACTTAAATCTTTTTAATCATGGTGAAATTGGATTAGTACCGATTGACTTATACGACAGTACAACAACTGATGCATTAAGTGTTATACAAAACAGTGGTGCTTTTAGAATCGATGGCGTACAATTAACTGACGGCATGAGAGTTGTATTCAGTGCAGATACAAACCTAGAGGTTAAGAATAAGATTTATGTAGTTAACATTGTTAACTTTCAAAACAGCGGATCAACTGAAGTTAGACTAGTTGAAAGCACAACAGATACTATTGCAGTTGGAACAGGGTTTGCAGTTAAGCAAGGCACGTTACTCAAAGGAAATAGTTACAAATGGACTGGTACTGCATGGCAACTATCTCAAGCAAAGACACTAGTAAACCAAGCACCTTTATTTGATATCTTTGATGCAACTGGTACAAGTTTTAGTGATACAACGTCTTACATAGGAAATAACTTTACAGGAAGCAAGATATTTTCTTATGCAATCGGCACAGGTGCAGCAGACAAAGAATTAGGATTTGCATTAAAGTACAGAAACTTTAGTAATATCGGCGATATTACTTTTAACAATGATTATAGTACTGATACCTTTTCGTATACAACAAGTACAGGTAGTGCAACTAAAAATGTTAACACCGGCTTTATTAGAAGTACAGATGTTACACTAGTTAAAAGATACACTGACGGGTGGGTAAGAGTAATTAACCCAAGTACACAGTATCAAGAAATTATGTACTTTGCATCTGGAGATGCAAAACAGTTTGACTTAGGAGTTGCTCCGGTTGCTGCAACTGCATCACGTCCGAGTGTTATAATTTACAAAGACAATGTTGAAATAACAACTGGCTGGAGTGCAACGACATTTGGTAGCAGAAACGTTATAGAGTTTACAACTGCACCGGCTGCTAAATCACAAATTATTATTGAAGTATTAAGTAACACAGCAACACCATTTGGAACTTACCAGGTACCAGTTAACTTTAGTAACAATGCATTCAACGCTAAGTTTGATACTATTACGCTAGGACAAATGCGTAACCATGTCGACAGTACACTAAAAACTGCTACTGACTTTAAAGGTAGTTACCCTGGAAGTAGTAACTTAAGAGATATTGTTAATAGCTCAGAACATGCTGGTAACATTTTACATCATAGTGCTGGAATGGTGTTTCCAAGTGTTTTCTTACAAGACAACAATTTAAATTTTGTTAAGTCAGTTGAGTATAACGCAAGTGAATATAGTAAGTTTAAGCAGAAGTTTATACAAGCAGCCAATACATTAGATTTAGATTTTAGTGACATACCGGGTGCAGTTGATGTAATACTTGCAAGTATTAACAACACAAAAAGTAGTACGTTTCCATTTTATAACAGTGATATGACTGGACACGGAACTAATAAAAAGATTAGAAAATATACTATCACTGACGATCGCCAATTAAGTTATCAGTTTGATAATACATATGCTCTTGGAACAAACAGTAGCAGAAGTGTATTAGTATATCGTAATAACGTACAGTTACAAAACGGAACTGACTATACGTTTAGTAGTATACGTGCCGCAGTAGATGTTAAAAAAGGATTATTAGCATTAAATGATGTTATCAAGATTGTTGATTACACAAGTACATTTGGTAACTATATTCCGCCTACTCCTAGTAAGTTAGGCTTATATCCAAAGTTTCAACCTGTCAAGTATACTGATAACAGTTACTTTACTGCCGTTGAAATGATACAAGGACATGATGGAAGTAAGACACGTGCATTTGGTGGGTACTTAGATAGTATTATACTTGAATTAGAAAATAGAATTTATAACAATATTAAAGCAACTTACAAGCCAGAAGTATTAGACATTCAAGATGTAATGCCCGGACGTTGGAGAGATACGAGTTATACACTCATTGAGAAGAACGATATTATTGCAAAGTTTTTCTTAAAATGGGCAATACAGAACAGAGTTGATTGGACTACTAATGCTGAGTTTACATCTGACAATCAGTATAGTTGGAACTATAATCAATTAAACGATAAACTAACAGACGAATTACTTCCAGGTTTCTGGAGAGGCATTTATAACTTTTACTATGATACAGATCGTCCGGATACACATCCGTGGGAGATGTTAGGCATTTACGAAAAGCCTTCATGGTGGGAAACACGTTACGGTCCAGCACCTTACGCAAGTGGAAACTTAGTACTGTGGGAAGATCTACGTGATGGTAAAGTTTACAGTGACGGTGAAGGAATAACTTTCACAACAAATACAAACTATGCTCGTCCTGATCTACTAGATATGATTCCAGTTGATACACATGGTTCATTGCGTACACCTTGGCAGACACTTGCTAAAGGTTCAACCACTTTTGACCAAGACAACAACTGGACATTAAATGATTTTGGGCCTGCACAGTCAGCCTGGATGAAAAGTAGTGACTGGCCTTTTATATGCCAAATTGCAATGGGCTTAATGAAGCCTGCAAAGTATTTTGCATTAGTTTATGATACTGACATCATTAGTAGAAGTACACTAACAAATAACATTGTTAATATTTCTACTAACAAACAAATACAACGTACTGATATTAAAATTCCTTTTGTTGATAGTGATATCATAAACGGATATGCAACATTCATTGGTAACTACATGCAATTCCTTGGAGTTGCTACAACTACTCTCGAAGATATTGTTGACAAGATGGATATCAATTTAGCATGTAAATTAAGTAGTTACACAGATAAAAAATTCTTAAAAGTACTTGCAGAGCAAGTAAGTCCAAATGCAGTTAGTGAAAACGTTATTATCCCAGATGAGGATTATAGTTTACATGTACAAAAAACTGGACCAATTATTAAGGCTCCATACAGTGGAGTAATTGTACAACGTAGTGACACTGGATGGTTATTATACGGTTACGATCATACTAATCCGTTCTTTACAGTTATACCAAGTGTACAAAGTGGCAACGTAACAACACATGAAGTACTAGGAGATCGATACTACGAATACAAAGACTCAGAAGACTTTACACTACAGATTGCATACGGTACTGAACTTAAATCTCCACAACAAGTATTTGACTTCTTAATTGGTTACGGTCGTTACTTGTCGCTAATAGGATATGATTTTGATAACAGTACAGAACAAGTTGCTGATGGCGTAATTACTGCAAACTGGGCAATGAGTGGTAAAGAATTTGCTTACTGGAACAAACAGAACTGGGGTGTAGGTGCAGTTATTAGTATAAGCCCGAGTGCTAACTTTCTACAGTTTAACCGAGAAGACGGAATGATTGACAGTCTTGTTAGTGATTTAGGAAGTAGCAAGTCAGTACTAAATCAAAACTTTGACAGTTTAACAATTGACAGTTACAAAACAAAAAGAGAAGATGGCAGATTTGAATTAGTACCAGCACCAGATGCAGGCGGAATTTATTATGCAGATCTTAAAGTAGTACAATACGAGCATGTACTAGTGTTAAACAATACTACAGTCTTTAATGATATTGTATATCAGCCAGAGCTAGGTAACAGACAAAACAGATTACGTTTAGTAGGATGGAGAACACAAGGTTGGGATGGAAGTTTAACAGCACAAGGCTTTATTCTTAATCGTGGAAAAGTAGATTCATTTATACAAAACACAGATTATTCTAAAGGTGCTATTGTAAAGTATAACGACAAGTTGTATACTTCAATCAAAAAGCACACAAGCGGATCAGCATTTGATTATAATCAATGGGCACCAACTGATAGTTTCAAATTAGGATTACTTCCTAACTGGGATACCTTAGGTGGAAACTTTGAATCATTTTACGATTTGGACGAGGCTAACTTAGAAAGTGATGCTGACAGATTTGGTAAAAGTGTTATTGGTTATCAGTCAAGAACTTACTTACAGAATTTAGGCCTTAACGATACATCACAGATAAAATTCTATCAAGGTATGATACGTGAAAAAGGTACTAAGAATTCAATTGACAAACTACTACGTGCTAAACTAGACAACACTACTTCAGACATTGAGTTATACGAAGAGTGGGCAATACGTAGTGGAGAGTTTGGCGGCACTGATGTAAACAACAGAATTGAGATACAACTTAAAGAAACTGAAACAAAAGGCAACCCATCTGTAATCCGTACTATACCTAGTATAGAACAAAGAGAAGAAGGTGTTTATAATTTACTAGCAAGTAAGTTTTATGAAGCACCACCTACAATTACAGACAAGTGGATCCCGCTTAGTGAAGACTATGGAATTATAAGTGATGCATTACCGTACGCTGGATATGCAAAGTTAACTGATGCCGATGCTACACTTTTTAATATTACATCTTATCAAAACTTAGATACAAATATTGCTAGTATGGATACTGGTTACGTTTTATATGTTGCAAACGATCTTACATTCGACTGGAACATGTATTA
>Ga0307488_10002086_pt1 | contig 16898 bp, 23 predicted proteins | sample SB02metaG_FD_202248 | JGI IMG/M metagenome (GOLD analysis project Ga0307488, IMG submission 202248) | Sea-ice brine microbial communities from Beaufort Sea near Barrow, Alaska, United States - SB 0.2 | ecosystem: Environmental > Aquatic > Marine > Coastal | place: USA: Alaska | collected... | reverse complement strand
AGCCGATGTCATGGACATTGCCGCGAGCATACAGGCAGTCACGGAAGAGATACTTGCAGACCTTTTTCTGAGGGCATCCAAGTACGGCAGTAAAAATTTAGTATATGCCGGCGGGGTGGCATTAAACTGTGCCGCCAACAGGACACTGGCTAATCTAGGATTGTTCGACAACATATGGATAATACCAAATCCAGGAGATTCAGGATCCAGTTTGGGTTGCATAGCGGCCTCAGAAAAAATACATCTGAATTGGAAGAGTCCGTTCCTGGGACACAACATTGAGGGTGAGTACCCGGTAGACGCAATCATAAAAGAACTCACAGAGAACAAGATGGTGGGAGTTGCGAATGGTAGGGCGGAGTTTGGCCCAAGGGCACTTGGTAATAGATCACTGTTGGCAGACCCCAGGGGTGAGGACATCAAGGATTTGGTAAACGGAATCAAGAAGCGACAGCGGTTCAGACCGTTTGCCCCGGCCATACTGGAAGAGGACGTGCATGACTATTTTGACCTGCCTACAGGTGTTAAAAGTACCCCCTATATGCAATACACAGCGGCGTACACGCATGGTAAAGACTGTCCGGCTATATTGCATCATGATGGCACGAGTAGGGTGCAAACCGTGTCTAAAAGCGACAACGAAGGGTTTTATGAACTGCTGACTGCATGGAAGAAAGCAACAGGCTGTCCCATATTGTTGAACACCAGTTTGAACATCAAGGGCATGCCCATGGTAAATGACACCAAAGATGGTAAAGATTGGACAACCAAATACGGGGTGAAAGTTTTATAGTGAGATGAGATACTTGATCGTGTTAATTCTATTGGTTGGTTGTGGTATAAAACCATCGGCCGGTTGCGATGTTGATACACACAAAGAAACGATGAAAGGGATCAAAGACAGTTGTGTGGAGAGTCCAACGGTGATACTAAAGAAGGAGTTTTGATGAGTGGTTACAGAATAAAGTTTAACGGAGTTGAAAAGATATACGATTCCTACAGCTGGCGTATAGCACGAAGGGCCAAGGAAGTATGGAGGTCGGGCAGTTTCATCAGTAGCAGACACATAGAAGGTAGCTACTTGGATAAGTTTGAAAAAGCCACAGCCAAGTATGCAACTAGAAAATTTGGCATAGCAGTGGGCAGTGGGACAGATGCCTTGTATTTTGCACTCAGGGCCATGGGCATAGGCCCAGGTAAAACTGTGTTATGTCCAGCGATCAGTTATCTGGCAACAGCAGAAGCAATCAAGAGGACAGGAGCAACCATACAATTCGTGGATGTTGACGAGAATGGATTGATGGGAGACATCCCAATGATGGGATTGCCCAGTGCAGTGGTGTATGTGAACCTATTTGGCAACCTGGCAGACTACGATAGGTTAAAGAACTACTGTGACAAGCACAGGATACCCTTGATAGAGGATGCCGCACAGAGCCTGGGAAGTTTTTACAAAAAGATACCCAGTGGCAAACTGGGAGATATCAGTAGTTTGAGTTTCGCACCAAGTAAACCGTTGCCTTGTTTTGGCAATGGCGGAATGGTTCTCACAGACAGCGAAAGAGAAGCAGACTTCGTCCGGAGTATGAGGTATCACGGAACAGGCACAGCGAAGTTGCATCATGGGTATAATTCTTGCCTGAGCAACGATCATGCCAACATCTTAAATTTCCTCCTGTCAAAGTACAAAAAACTATTGAGCAAGACAGAAAAACTGAGAAGATCGTATGATGAGAAACTTTCTAAGCTAGGCATCAGCACAATAACAACACAGGACAAAACAGTATCAAACAATCACAAACTTGTGATCAAAGCACAGGACAGGGACGGCCTCAAGTCATACCTGGATGGCAAAGGCATACAGACACAGATACATTATGTTTCTCCCTTGTCAAAAATGAAAATGTTTTACACGAACGATCAGATGCCAAATGCAGACAGATTTTGTGAGGATGTTTTATCTTTGCCTATACATCCTTTCCTAGAAGAACATGAGGTTGCTTATGTGTGCAAGTGTATAGGAGAGTTCTATGGCGTTTGATTGTGTAATAGTAGACTTCAAAAACAAGGATAGTGAAAAAAACAAAGCCACGATCCTACAAAAATTTCCACATGCAAAGACTATTCCGTTTATATCAAGTTACTTTGACATAATAAACTCTGTATTGCCAGACTCGAGAACAACATATCAATGGTTGTTGAGTAGCAAGATCGACTACACTGATTTTGACTTTGACTACGTTCCTGAACAGCACGAAAAAACACAGTTGCACACATGGGGTAACACAAATCAATCAGAAGGAGATACTTTTTTATTTCCTAGTTGTTTTCTAAATCAAAAACTTAAATTCCTAAGAGATTACAAAGACGTCAATTATCATGTGTATGATGTTACCTATGATTTTGATTTTTATGAGTTAGAATATAACCTAAGTAATGTAATATCAAACATACCTAAAATACAAGCACACAGTTCTAGATACATCAAGTATTACGATAAGAATACGAACGACCAATTTTATCCTTCTTACTGGGAGGACCTAAAGATATACAAAGACCAAACTACATTTTATATCCCACTCAAAGCAGTGGAACACATAAAAACTCAAATATACGATTATCCTCTATTGTACACAGTCAACGAACAGTCTGGGAAGGATTGTTTTGACATAGCATTTATTTCAAACGGTGAACCATTCGAAGACAGTAATTTTAAGATACTGGAAGATCATATAAAGAAAAACAAATTAAACAACAAACTGAATTGGATCAAGGGAGTAGACGGCAGGACACGTGCATACAAGAAAGCGGCTAACGAATCCACTACTGAATATTTTTATGCCGTGTTTGCCAAGAGCATGGTGCGGGAAGACTTCATGTTTGATTACACCGTTGACAGGGGGTTATCTAAAAGGCACAGGATTTTTCATGCACGATTAAATGAACTAGACTTAGAATACGGAACTTTTAATATTGACCTATACAGTAAGTCATTGTGTTTAAACACACCCGAGGATAATATTTTAGATTTTACACTCTCACAGCCACACGAAGTAGTACCGATTGTTGCCAGCGAGTCTTTGTTGGCACCTGACAATTACACTGCATGGAAGAATGCTTTTAGGGAAGTTTCCAAACTAGTGTTATGGCAAAAACAAAAACCTACTGTTGAGACAAGATATCGATTAAAGAAGTGGCTAGACACAGATAACAAATGGTTAGCAAGGGGCTCTATGGATGGAAAACAATTTACCGAAGAGTCAGACTTTGACGAAGATATTATTTTACAATCTTATACTTGGGATTTTTGCAGAGAGAAGTTTAAATCCTTGTATCCAACGGAAACTGTTTATTAACATTATGAATAATTTTGATAGCATACAGGTAAAATTTGAAAATACTGAATTCTTCCCTTCACCATTTGCAAACACCAAGGTAGTACCATTTGTTACCAGTTATTTTGAAATACTCAAAAGTGCAGTAGACAAAGTTAACACAGAATACTTTTGGTTCTTTTCTAGTTTTATCAATATGAAAACTATAGATCTAGATTATATTCCAAAACAACAAGCAAGTCAATTACATGTCTGGTATAACACACACCCCAAAGGTGGGACGAACAAAGAGGGTAATGTAATGCTAGTTCCTACAAAACAGTTCAAAGAACAAATGAATACTATGCAAGGTCTGAGAGATTTTAAAGATATCATTTATCACGCACACAATAATCTTTACCAAGCTGTTATTTCAAAGATCGCATTTGATTTAAGCGATCCAATTTCTTCATACAATAAAAATAAACAATATTATACTTGGTTGTTTAACAAAGAACTAGATATCAAACATGTGCCAAACTTCTATCCTAGTTTCTGGGAAGGTGTAAGAATGTATTCTTGGGGGGAAACAAACGATATTATGTTGGTACCAAAACAAGAAAATGTAAAACAATTCCACGACATAAAAAGAAAAGTACATTATGATTTAGATTATCCTACGAAACAGATGGATATTATTTTTATATCAGAAGATAATCCAAGTGCTGGAAAACAATACAACGAACTTAAGGAGAAATTCCCAAGGGCTAAATGGAGTAAAGGAAAACACCTCAGCCAGACACTTGCTTATATGGCCGCCGCGGCCGCAAGTAAAACTGAATATTTCTTTGCTGTGCCTACAAAATATGAATCATTAGACAAAATTAATTTCTCTTTACAGCCAGATAGATTAATGAGACCTTGCCATTGTGTTTTTGGTAGTTATGATCCTGAAATGGATTTAGAATACGGACAGGTCGGTGTTAGTTTATTTAATAAAGGACTTATAATGAAAGGCCTAAAGCCAACCAAAGAGCAGTTTAAATTTTTGTACCCAACACAAATTGTGGATTAATAGCTAAATTATCAAAGTAGAAAGGTTGATCTAAGAACCAGTTGATATATTTTGGAATACCTTCGTCTATGTCAATCTGAGGATTGAAGTTGAACATGGACTTTGCTTTATCACTGTTCAGCGTATCTCTGTTAGGGTAAAAGGTGTCATGTGGTTTAGTAATAATTGTACCTGTACCTAATTTTGATTTTATTATCTCTGCCGCTTCTATGATCTTTCTGCCATTGCCTCTAGTACAGTTGAATGTTTCGTTGGTCACTTCGTTCGTTGTAGCTAATGCAAAGTAGTTAGCAACGTCTAGTACATTTGAAAAGTCAAGTTTGTTGTCAGGACCTTGCACAGTCATCTCTCCTGTTGTTAATACACTCTTTAACATCTGACTGATAACTCTTGTAATAGTATCCTTCTCTCCGTACAACGCAGATGGCCTCATGATAATATAGTCTAGTCCGTATTCTCTGTTCCATATCTTACACATGATCTCACCTTGTCTCTTGTATGATCCGTAAAGTGTGTTTGGCCTTGGTACAACTTCCTCGTCAGGTATCTTGTTGTCAAACTCTCCATATACCATACTACTGGAAGCATAAACAATTTTTTGTACTTTATGTTTAACACATAGGTCTAAGATGTATGCAGTAGCAGTAACCATATTATTAGTAGCATCTAGTACATTTCTTTTAACCATTCTTGCATTTGGGTAAGTTGCAACATGTATGACTCTGTCAGGTTTGAAATTCTCAAATGTCTGTTCCATGAACTGTAGGTTCTCTATCTGTCCTATGTATTCGTAGTCTGTGTTTGTAATTTTCTTTCTCTGAGATAGCACGGGATGATATTCCCAATCAGGAAATGTGTAGTACTGGTGATAACAATCGACTATCCCTACTGTGTGTCCTTCTAACTTTAACTGTTGGCATATGTGACTGCCGATAAATCCATACCCACCTAATACTAATATTTTCATGATATCTTATTGTACATTATTTGAAACGTTTCTGCAACTTTACCTGCACCTAGGAAACTACCCCGATATCTGTTGTAGTTTAATATTGTTTCTATTGAGTCGTTAGTAAAATATGTTTTATATGATTGTAATGCTTTTCTTTTTTCTTCTGTGTAATCAGTGATATCTATATATTGATTACAGTTAAAATTTTTGTAATGCAAGTTGTAAGGAGCTTCATCCATGCACCAAAACTGTTCAAATTTATTTCTTGCTATGCTACGAGCAACATCATAACACACCCTATGGTCCTGATGGTAATCTTCTTTCCAGTGGGAAATCAATATATCATGATCTGTTATACAAGATTCAGCATATGATATTAAATTGTTAGTTAATTGCAAATCCGGCCTGCCGTTTTCGTGCAGTGGTGTATCATAAATTATTGAATTAAACTTTAATATACTCCTACTTTTTTCTAGTTCGCGTTTAACTATCTGTTCATCTCTGTTAATGTTATGTTCTTTTGATGGTTTAACTAACAACAGATTGGTTACCATACCTCCGTTATCGTTTATCTTAGCAACGAGTCCTCCACACCCCATTTCCATGTCGTCTGGATGTGCTGTTATCATTAGAAATTTTTTCTGATATATGTTCATTTTTTAAAAGTTTTTGACATCAATGCAGAAGTCCTGGATTCCATGTCCTGTTTCAGTTTTGGGACATTGAACTTTAGATCCACGTTCTTTATTTTTCTGTAGTGCTGTTCGAGGGTCTGTTTGAGGAACCTGGCTATGCTATCTTCGTTCCTGCCTTTTAATTCTTTTTCGATGTTGTAGTTTATTGAGACGTTGTTCTTGAGGGTGATGTTGACGAACTTCAGGTACCTGACCGGCATGTTCTGGAATTGCAATCCTTCCAGCACCTCCGGCCATTCACTGACGAAATCCTTCGTCAGCTGTACCCATGTGCTATTCTTTGGCGGTTGTTTCTTTGGCATCCGCTTTCTTTGGTGTTGCCTTTTTAACAGCCGTTGGTGCAGTTGCTTTGGCATCTGGATCTTTCTGTAGATCAGCTACCTTGACACCTTTCTCTTTCGCTATCATCTCGTTCAGCTTGTTCAAAAGGATCCTACCGTCTGCGGTATTCCCGAAAGTGACCATTATGTCCTTGGTCTTGAACTTCTTGATGAAGTTGTCATTGTGCATCATGGCCAACATGTTGGTCCCATCTGGGAACGTCTGTCTGCCCAGGTAATCAGCAAGTTCGTCTGCATCTTGACCTGCAGGTCCTTCAACTGCTTTCATCAAAGCATTAAAGTACAAGTCCGGTAGGAATTTAACCCCTACCACGAGACAGTTGTCCGGCTCACCGGGTACTGTTCTGTACACGATCACTACCTTTGATCCACCGTCAACTAGTTCTCCAATGTGTTTGAAGTGTCTCTTTGGTCCTGTTTGTCCCTCACCTGCGCCTGAGTCTGCACCCATTGGCATGGCTTGGTCGTTCACATTTATTAGTGCCATGTTATTTCTCCTGTGTAGGTATCGGTGCCTGTCCGGCTCCTGCTTGTCCTACTGTTGGTTGTTGGTCTGCTGGCGCCACTTTGGCTAAAAATGCCGACAGTTTGTTGTACAGTGTACCAACGCCTGCCATCTCACCAGCTCTGAAAGAACCTCTTGCAGATGCCACGTCGATAATTGACATCAGTCCTTTTAGGTCTCCGATTGATAATGCTGTTGGGTCTGGTTGTGGTTGTTCACTAGCTGGAGCAGTGGGTTGGGCCGTCGCCGTTGCCGTTGCTTCCACAGTTTCTTCTTTTTTCTTTACTTCTTCTTTTGCCATCGTTGTTTCCTTTTAATTGCAATTAATATTAATATACGTATATTATACTAAAAGTAATTATGGATTGCAACAGTTATTTTTAAGTGATCTGAGCTTTACCGGATAGTGCGAACAGGGTCAGGTCACCTGGTTCTTCAAAACCAAGTACTGTACATGATCTGGATTGGTCACCCTCGAACTTGATGTCTTTGGTGATAGAATATCTGCCATGGCAGTTCTCATAGATCCATTTACGCATTATTTCTATGTCGGCCTCGTGTGCTTTTACCACGGTGTTCACGAAGTGGGGTGGTAATATGTCTAGTTCTCTCTGGAAGAAGTTGTTGGGATTAATCCTCATACTGCACAGTCATCCCCCAAGGTGCTTCTATGTCTCTCTCGTATGGGTTATTGATCAGGAATATAGTGTCACAGTAGTGTTCGTCACCCCATGAGTTGAAAGGCCAACCATCTGTGAACATCACAAACTTCTTGGGCTCTATGCCTTGTTCTTTCATGTAATCCCAGTTACATTCAAATTCCGTACCACCACCTGAACCCAGTTCGTAGTCTATCAAGTCCTCTGCGTTGTCCGGAGTGAACACCTGCGGATTAAACACGTCTGTGTCAAAACTCCATAAATGTATTCTGAAGTCTTTGTACTGATCCATGATGTTCTTAACCTCTGTAAGGAACTCTCTACACTGTTCATCACTGATAGAACCAGAAGCATCAAGGGCCAAGCATATGTCAATCATCTCGTCATTGGCTTGACCTGGAAGTATAGCAGATGTGTGCCATGATTTCCTGCTGGGTCTCATCCATGTGTAGTCTGACTTGATGGTACTCATTATCTGTTGTTGTAGTATCTCTCTCCAGTCCATCTTAGGTTCTGTAAGATCACTAACTAGTCTTTTCAAAGCACCTGGCAAATTACTTGCACCTGTTGACTGTGCGGCACTTACCATTGCTTCTTTAACTTCGTCTCTAATTTTTTTAAGTTCTTCTTTGGTGTATGTGGGTTTACCCTTGCCACCCTTGCCGTCCTTGTTGTCTTTGTCTTTTGCATCGCCACCTTCTGCTTCTCCCCACTCCTGGTGGTCATCCATCAGCTCGCCCAGTTTCTCCAAGAACTTCTTGCCGTTCTTCTTGGCAGTCTTGAACAGGTCATCGTAGATTCTTTCTGAAGGCCAATCTTTGTATTTGTCATCTTGGAAGCCTTTGTTCTCACCTTTCTTGCCTTTGGGCATGTCGCCAATGTTGGCATCTTTCAATATCTGATTGACTGCATAGTCCGCCGCTATGTTCCAAAGTTGTGGATCCCTGTCTCCAATCCTAACCAGCATGTGTTCAAATACATTGTGCAACACCTCATGCCCAAACAAGAACTCTGTTTCTTTGGGTGTGAGTGAATCTATGAACTTGGTGTTGTAGTAGAAGTGTCTGCCATCTGTGCCTGCTGTGGGACACCAGTCGTCTGCATTCACAAGTTTAAGCCTAGTAGCAAGGTTGCCAAAGAACGGATGCTTCAGTAGTAGGGCAATCCTTCCAGTGACCAGTTTGTCTATGATCAGTTGTTCTTTGTAGTCAGCCACTATTTAGACTCCATGGCAGTAATGACATACTTGCCAAACTTCTTATGGAACCTATCGAATGATTTCAACTTGCTGGGATCAAACGGAAGTTTGTAGTTCGTCAGTGCAATCTTGGCACCCATAACAACCAACTCCGTCTCGAAGTTGTCCATCATGTAGTTGAAGAACCTGTCTGCTTGTTCGTTCCATGTCTTGTCTTTCTTCTCGTGTGCCTGTTGTAGTTCATAACACAAAGAAACTGTCAGGGAGTACATCGCTGATATCTCTTTGGTCTTAAGGTCTTTTACCTTACCGCTCAATATATCAGATGGGTTTGGTAACTGACCGCTAATTTTACGATGATTCATAAACTTAACGGCCAGTCCTTCTCCTACACAACCTGCAACGAGGTCAGTGAGCGTACTTTCTGGCAGGTCATCTGATAGAAGTTGGGAAACGAAACTCCATGATCTTGGAGTTGCGAATGATCTAGAGCTACCTCTAGGATCGAAATCGTATAAATCTTGTTTGGCGAACGTGCAGTAACCTACAACGTCTGCGTGGATGTGTTGGTTGGTCGCCCATTCCATCCAGTCGTCAAAGTCCACTCTCAATTCAATGTGGACGAATCTGTTGGCCAACGGGGCCGGCATTCTGTAAGTGACACCTTTGTCTGAATCTCTGTTACCTGCCGCCACGATTGAAACGCCTTTGGGTAGGTGATACTGTCCCACTCTTCTGTTTAGTATAAGTTGATATGCCGCCGCCTGTACAGCCGGTGCCGCCGAATTTAATTCGTCCAGGAACACAATAGAAGTTGACTCGGGATCAGTTGGCAGTTCCGCCGGACTCGCCCAAACCATGTTGTTCTCTTTTGCGTTGTAGTATGGAATACCTTTGATGTCTGTTGGTTCCCACAGTGGAAGTCTGATGTCGACCACTTCTCTTTTCTGTGCATCTGCGATCTGCTTAACGATGTCTGACTTACCAATACCCGGTGCTCCCCACATCATTATGGGTCTCTGTAATTTGATACAATGTGTCAGTGCTGACTTGGCCTCGTTTGGACCAACAGTTCTGTTTTGACTGCCTATTGCCGCCTCTTTGTTTTTGTTTATTCTCGCCATTTTGTACACTCCTGTTAAAATGTTTATAGTATCATTATAGCAGGATTGTGTTATGCGTCAACCTGGTAAAAGTCGCGGTTTTATTGGCTTTCTTGGTCCTCGGCCTTGCTCATGGCCCGTGCCATACCGTATTTTGTCACATCTCCGGCGAAAAGCATCAGTTGTAACGCCATCTTCTCCATGGTAACTATGATCTTTGCCTTGTCAACGAAGTATGGACAGTCAACGAACTCGTCTAACCACAGGTATGTTTGGGGTGTGAATATGATCTTCTGGGGGAACTTGATGGTGTATGTCTTCAGATCCAGTTCTTCTATCACCTGGAAACCTGGCTTGGTCAGTCTCAGTGATCTGGACTCGTAGTTCTCCCGTACATTCTGCCACCATGTGAAATAGGAGGTCTTGACGCTCTCGTCATGTATGGGCTGATCCTTGAGCATCAGGAAGGTCCGGGTGTAGGCTGTCTTGCGATCCATCGTACAGTTAATTATCTAGTGAATTTGTTGCCGGTCTTTAAAAGGTAAACACCGAACTTGTCCGTGCTGTGTTGTGCATTCAGTTTCTTGGCCAGGTTCTCCGCGTGTCCTGGGTTGGAGAATGAAACTTTCTTGTACTTGGGTCCAGGGTAGTTGGCCACCAAACTTGAGCTCTTTAGGTTGATGGGTTTACCATCATAGAACACCGCCCATATGCCCTCTGCCGCAAGGACTTCATCCAATTTGAACGTTGTCTTGTTGGAACTCTGGAGTATAACTGTAGGTTTTGGCCTAGACATTGATTGCGTTCTCCCTTAATACACCTGAACCCGTGTAGGATTCCGGGTTTCTCACTGTCTTTCCAAAGTACGTCAACCCCGTTTGATTGTGTTTTTTTAGGTATAGGTAGGTCTGCTCAATAGTCATCATATAACTATATTTACCAAAAATTTTATCAGTTGGTAGTTGTGATATATCTAGATGATAATCTTTTTAAACTTTAAAGAATTTAAAGTTTGACTGTGTTTTGCTATGGCCAAAAGGGGAGCCGACAACTCGTCTATTTCGTCCCATTTTTTAATATTGTGATGCTTTAACCATAATGGTTTGAATGTTTCAAACCATTCCAAGAAAGTAGGGTCTAATTTTTCAGGGATCAAATCCTCTAGAGCTATCTTAAATTTTGCACACAATTTTTTGTGTGGTTTACACAGTTCATTAACCTGTCCCTGACTGCTAGGTTCTTTATCTGCCCAGTATACAAAAGGTTTTTTCGCCAATTCAGCCCATGGGAGATATATATTATTTTTTTGCAGGCTGTTACTATAATATTCGTTGCAAAGAAAATCTTCGGAAAGAGGCCCTTCTTTGATCCCCCATCCTATGTTGTAGTTTTTTCTTAATTTATTTTTGTGATCTTCGTGGTGATGTATAGCATGATGAAATTTATATAAAATTGAATTGTCTTTTTTACTAGATAATCTGTCATGCGTTTCCTTGTATATAGAATGCAATTGATTGAGCAACGGTTGATTTATTTTTTTTACACTTATAGGATCTAAGTTTGCAAATTTACAAAATTCATTGTAGATCTGATATAAATTTTCTAGATTAACATTGTTTGATTCTATATCATCTATTGGAATATTTTTTAAATGTTTAATTTTTTTAAACCATTTTTCTGCCACAATTGAATCATGTAACTGGTAGTCCAAATCAATATTATGACCATTCCTGTCCTCAAAAATTATTTTAAATCTATTATTTTTTATCACTGAAGTTACCACCATCCATATCAACACTAACAGTCTGTGCCTCACGGGAAACTTTTAATGCTTCTATAATTTCCTCTTGGATGGTGACCATTCGTGTCATGACCTGCATTAAGGAATCGGCTAATTGGTCAGCCTCTCTGGCAGTGATTCTTATCTCTGAAGCATTCTGCTGTCTGAGTGTCCGGATTCTACCCAGCAAATCTTCAATTGGACGTGTTTGTATCTTGGAATTCTTTGACGGCATTGTTTAGTACCTGTTGCATTTCTAGTTTAGTTTTAATTGGCCCTTTGTACTTGTATCTCTGCAGAGTAATCATCTTTGGACAGTATGCTTTTCTCCAGCCTTTTTCAAAACAGATCACATAATAACCTGCACAGAATTGACTTTTACTTTTGGGGGTCTTTGTGTAGATCGGCAGTTGCCTTTGTACATCAAACATAGGATTATATGGATGTTGAGGGCAGGGAAAACCATGCACATCAAAATTATCTGTTTTTTCTACAGCCTCGCTATTGACCTGTACTTCATGGTTAAAAATGTTAATTCCAAAACGTTTTAATAAACTTTCTTGTGTATGATATACCTGTCTATCTTTTTGTTTGCTTAAAAATATCCAACCGTTGTTATCTTGTTTTTGCAGAGTGCCAAGTTTCTGGCCACCCTGTTCAACGATCCAGAATTTGTCCTTGATTAATATCTTTGCTCTCACTGTCATGATCCTAACCTCGCATTAAACGGCTCAACATACAGTTGCGCCTGCTCACTGATCCTATTTAAATCATACTTGCTACAGAACCTCATGAATCTGACTCCAACTTGGTCTATCGCTTTGTTCTCTGCCATGGCCTGTGCAATCGTTTGATCCATCTCTTCCACTATTGCTTCGGGCTGTGCATGTAGATCTACTAGGAATCTGTTCCTCTCGTAGTCGTCTATGACCCTGTGTTCCTTGCCATCATGGTCCACCCACTTGCTCAACATCAGATTGTTCCATGTGTAACCTTTTTCTTTCCTGTCTGCGAATGCTTCTTGTAGTCCTATCTTGTTCTTTGTGCCTTTTGTACGCACACCTGGGTATGCACTAAAGATGTTGTCACTAGGATCACCCCTCATGCTCTTCTCAAATATCAACCATTCTACATCTGGTGCAGGTTTGGGTGCTTTCAATTTCTTGTCTATGACTGGATTACCGTTCCTCTCAAACCAGCCCTCGTGTGTCATTGTCACTTCACTGACGCCGTTGTACTGCTTGACCGTGGGTGTAATCAGCTGATTTAGATCCTTGTCTGTGCTTATAATGACATGTTTCTGATCAGGGTGCTTGTCTATCCAACGTGCGATGAGATCATCTGCCTCTGTCCTTGGATTCTGTAGCACTGTGACGTTGGTCTTGGTCTTGATGAAATCAACGAAGTCATCATAGCACTCCCAGAACACATCATTCTCTTCCTTCTCTTTCTCACTCATTGCCTCGACCAGTTCTTTCCTGTTCCTCTTGTAGGGTGCATAGTGATCCTTACGCCATGATCTGCCTTCCAAACAGAACACCACATGTGAACCATCAAAGTCCTGCCATGCTTTCTTGACTGAAGCGAACATGATGTGAATGGCCATGCCGATCTTTTCAGATGCATCACCCCTTACAACATGTCTAGCCCTGAAGAATGTGTTTGCCGTGTCTACCAGGATGTGTGTCAATTTAACCCCACCAGCTCTGTGTGAACTTTGGAAGTTTTTTCTTGATCGGTGTCCATATGGCGATCTCTGCCCTGCCTATGATTTTGGGTCGTGGAGTCATCCAACCAATTAAAATTCCTAAAATAATATATATCATAACATTATTATAGCACTCATTTATTGTTCTGTCTATGTAAAAAGAAAGGATTATCTATGTTGTTGAATTTTGGTAAGTTTGGATTCATTGCTTTGTAGTGCTGTGGATACAAATTGACATAATCTGTTATTTCCTTGGTTGTCGCAAAGAAAGGGTCAGTTATGGGCATTGTGATGAAATCGTATTGTTTCTCTAGTTCTGCATACACATATGCCTGCTGTATTATGTCCAACGGAGGAACAGATATATCTCTGTTTTCTTTCACAGCATCTAACACCAATTTAGTGTTTCCGTGTGTCTGCAGAATCTTGTTCTTACTTAAAAACTCTTCGTTGATTGATTCAAAATCATTGAAGGATAGTTCTAGCCCAAATGCACTGTCCAATTCCTGCAGTTCTCTTTTTAACTTCTCGGGAGCGAAGAAAACACCTACCTGTGTGTAGTGTACCGTGTTGTCTTCCACCAGGTTATCTTCTACCCATTTTATGTCTTGCCTTGAGGTGACAACACTGCCCTGATTGTGCCAGTCAAGGAATCCTAATTTGTAGGCATCACGCAATAGCCATCTGGGGACGCTATCATTTTCAATGGAATATAATGTATAAATTTTGTTATAGAATTCTTTGTTGTAACTTTTTAAAAAAGAGATATCACTATGTATGTTGTTGATATCTCTGTCGGCGTCACCGGCCCGGGCCATTGCCACACGTTCGTAATATAATATATCATTAGAATATAAAATTTTTATTATGTTTGTATTTTTTAGACTTTTAAGTTTTTCGTATTCTTTTGTATCGATGAATTCAACAAAACCCGAGTAGTTGACACTGTTGTGTGAATTGCCGATATTGTTAAACGGCAGTTGTCCTATTTTTGGAGTCCTGTTACTCAGTCTATCGACCAGGTAGGTCAAGTAATGCCCATGACATCCTGCACTGTTGAAAATATAGATGTGTGTGTTCATTAGTAGTTTAGGTACCTCTGTTTTTCACCCTTTCTTCTTATGTCTAAAGTATTACAATGCAGACCACCGTCCCAGAACCATCTGTGTCTGAAGTTACATATAATAGGTTCGATCTTGTGTTTCTTGAATGTGTTAAAAATCTTTTCATTATGTGAACTGACAACAACGTTATGTTGGTCCAGCACTAGCATGTTGACGTCAAACACAGATTCAGCACAGTACCCTACCCATTTGTTCAGATACGTGTTGGTGAATTCTATTAACTCGTTGTTATCTTCCTCTCCTTCCACATACCATCTGTTTTTTGTTTTTGTTAGCATTTTGTTAATCTTACCTCCAACTTCTTTGGTTTGCTCCCAACTGTTGTTGTCAGTGTACACTATTTCCCATCCTTTGAAAATTGTATCTGCGAAGTGTGCCTTGTAATCGTAAGTGGTCACAATCAATCCAGGCTTTACTGGACAGAACACACCATCTGAATGTCCTCCGAGTGCAGACACAATGATTTTGGTATCGTTAAAGCGATCTCTGAACCATTTCATATGATTTATGGCCAGTGCATCTATCAACACTGCATCACCGAAACGAACACACGCAGGTGCCTCTAGTTTGTCTGAAATTGGTGGAGTAGACAAATTGTCATAGTACGGATCAAACACTTTTTCTCCGGAATCTTTGTATGTTTGGTATAATTTATTATAACATTTTTTATCTTCAAATCTGTATAATGTATCGCCATATGCGAAATGATGATCTCGGGGATTGGTGGCGTGGGTCGGCACCTCGTCACCAAATCTCGACAAAGGAGCAAACTCAGGTCTTGATATCTGTTGAACCCCGTAGTCCTTAAGGATCTTTATTAATGATTGATAGTCCTCTTCGGTCTCGTCTGCAATACGTTTAAGGGGATCTCTAACTTTTTTAAATTTTATAGTATTGAAGTAATCGGAATTGTGATGTTGACCAACCCACACTTCTTGTAGGGGATCCCATCCGCACCAACTGTTTATCCTAGGAGACTTCAGTCTTTCCATCGTCTCTCCTGGTCATTTTCACGTGACCCGAAGCATTGACATCTAGGCCTTGCTCATTGCCGATGGTTTGGCACAGTGTCTGGAACCATCTGTCAACGATCTCTTCTTCGCTCTCACCTTGATATCCAGATTGTTTCAACATGTTAACAAATTCCGGATTCCAGTCAAGTTCAAAGAAACCATTCCTGGGATTCTCAGGGTTCACATTTAGATTGAGAACTTTAACTTCCGGCTCTTCGCTCTTCTTGGAACCTTTCTTGTTCTTTTTCTTGATAGTTGTCTTTGTTGTTTTTTTAACTTTCATATATCTAATTATACACTATTTTTTTAAATTCCACAAGTGGAAAGGGTTAGGAATATCGTTAAATGTTGGTAAATTTGGATTCATTGCTTTGTAGTGTTGGGGATAATGTTCTAACCAGCTGAATATTTCGTCGGTAGATCTAAAGAATTGATTACACAAAGGCACAATTACAAACTTGTGATTCTTTTCCAGCCATGCCGACACATATGCTTGTTCTACAGTATCTAAATTTTGTATATCTATATCTTGTTTGTCTTGTATTGCTTGTATAACATCACTTGCTCTGTGTTTGGTATCAAGGAAATTTAATCCTTTTAGGAACGTGTCGTGTATTGTTGTGTCTGATAGATCGAGTTTTAAGTTCAACTGCTTACCCGCTTTTTGTAACGTATCAACAAATCTATTTTTATTCCAGAAACTTGACACGGGAAACTCAAATGTGTTAGATGGTTTGTTTTCTCTCAAAACCTTGTCTGCTATAATGAATCCGCTTTTATCAGGATCCATGAACGATAGTTTGTAAAAATCACGCATTATGAATTTTGGTATGCTGTTTTTTGTTAAATCTATGTCGTAATATTTTTTAAATTTATCCTTCCATGGGAAATAGTGTAAAAAATCAAGATGTACAGATACTAGATCTTCCAAAACGTCAACTTTGTGATCACCTGCTCTCATGGTTGCCCATCTATCTAGGAACAATTGATCCTCTTTATTGACAGTGATCAGTATGTGTGGCTCGTTTGTGTTTTGAAAATAAGGGTGTGTATCAGAGGGATGATATTGATTAACGGAACCTGAGTAATTTAAATCAACATGAGATGTGTTGTTTTCAGTGAAAGGTGTTCTGACTAGATCCGGTGTGAGGGTGCTGAATTTGTCTATGCAGAAACGCAGGAAGTTCCCATGTGTGCCGCCCTGGAATGCTATGTTGACTAAGTTCCCCATTGATTACCAAACAAGTCAACGTGTAACCTAGGGGTGTACTTGTAGCCGCTCTTCATTGCCATCTCCGCCACCTGTGATGATGTCTTGGCCTGTCCCTCTTGTGTGGCTCCCACTGCCATCAGGTATATGTCACCTGTGACTCCTGCTTTGGCATATGCTTCTCTGGCCGCATCCACTTCTTTGAGATCCAGTTCGTCCTG